>Ga0214247_1000075_pt1 | contig 76148 bp, 49 predicted proteins | sample TroBogypolimnion_18_FD_153085 | JGI IMG/M metagenome (GOLD analysis project Ga0214247, IMG submission 153085) | Freshwater microbial communities from Trout Bog Lake, WI - 03JUN2009 hypolimnion | ecosystem: Environmental > Aquatic > Freshwater > Lake > Hypolimnion/Profundal zone ... | reverse complement strand
GACCGTCCGTCGGGGAGGGTGAGCCACTGTATGAACATGGTGTACAGCGGATTCCCCGTGTAGTCGTCGGACACCCCGTTCGGAAAACAGTCCCAGAACATTGAAGTAGCAAGACGTACGAGGTCAAACGATGGATTGGGTTTCACTTCGGAGTATTTTGGGTTATAGAACGGAGCAATATTATACTGTCCTCCCGCCTCCTCCTCCTGATGAAACTGGTCGGACATAAAAAACTTTGACTCTTTCATTTTCGGTAATTTAACGGAAAAGGTCGCACGATCAAAATCAATAATCTTAATCAGTTTTCCGTACGTCGGAACCCGATACGTCTTTCCTCCAACCCCGTAATAGAAATACTCTTTGTCGGTAGGAACATACATGACATTCATAATATGAAGATCATTGTGAACAAACCCAAACGTGCGCTGGGCAAAGGCCAGTGCGAAAATCACCTGCGCCATCCACGCACACCGCTTAGGCAGTTCAGGATTCTCCTTGAACAGTTTATACATGGTCCCCTCGCATTTCTCCATAACTGTGACCTGAATTGGAGCATCCTTGAAAATGGCGTGCGCAAACGCCTCATCCTCTTCCGGCTCGGAAAACCCGTTGCTTCCACACTCGTCATCTTCCTCATCATTCTCGCTCTCGCTCTCGCTGTCCGAACACGACCGAACATTGAAAATATAGTCCGTCGAACAATCGTCCGTGCTGTCTACATCCCCCGAATCTTCATGGTCATGTTCATGTCCATGTCCATGGTCATGCCCCTGCCCTTCATCGTCCGCATCGTAATTGGTCGGAACAATAGGTGTTATTGGTTCAAGCTCGGTTGCGCCCAGATCAATGGTGTTCTCGGACGGATAATCGGCAAACTGGAGAACGGGAACTTCGGGTTTGCGTAGCCGAAGCTCAAAGAAATGACCAATGTTCTGGGAGAACCACGGACGTTCACACAGATCCTCATAATCGTCGGAAATGTCTAGAACATGCCGCTCGGCGACGCCCGAAAACACACCGTACACTCGAGGAAAATGCTGGCTGGCGGATTCGGACAGAACAATGGACGCAAGCGAGCCAACGTATCCCGCATTGTACGGGGACTGAATGCGCAGAGGTTCGGTTGCGACATCTCCGACATTCGGAAGTCCGGTTCCCGCATACTCTCCGTGCATAACGCGGTAGGCCGAATACAACATCGTCTTTTTCAAGTGGATAGGGGTCTCAATTCCTCCGGCAAACACCGAAGATTCGCCGGTGATTGTCTGGATAGGAACCGCCGTCTTGATTCCGTAATGGTGCGGCAGGCGAACATCCAGCTTGAACAACTTTTCAATGGACGGAAAAAAGGGCTGGAGGCGGCGCAGTCCCCAGTGTTTCTGCGCCTGTTCCTGTAGCCCCTGGATATTCGAATACTTATGGACATCCAATGGGCTATTGGTTGTCCGTAGGTCCGACACAGGTTTAGGCATTTCAACCGATTATGTTTACTTGCTCTCTTTTTGCTCCTTGCTGTACCGCAGCGTACCATCCAGAATTGACCCCTCGGCTGGGAAGATGGAATCGAAATGCGATCCCAAAAATGTATCGAAGATGTATTTGAGTTTATTGGTGAGGTCTCCGAGGAAAATGAAGATGGCGAACATGAAGAAAAGGCCGGCGGTATACGAATCCACGAAATCTTCGAGTCCTTTCCGAACAGGGATGATGGGGGTGGAGACGTTCATGAAATAGACTAGCCAGAAAGCGACAATTCCGATCATGGCGACTTCTACGGAGACATCGAATAGCTGGTACGACAGACCTTTCTTTTCCCACTCCGGATGTTCGGGATCGTAGACGTCAAAGAGGTAGTACAGAACATAGGAAAGAAGCGCTCCTGCGAGGGTGTACAGAACCGAAAATATAGCAATGTTTCCTGTGACCCGTGCGGCGTCAGAGGCGGTTAACTGGATGGCGTGAACTGTGTATGCGTGTGTGTTTTTAGCCATTATTTATTCGTGTGAAAATACTAATACGAATACCGATGAACTTTAATATCAAAAAGTTCAATATAGAGGTCATAAAAGAACGATGTGCGATGGACTCGCATAAATCTCCTATGATTGTTCTTATCGGGAAAAAGGATACCGGAAAATCGTTCTTGGTACGCGATATCCTCTTTCACAATCAGGATGCCTTTCCGATAGGAACCGTCATTTCGGGAACAGAGGCTGCGAACCGCTTCTTTCAAGATATGGTCCCTTCCAAACTCATTCACGATAAATACAAACCCGAAATCATTACTAACGTCATTCGCCGTCAATTGGCCCTGAAACAGCAGCGGGGTTTAGGGTCTCTCAGCGCGGATCCTCGTGCGTTCCTCATTCTCGACGACTGTTTGTTTGACGATACGTGGATTCGTCAGGAATCTACCCGCTACGTGTTCATGAACGGTCGTCATGTAGATATGTCCACCCTGATCACGATGCAGTACCCGCTCGGTATTCCCCCCTCCCTGCGCACGAACGTCGACTTTGTCTTCATTCTGCGCGAGAACATTCTCGGAAATCGCAAACGTATCTACGAAAATTACGCAGGTATGTTTCCCTCCTTTGAGATGTTCTGTCAGTTCATGGACCAGTGTACGGAAAACTATGAATGTCTGGTCATATGTAATTCCGCCGTCTCCAACAAGTTAGAAGATCAGGTGTTCTGGTATAAAGCTCAGGACCATCCTCCGTTTCATATGTGCGCCGACTCCCTCTGGGCCGATAATAAACCGTTCATGTCCACCATGTTAGCCGCCAACGAGTACAACTCCGAACTTGTGACTCAACGTCGTGGTCCGTCCGTCTGGGTAAAAAAGCAGGGGTAGCAGTTCAGTTCAATCACGCATCGCTCCCTCTGCCGGGTGAACGGGCTTCTCCAGATCCCGCAGCTGATTCTGCTCCGCACGGCGCTTGGCGTTCTCCTCCTTCTGCGCCTTAATCGACACCTCGCGCTCCTCCGCAAAGAACAGCTCGCGGTTGGCCTCGTTCTCCTTGTACTTGCGCATGATCTCGTTGAGCTGGGAGTTCGCGTACTCCACGTTCTCCATGAGATGCTCAGACGGCTCCCACGGCAGCCAGCAACCCATACGACCGATCATCAGATTGTCCTTCGGGTACTTGCGCTGGAGCACCTTGCACCACAGCTGCGCCTCCTCGTACGACGGGAACGCACGACGGACCTTGACTCCGCGAGTATTGCACTGGAAGTTGTTCGCCTTATCGAACGACTCCTGAACCTCCTTCTCGTGCTTGAGGAGGAAGACCTGGTACTGCTCGGGGACATCAGTCTTCTTCACCTCCTCGCGATGCGTCTTCTCGAAATCGTGGATATCCTTCATGATATCATCGATCTTGAGCGAATACTTCTTGGAAATGTAGTCGGCAAAATGCTCGAGGCCCTTCACCTTCCAGTCGTAGTCCATCCACTGAATGAACTTCTGGAAAAAGTACTCCTGCTTGCGCTCAATCACCTTCTCGGGAGAAAGAAAAGAGACAATCACATAGCGCTGGTTGGGCAGCTCGGGGTCCTCATCGAGGTAGTCCACCACGCCGTCGTCGTCGACCTTAGGTAGTTCAACCTTCTTCGTGCTCATTTATACTTCCTATCAACCCTTGTTAAAACACTTTTTTCCCGCGTATATACAAACAAACAAATGTGGCGCATGGCTCTTTATGCGGCAGTTCTCTTCTACCTCCTAACCCCTGGCGTCCTGGTCCGCCTACCCCCCGGAGGATCGACGATGACGGTGAACCTCACTCACGCCGCGGTGTTCGGCCTGGCTTGGCATTTCACACACAAGACGGTGTGGGGGCTGGTGGGCAAGTAAGCAAGTAAAGTGTCCGGTTTGAATAATGGTGGTGAAAAGCAGCGATCTGCTGGATAAAGGTATTGCGAGTATCAACTGGAAGTATGGAAGCATTTCCACTCTTCCGATTGTGTTTGGGGTCGTCATGGCGACCATTGACGTCGTGATGATGTTCACGGCAAAGTTTGTGAGTCTGGGGTCCGTCTCGTACAGTATGGGTCTGGTGGTTGCGACTCTCGTATACTCCGTCCAGCCCTACCTCTTCATGAAAGCCATGAAGTTCGAGAACATGACGGTCACCAATTTGATTTGGAACTTGACGTCCGACATCCTCGTTACGTTCTCGGGCGTCATGGTGTTCAAGGAATCTATTAAGGGACTGCGTTGGGTAGCCATCGGCATGAGTATGGTGGCCCTCTTCCTCTTTGCCTACACTGATGATTAACGAAATTTTCTCCTTTATCAAGTATAAACCAAGATGGCCGCCACACAAGCCCCCGCCCCGTCCATGGGAATCGATGTTGCCGACCTGCTCAAGCGCCTGGTTAAGTACGCCCTGGAGGGCCTCGCCGTCGCCGTCGCGTGCTACCTGCTCCCGGGCAAGAAGCTCCGCGTCGACGAGATTGGAACCATCGCCCTCACGGCGCTGGCCGTCTTCGCCATCCTCGACATCTACGCCCCGTCTGTCGGCTCGTCCGCGCGCACGGGTGCTGGATTCGGTATTGGCGCTAATCTTGTCGGATTTCCTGCGCGTCTTTAAGTAAGACAACATACCTGTAATGTCTAAATTTACAGGTAATAAATGTATTATTGAATAATAATCAGTAGGTATGACTGCGCGGAAACCCAACATGTCTGATTCAGAGTTTCATACCTGGTTTCAGACACGTTTAAAGTCTACTGAAAATAACTGTATGGAATGGACTGGACAAAAATTACCAAAAGGTTATGGACATGTAAAGATTCACGGAAAAAAGATACAGACACATCGGTATGTTCTGTCTAAAAAGCTTGGAAGAAGCATCGGCGAGGGAATGTGCGCACTACACACATGTGACAATCCACCCTGCTGTAATCCAGACCACATATGGGAAGGAACAAATCAAGAAAACGTAGATGATAAAATCAAGAAAGGTAGGGGGGCTGTTGTAAAAGGCGAAAACCACGGATGTTCAAAATTAACTGAAGATATGGTCATTGAAATTAAACAAGCAGGACGAACAATATCGCAGAGGAAGCTCGCCACAGGGTATGGAGTTTCGTCAACAATTATTTATAAGATTTTGAAAGGAGTAATTTGGAGTCATGTAAGTTTACCAGAAAGTCCTATTACAGCCAACGCGATCTAATATATAAGAATGTTCCGCTTGAACGGTAAGTGGTATACCGTTTCCCCCAAAGCAGGTGAACCTGAGCGCCAGACGCATATGATTATGTGGACACTGGCTTCAGGTACTCCCGTCCACCAAGCCTACCGCGAATGGTATGCTCTTGAACGAAAAATAACCTCTGTTCTCTATCCCAAATGAGTAATGCCGAGTTCATGAAAACCGGGCTTATCGCCGGAGGATTCACACTGGCCGTCTTGGTCCTGTTCGTGGGCGTCTACTGGCTGGTCCGCGGCTTCCCCCCGGCGTCCCGCATGGTACTCCAGGAAAGTCCTACCACGGTTGCCGTCGATCCCGGCAAAGCCCACCTCCTCTTCTTTTTTACAAAGTGGTGCCCCTATTCCCAGGAAGCCCAACCTGAAGTCAAGAGTCTCCAAAAACTCGTGGAAGACTACACGTACGGCGGCAAGGTCGTGGACGTCCAGTTTGTGAACTGCGAATCCGACAAGAAACAGTGTAGCCAGTACAAAGTGGACTCGTATCCTACCTACAAACTCCAGACCACCTCGACGACGTACGAATACCTTGGGCCTCCGAAAGTAGACGTCTTACGCCAGTTCTTGGTGTCGGCACTTGGTCCTGAACTCAGTGTAACACCGTCGACCAACAGCAAGTAGGTGCTCCACGATATCCGTCGATTTCCAAAAACTGAACATTTTCGCATCATCTTCGATCAGGAGACACGTATTCTGAGGATACCTGTCTCGTGTATCGTGCGTCTCCTTAATATTGCGGGCAAAGGCAATATTGTCCAAATAATAATTTGTCGTGAAGTCTTTGGTATGCGCCGTCAATAGAAACAGGGTTCGTTCCCTTTGCGCACGGGGAACAGCCTTGGAAATATTCAAGCACAGCACTGCTCCGTCGACATACAAATGAGTCCCGATCGTGTGCGGCGTGAAAATATAGGGCAGGGAAAATGAAGCCCGCAGTGCATCCCATAACAGAACCGATGGACCGAATATAACCGTCTTAAGATCTGTGAGATCCGATGCGATAATATGTAGGGGAATCGCGGCATCTCCGACGCGCAGAGTATCAAGATTCATTCCATGTTTTGAAAAGGCGGCGGCCATCGCATCTCTGATTTTCGATCCGTCATCTGCTCCGCGCGTTTGGGTGAATGTAAGCAGAGTTTGGAGACGGGGAGGATGAAGCGCGTCCTGCATATTTCCGAGAACTTCGATCAGAGAACTAAATTCTGAAATCTCAAACTCAAACGCAATCAGAGTTCCAATGAGAGCGCCGATAGAATAACCGTACACTCCGCCCGAAAAGCGGTCGGCAAGTGATTGGTCGGTGGATTCTGTTGCGAGTTCTTGGAGCGCACCGATTTGTAAGGCTCCTCGCATTCCGCCTCCATTCAAGGCTAGGATATCGCTATTCATTGAGTCTTCTTTTCTGCGACTAGGAAAATGCTTCGCGCAAAAGATCTGTGGAAGCAAGAAGATGAACGCAAAACCGCCAAAATGCTGGCGATGCGACCTGTTCTCTCCAACTTATCCTCTCAACTAAAACTCCATGCGATACATAACCCCCAGGCCCCCTATTTCGTGTTTGACGTTCCCTCCTTCGTGTTTGGGTACCCCTTGTACGACCACCGTGAAGCCATCGAGTATGTGAGGGACGCACTTACGGAACAGGGGTTCCAAGTCTGGGTAGCCTCTGGATTATCGTTAGTTATTTCGTGGATCAAACCACAAAATCAGGCTCCTCGAATCCGTGCGCCTCCCAAATCAGGCGCTGATTACCGTCCATTTGTGTACGACGACTCGGCCATGAACTTCCTTCAATCTCGAATGCGGTAACCGTAAGCGGTAAGCGGTAAAAACGGACATTTTTGAGGAGGGGTAAGAGGTAGGCAAGTTTAACATAGATGTGTGACCATCCTGAGAAACAGTTAGTGATTGAGGAAGGTCAGCGCGTATGTACGTCCTGCGGAACCGTCATGGAACAAACGATTGATGAGGGTGCCGAATGGCGGTACTACGGCTCTGAAGATCGGCACGAAGATCCGTCGCGTGTTGGTTTGACGATCAGTTCCCTTCTCCCCGATTCGTCGTATGGATCCATGATGATGAACAAGAAAGTGAACTCGCCCACCTTCAAGAACATCCAGCGATTGTCGGCGTGGTCCTTAGCCTCCCATTCCGAACGGTCATGGTTATCGGCGCTAGAAATACTCAATCAGTATTCGTACCGCAACGGATTCACGAAAGCCATTCTCCAAGAAGCATCTGCGCTGTTTCGGGGTCAGGACGATGCGCTGAAACTAAGGGGAGAGACGCGAAGGGCCTTGATGGGTGCCGTCTTCTTTGTGGCGTGTCGGCGTATGGGGGTGTCGCGGACGCACGAAGAAATTGCCGCCATCGTGAATGTTTCGACCCGTTCTCTATCGAAAGCCATCCAGCATTTCGGGATTCATGCGGAGGAGAACCCGCTGCTGAAAACCCAGTTGTCGTTAGCGGAGCGGATGATGAATGGTTTGTCGGCAAGCGAAGACCAGCGGTCCCAAATCCTGGACGCCATCAACGATATCTTCAAATCCCCCGACGAGGAATTGGAGCATACGCCGAAAGTGATGGTGGCGGGCGTTCTCGCCAAGATTTTGGGAAGCGGGAAAACGAAGACTGAACTCCGGGGGTTTCTGAAAGAGTTCTCGGCGCATTCGGGGGTATCGGTCGTCTCGATCCAGAAGGTTATGAATGCGATGTAAATTTCGGGGAGATACATAACAGTATATCCCATGGCGAAACTCTTGAACGAGGAAAGGTTTTTGCCTTCCCGCCTTCCAGGATTATCACTGTGGCTCGATGCCCAGGCGACAACAACAATTACGGCTACAACTACCGGAATTACATCATGGGCAGATCGGTCGGGGGCTGGGAATACTTTCAATACATCAACGTTTTCTGTTCCCGGATGTGTTCTGTGGCTGGATGCGGCGGATACGACTACGTATACGGGGACTACATCCATCTCAACCGTCAAAAATAAGGGATCCACCGGAGGTTCTTTGAATGCGAGTGGGGGCGTTGTGAGTGCTAATCAGTATACGATGAACGGAAAACCCGTGTTCCGTTTCCCAGCGGGGGTAAGTTTATACGAATCCACTACATTCACTACAATATACCGCACGGTCTTTGCCGTCACGCACTTGACAACTGTGAACAATCCTGGAATTCTAAACAACGTCATATGCGGTTCGTATGTTGGAATACAGTTGTACGGATACGCAAATTCTACCCTTGCACTTGGAACATGTTGTCAAAACGGTGCGGTATCCTATCCTTATCCTTACCCTCCATACCTGTCTGGAAGCGTCATTATAAACTCAAATGCCCTTATTACAGCAGCAAATACCCCTGGTCGTATATTCTTCAATGGATCATCGCAGGTGTTAGATTATTCACCTCCATGGTTCACGTTCACTCCCGGAACTGAGATACAGTATATTGGTGGACAGGATACGGTGGATATCGCCGAACTCATAATTTTTGACGGACAACTCACGACTGAACAGCAGCAGCAGGTAGAGGGATACCTTTCGTATAAGTGGAATATTCCGCTTTCCTACACGATAACTCCAGCGAACTCAGTGTTTTCTTCCTGTCCGCCACCTGTTATCTCCAACACCTTGATTACCGGTCAACCCTCAATCTTTTTTCCACCGGGCGCACAGATGACTTCAACATTAAATTCGGGTATGGGATCTCTATCTGTTCCGGGGTGCGTTCTGTGGCTGGATGCGGCGGACACGACAACGTATGTTGGACCCACCTCTTCGCTTACCGGATGGAAGGATAAGAGCGGGAGTGGGTTTGTAGCCACACCCATAGATGGTGCTATTACTACAACGACACAGAACGGAAGCAATGTTCTCAATTTTGGAGGTAATCGTATGATCATACCAAATTTTACATGGAATATGTCGTTTACCTCCATCGTTGTCTGGAAAGCAGACAATGCACATCAGATGATTGGTCTGTGTTCTAGCACAGCCGCGAATGCGACATGGTACGATTACATCTTCTCGGGCAACTGGTCCCTCATTTTATTAAATAATGCAACATCTTCGACCGATCCAAATTATGTCCAGGGAACTACGGACCCCAACCCAGGATCACCTGCTTCTATTGTTCCCGCAAATCAGTGGTTTATTTTTTCAATTGGATATACTGCCGGAACAACAACCATCACCAATTATGCCGTCAACGGAACCGCTCGCACCTCAACCGCGGTGACGCCTCAATCTGGAACCAATACTGGCGTCTATTTCATTAACGGACTCGCAAACTATCCATACGCTTCCAGTCAAATCGCTGAAATCATGCACTTTAATCGTTCTATAAATTATCAAGAACGCCAGACCGTTGAAGGATACCTCGCCACGAAATGGGGACTGCGGGCTAGTCTTCCGTCGTTACATCCGTACTCTGCGGTTCCGTATAGCGGTACGTTCACACTCAACCCTTCTAACCCCATCTCCAAATCCCTCTTTATCGCCTACCAAACTCCAGCCCTTACGTCCACCATGCGATTCGCGACCGGCAACGATGTGTCCGGAGGAGCGTTCGGGGTCTCGCAAACACAGTATTCCATTTCGGCTCCGTACCAGTACGCTTACGGCGATACTCGGTGGCCAACCGATCTAACGATCTATACGCTTCCCACCGTTCTTTCGGCCATTTACGATGCGACGGCCGGGATTATACGCGGAGACCATAATTTCAATGCGGGCGCAGACGTCCGTGAATCGGCGATGATCAATTCGATTGTGAATACTCCCTACTCTCTCGGTGCTTCTTCAATACCTTCCTCCATCGTCTTATCGGCAAGTTTTCATGTCTGCGAGATCATCGCATACAACCGAGCCCTCGCCACTACCGACCGCCAAATGATCGAAGGATACCTTGCGGTAAAATGGGGACTTACAGGGCAGTTACCGAACGGACATCCGTATAAAAATTTCGCGCCATCGGGAGAACAGGTGGTTATTCCGTCGACGCCCGCCAACGTCATGCAAGGACTCGTATCCTGGATCGATATGGCGGATTCGGCGTCGTATACGCTGTCGGGAGGATCTACCTTGAAAACCCTGACGGATAAAGCCGACGGAACAACGACGTACACTCTCTCCGGAAAAGCCAACAATTTTTCAATGTCCACCATCGGATCACTTCCTGCCCTCGTGTTCCCGGGCAATAATACGTCAGTTCTCACGGCAAATACCTTTTTGTCTCGAACACTTCCTATCCCGTCACAGGGATCAGCGTTCATCGTCTTGACTCCGAAATCTCAATTCACGGCCACGAAACTTGGGATACTTGGATGGGGCAGTCCCGGAAACGGAAACGCCCAAGGAAACCCTGGACTAGGCTACAATTCTCCGTCTACCAATGTTCAGACCCTACAAAGCTACAATACATCGTCGGGCATATTTTTCGGCCCGTCGTTCAATTTGTCGGCGAGTACTCCTACGATCCTCTTTTGGGCATGGTACGGCGGAAATATGACGTACCTCTCCTGTAACGGAACAACTCTTCTGTCCGGTCCCCGAGGAACCACCGCCAACTACAACCCCGCATCTGCGGATACTCAGTTCTATGTAGGAAACGATGGAGGATTTGGGGCACAATTCACGTTGGGAGAGATGTGCGTGTACAACCAGTACGCGGAAACCCCATTCCGCAATCTTATGGAAGGACACCTTGCCTGGAAATGGGGACTACAAACGAATCTTCCAGCGGGACATCCGTATGTTTATTCGGCCCCTGGACTCCAGAGTCTGACGGAAGTCAATGCGCTTTCGGAACCTTCGGACATTACGGGGCTCACGATGTGGCTGGATGCCGCAGATACGACGACGATCAATGTGACCGGGACAACATCCTTTACGTGGACCGACAAATCCCCCGTCTTGAATCATCTGGTCTCGTCGACGACGACGTTGAAAGCTTTACCCCTCCCTTCCAACTTCGGACTCCCTGTGCGTCCTTCTATCTACTTTGGACCTGGCGCTTCGGCCACGAGCACGTATACCAGCGGCGCATCCACCGGCCAGTTTTCTGCGTTTATGGTTGCGTCCGTACCTACCCTCTCCTACCTCCTGATTTCTACGGGACAGTTCACAACTGCTACCTCGGCAGCGGGGGCGAACGGACAAACATTCGCATTCTATGCGAGTAACGGTTCAACGTTTGGAGTATGTTCGCCGTTCGTGTCCCCGGGAGGAGCCAATGTGGGCTCCTATTCCACAGTCTGCGGAGCTACCGTCGAACTGTTTGCGAGCGTGAGTGGATCGACGACTCTCGGGAACCTGAATTACGGAGCAACCGTCAGTGGAACATGCACAACTATTCCAGCGACGCAGTGGGTGTTCGGAGACTGTTCGGGCGATCCCTCACCGAAATCGTTCCACGTCCATGAATTCATTACGTACTCCCGACAGCTCGCGACGAACGAACGCTGGATCGTTGAAGGATACCTGTACTGGAAGTGGATGCATTTAATATGAAAAAACTACTGAGACGGTTAAACAATGACGGCGCAGTTCAGCCTGCCTTCCGGACACCCATTCACAAATGTGCGTCCGGGATATACAGGGTATGAGTCGGCTCCAAGTCCGGCCATCATCTCTGCGACAGCCTCCTACATAGGAAGCACAATTACGCTTCAAGTCTACGCAAACACACCGGGTAATTGGAACGTAGTCACTCCGGCAGGTCTTACAGTAACGACTCCACCAGTTGCGTCATCTTCATCGACTCCGATCGTGTATACGGGCGGACAGAGTAGTTTGTCGTATACGTTCTACACTATTTCATTGGCTCCGGCGATTGGACCAACTGTTGGATGGCTAGGTCCGGCTCCTTCCGTCACTCTGACCGTTCCTCCGTTCGGAACGACAATCGCATCGGGGGTCTACGACGGAAATGCAGTGTATCTAACTCCGGTTACGGCGACGCCTCTAACCCCCCTCGTCCAGGGAATTACGGACTACTTCTTTACGTGTACGAACAATGCGTCGTTCGCCTCGGTAGATTCCGTGGGAGTGGCGACGTTTCCGTACCCTTCCGGTACAGTGTTTACCCCGGGAACATCTACCATATTCAATTTCAATGTCGCCTGCCGGTTTCTCGGTATTCTCGGAGTCGCATCGTCTCCCGTGTTTCCTGTTACAGTTATCCAGCCCGCAACACCGATAATGACCGTGACTCCGACTTCGGGATCCATCAATATTTCCTGGGCCGAAACCACTCCTAACTGTACATTCACGATTAGTACGGGAGGAACAACATTGGTACCTACCACCAATCCGTTTACGGTTACGCGTTCGCCGGGAACGTATTCGTTCCAGGTTGGTGCGACTCTCTTTGGACTCACATCGTACAGTACCGTTCGGACGATCTCCGTGGCTCCTTCTATGCCCACGTCATTTACCGCAGCGGATAACTTGAACAATAGCGTAACTCTTTCGTGGGTGTCTGCGACGCCGGGGGCACAAATCAATCTTACGTGGACCGGTGCGGCTACCGGATCCTCCAACAATCTCGGGAATCCACCGTTTATTCTGTCGCTTGGATGCGGTACGTACAGTTTTACTTTGGTATCGGTATGTGGAGGAGTGACGAGTAGTTCAACCAGTGTGAACAATTTTTCCGTCACTCCGTCCACTCCCACAAATTTCCAGCAGAGCGTCTTCGGTTCAACTGCTACGCTTTCATGGTCAGAAGCGACCCCAGGATGCGGGTTCACCCTGACGTCATCTCCCGATATCGGCGTGGTTCCCGTCATTACCGGAAACGTTGCCGTATACACGGGGGTACACGCGGGAACGTATACGATCACGTTAGTGTCTGTGTCGGCAGGACTGAACTCTGTAAGTTCTGTCCAGACAACGACGGCGGTCACTTTAGCCGCACCTACCAGTTTCTCGGCAACCTCGTTGGGATCCAAGATTACCCTGAACTGGGCTGAATCCACGGCGGGGGCATCGTTCAGTCTTTCATGTACGAACAATTCTGCCTTTGGAACTCAGACTATTTCGGCCGGAGTCTTTACGACCTCGTACGGCAATGTATCCACGCCAGGAATATATACCTTCTCAATCGTCTCGGTTCTCCCCGGAAACAATATGAGTGCTCCCATAACATGTACAGGTCAGATCGTGGCTCCTCCTGCGAGTTTTACGGCAGTAGCGACCGGATCTACAATCAATCTGGCGTGGACTGAGGCAACAACTGGATGTACGTTCTCGCTCTCTTCAAGCCCTACGGTTCCCAATCTCACGATCACCGGAAACACTGCGACGTCTACCGGAGTCACGCCTGGGAAGTATACGTTCAATCTATCGGCCTTCACATCTGCCGGATCGTTCCTGAGTACGACGGTGAGCAGTGCTACCCAGGTCATCGCTACCCCTGGATCATTATCGGCAGTGTTTGTAGCCCCGAATGTCGTGCTCACCTGGACCGAAGCCACCTCGGGATGTACGTTCACGCTCTCGTCCTCACCTGCTCTCACGAATCCCACACCTACAACCGCACTCACTGCTCAATACTCATCTCCTCTCCCGGGAAATTATACGTTCTTCGTTACGGCCGCGGATACGGCAGGAAACACCAGTTCAACGGCATCCACCACAATTCCGATCGTGGTGACTCCTCCCGCCCCCTCAAATCTTGCGTACACTGCGACAAGCCCCACATCATTTACCATTTCCTTCTCGGAAGCTCTGGCGAACTGTACGTTTGGGTTTACGGGCGGTCCGACCGTCGGATCTGTTACCGTCGCCGGAGGAAACGGAAGTTATTCGGGGGCGTTTAGCGGCGTAACTCCGGCTGGGGCACAGTCGTTCACAATTACCGTCAATTCAAGTTTCGGGGGAATCTTGAGTACGGGCAATTCGTCGATTGTGGCTCGTACCAAACCCAACACCACTTTTTCGTCCAATGCTTTGTGTACCGTCATAGGCGGTCAGAACACGGTTTCGGCGCAGTACATTATTAACAATCCTGACGGAGTCATCCTAACCGGTCCCGGAAATGTCCTGGTAACTACATCCTACACTGTGAAGATGCTCTATTCCGGATCAACGACAACTCCCGGAGTCGCTCTAACCTCAACAAATTCGGCAGGAACGTACTTCACAAACTGGTTTGATGCGGGAGGGTTCTCTATTACGGTTCCCTCGGCTTTCCCGGACTACATTGTGCCTCCTACGATGGGTACCGTAACAGTCAGCGGAACAACCATTACGGTTCCTTGGACAGATTCCTCAACGCCAGGATCTCTTACGTATAATATCCTCAATTCAACGTTGTCTGCGACCGGAATTGCGACGGGAACACGGGTAAAAGTGTTTACCGGAGCCACAGTGGGAACGCCGTACAGTTTCACGATTACCACCACGTCGGGATACGTCACCGCCAATTCTGCGACTTCAACGGCGGTAACGCCCATTTCAGCGCCTACCGGTCTGACGGCGTCGGCGGTTGGTACCACGGTGACGATGAACTGGACGTACGGATCTCTGACTGGAATTACGTTCAACGTGTATGATCAGAGTGGGAATACCCGTGGAACCACCGGACTTACCACGACCAACACAACCTTCACGGTATCAGACTCTACGGCGTACACCTTTACAGTCCAGGCCATTGCCCAAGGAGGAAATGTAAAAGCGATGTCGGCAGGGGGGGTGGCGGTCACTACAGTTCCTGCTCCATCCATTACCAGCATTCTGGAAGACGGGGCATTGATTACGATTACGTGCGCGACCCCGACGTCGGGAACACTCAGTATTGCCCAGTCATCTGGGACAACCATCACACGAGTAAGTGCGACGAATCCGTTCACATATAACGGAACCACCGCGAATACTACCTACGGATTCACGGTGACGAACACGGGCACAAACTCGATCACGACTACGACAGCAAGTTTTACAACGATGGGAACGCCAACCTTCACGAAGTCCGATGCGTCTGGACAATCGGTGATTCTTCAATGGACCTATCCTAGCGGTGCCCCGGCAGCCACATCGTACACGGTCTATCTACAAGGTGGAACGACCGTCAGTGCGGGTATAACCGCTCAGAATTACACCTTTATTCCGTCGAGCGGAACTCCTCCTTTCGTGTACACAGTGGCGGCAACGGGGGCACCGGGGACTGGGTTTGGGTCAGTACCCACCGACAACATTACCCCGCTCACGGCGGTAACCATCGGAAACCCAGGAGCAACGTCTGCTGATGGTACGAATGTAACGGTTACGTGGACGTACCCCACGACATCCACGGCCGGAGTGACGTTTAAAGTGTATGACCCCACACTCGCAACACTATACACAACCTACTCATATTCATCCGTCAATTCAGCGTATTCTACTACATTCAGTACAAGTCTTACCAGAAATTCTACCTATTCGTTTGTGGTGATGACCACGGATGCGCAGGGAGACACCGCGGTTTCGGCACCTACCGCCAACGTCACTCTACTAACGGCCCCCATCGCCAAATCGATCATTCAGACGGGGGGACAGATGGTCGTCACGTTATCCGCCCAGCCGGCGATTACTCCGGCACCGTATACGCCGTACTACACGAATACATCAATTTTCCCCGCCAGTCTCACGCTCACCGCATCTACCGCCACGTCATTTACGTATTCTGGGGCCTTATCAGATACTACTTGCTCATTCACATTCCAGAACAATGCGGGAGCGGGGGCACCCAACAGTACAAATTCTTCAATTATAGGATTCCAAACTCTCCCTACCCCCGTACCAGTATCCATCACATACATTTCGTCATCTACCAGTATCAGTGCCTCGTGGACGTACAACCAGGCCGTCGCAGGAACCCAGTTCATTCTCAAAAATTCCGCAGATGGATCGCAGTTTGGAACAGTGACGGGAGTCACCAACGCAAATATTTCGGCCATCATCGGAACGACGTATACGCTTACGGTAACGGCTTCCTCGGGAGGAAACGTGTCGCTACCGTCCACTGCGTTCTCGGCCGTGACCGCAGCCCTCCCTTTCACCATTTCGTCGTTCGTACAGAACGGGACGCAGTTGATAACAACGATATCCGGTTCCGCGATCTCTGCGAGTACGGTCCCACCCTTGGGATTCCCTACTGTATTCCCTGGAAGCCCTACGTTATGGCTGGATGCTGCTGATCCGAACGCAACAGGAATCCCTGCCGCCAACGGTGCGACGATCTCGGTATGGAAAGACAAGTCAGGACTGGGCAGCAATGCTACGGCAACCGGGACACCTACCATCAATAGCACCGGCATCAACGGAAAACCAACCATGACGTTCGATGGTTCGTCGTGGTTTACAGGACTCACTACTAATACTGGAACTACCGCAACCGTGTTCATAGTCATGCAGCAGCCTGCGCCCACATCATCAATAAACCCAGATTTTACTCGTGTGTTCTCTATGGCTGCGTTAGGAGGATATGATTCTGATGTAACAGGTCTTCTGGTAGAGTTTGTGGGCGGTTATGTTTACGGATATAGGGGTAATTTACTGTCCGCCTTCCAAGAGCCGATAAATACTGCGTATATCATGGACTTTGAATTGGACGGAACGAATGCAATCTCTTATTTCAACGGAACCGCTCAACCAGGATTTGGATCTACCGCGAATTTCAACATTGGGAGGTACCGCGTTGGAGGCATTGCGCATTATGATGGACCTCCACAGTACACGGGATACGTCAGCGAGGTTATCTTATTCAAAGAAGCGCTCACGGCAGATCAACGCAAGGGAATGGAGTACTATCTAGCACAGAAATGGAGTATCGCAGGCGTACCGTCTGGATTCACCGGATCTCCTTTAACCTTTACCTTTAAGGGAGCCTCAGCCAATACAAATTACATTGTGAATGTCGTAGGAACGGGATTAACGGTCTCGTCTACTCTGACGACTCTATTTACTCCAGCCGCACCTACCTTGGCCGCAGTTGGAACAGGGGTCTTTACATCATCCACCTATAACGGAAGTACAACACTTCCGGGAGGAATCACCATGAACTACTTCAACGCGTCTGGAAACAGTCTGCTCACATCCAGCCCCACAAATTCATTCGTCGCAACCGCCAGTCAATCATACACTCTCTATGCGAGGGCAACAAATGGTCTCAATACCTCCATCTCGTCCGCGAATTCTGTCGCCATCACCCCGATCGGTCCTATTACGTACACTCGAGTATCTACAACAGGTGGAGGAGTCGCATTTACATGTTTCGCGACTGGATCCACCTCTTTCTCTGGATCATCTCCAGGGCTTTCATCTACCGTCAACGGAAACGTCATTACTTTTTCGAGCCCGTCTACCCCCGGCGTTTACTATGTTATTACCATTGTCGCAACCAACGCCACCGGCGCTACCAGCAGCATTAGCATCACTGAAAAAACATCCTTTGCCCCCGCAGCAGTTCCGGGAATGGCGATGTGGTACGATGCGGCCGATATAACCACGATCGGGTTCCGTGTAACGACACCGACTGTTGCGAATCTTCAATTCTGGTTAGATGCCTCCGACTCGACCAATCTATCTGCTCCCGGAGGAAACCTCACACAGATCAACGATAAATCGGGAAATAATTACACGGCTATGGCCGCATCAACTGTGGATTACAGTTCCGCCACGAATCTTATACATTTTCATAATAACCAATATCTGAATCTTCCTCAGTCATCGATCAACAATGCTGCGATTTGGTCGATGTTTATGGTCATTCAGCCAGTGAATATCGTAAACACTTACATCATGTCAAAACAGCGTGCCGGGCAAAACGCAAACTCTCCAACAACATTTGGTATCGGCGTTCATTCAGGTCCGGAGGGGTTTGCTCAGCAGATAACACCGGGAACATTAACGTACAAAACTACAAATGGTGGAACCGGTGGATCCCCTGAATACACCGCTACGGCAATTTTAACCACCAGTCTTCAGGTTCTAAGTATGGTCTATGACGGAACAAATTTAAAAACTTACCTGAATGGAACATTATCGAATACGTCTCCAGGAAACTGGCCGATAATCAATCAAACAGATGGCAACATGTGTTCATTGGGAGCATGGGCGACAGATTCTGGACTTATCGGTGCCGCAGACTTCTATCTTGGAGAACTTCAGTTTTACAATACGAATCTCGGAGATGCCGACCGTCAGAAAGTGGAAGGGTACCTTGCTTGGAAATGGGCGCTCCAGGCGTCTCTTCCTACAACGCACACGTACAGCACTACGAAGGTAACAGTAGGCCCGACGTTCACAAACACGTATTCGTCGACCCAAGTTTCTACTTGGCGTGATAAGTCTGGAAATGGTTTGGATCTAGCATATCCGGGAGGAAGTTATCCTACCTACTCGCCAACATTGCTGGGTGGACAGTACCCCGGTATCAATTTCAACGGAAACAGTTACCTCGCGACCACCAATTTCTTACCTGTTCCGATTCTCTCGTCTAACGGAACAGACACAACAATATTTATTGTATACAACGACCCAAATACCGATTACACTGGAACGTTTACGCTTGATACTGATATACAGTATGCGATAAACACATGGGGGACAAACAAGCACTATTTTCAGTTTGGCGGATCGTATGTCTTTAACAACATAAACTTCACTGTAACGCCCGGTCCTCAGTTATACACTATCGAGAAACAGGGATCAAACTCAACATGGTACAATTTTGGAGGAATAGTTACGAACGGAACATCTTCAACCGCAGCAACGCTTACCTCAATATCACAGAGGTTCAATGTTGGAACCGGTTACCCCTTAACTACAACTTATTACAAATCTTTCATTTCTGAAATCATTATTTACAACTATGCGCTAAATTCCGTACAGAGACAACAGATGGAAGGGTACCTTGCCTGGAAATGGGGACTTCAGAATGCCCTGTCTACCAACAATCCGTATACTAAAGCCCCCCCTCCTTCGTACATTGGTCCCTTATCCTCCGGACCCATCGAGTGGATTGACGGATCAGATAGCACATCTATGAACTTCGTATATTCTCCAACGGCACAGTTAGTTGCGTCCGATATTGCAGCGCTACAGGCTTGGTACGATGCATCGGATGCGACAACTATTGTAGGTGGATCAGTGACTGTACCTTCGCCGCAGGTATGGTATGACGGAAAAGATCCAAATGGGAATGGAAGTATTCCATCAGATGGAACATCAGTAACTACATGGGCGAATAAAGCACCAACTGGAGCAACCTATAATGCAGTTCAGGCAACTGGATACAGCGCAGCAACGTATTCAACCACCTGCAATGCTCTTAACTTTACAAACACCACCACTGCCTATTCTACGGGATACGCAGCAAATCCTACGGCAGAAACCATGTTTGTAGTAGCAAACAATTCAAGTCCTGGCTCGAATAACAATATGGTAATTGGCGGACAATCGGGAGCCCGATCGCTTGGATGGGGATATAACCCACTGGGATCTATTTCTTACCTAAACAACGAATTGAAGTGGCTTGCATCAGCCCCTGGTGGATATACATCTGCAACAACTGCATTGGTCACCGGACAAGTTAATGGAACAAATGTATTCATTTCTCAAAATGGAGGACTCACCTCTGGAACATCTACAACTGGGGCTGGATTTACTGCTGGAACAACAACATATTTAGGTACAGATACTGGAAACAAGGGGACATATTATTTCATCGGATACGAGATGGAAGTTTTGTTTTACAATTCCGTTCTGACTATAAGTCAGTACCAGCAGGTGGAAGGATATCTTGCCTGGAAGTGGGGACTTCAGGCAAATCTCCCACCTACTCATCCGTACAAATCAGCAGGTCCTTCATGGACACCCGCGGGAGGAGGAAGTATTCAGAAATGGAACGATAAGTCGGGCAATGCGTACAACTTATCGCTCGGATCGGGATCTGGAACGGTTTCGTACATAACAACCGCTCTCGGTAAATCCGTCAATCTAAGTGGAGGGTACCTATTTATCAACAAGGCCGTCAATCTCCAGAATTACGCTCTCTTCACCGTTCTGGGCTCGCCAACCGCGGTGTATAATCAGTCGGTGATTACTGGACGACCTAATACCACCGCCTCATACAATTCTACGGATGGGTTTGGATTGTATGCGGATGCGACGGGGACTCCAGATTTACGATTGTACGGAGTCAGTGGTACTGGCGGGTCTAATGTGAATACGGTCTCTGGAGCCCTTCCTTCAGTTGCCTTATCACCCGTTCTAGCATCCTATACCTCCGTATCAACGGGTATTATCAATTCATGGATAAACGGAAGTGCGGGAACCGTGATCACGACGGGCCAGACACGCACAAACACCGGACAAGGGTTTGCGATCGGTGCCGAATGGTCTGGGACTGCGTACGCAAACATCACAGCGGTCACGAATATGTACGAAGTCGTTGTGATGACCACAATTCCAACCACCCTTCAGCGGCAGCAGATGGAAGGGTACCTCGCGTGGAAATGGGGATTACAGCCAGGCCTTCCAACCTCTCATCCATACAAAACATTCGCACCTACATTTGCAAACCTCCCAACAAATCCCGTCAATGGACTCATCGACAAATCGGGGTTAGGAAACAGTTTCAGTCTCGTCACCGGTTCGTCGCCACTTCCCCAGTACTCCAGTACGGTTAAAGGCGTATTCTTAGGACAGGCGGCCTCGTTCGTGAATACCACTGTTTCAGTTCCCGTGGGATACACGATGATGGCGGTCGCGAGTTTAACGTCGACGCCCGGGTCGTACGGTCGCCTCATCAACGTAGGTCTAGTCGACAACGTCGGATTCATGGGAACGTACAACGGCACCACAAACTTCGCGACGTTCACTGGAAGTAGCGCTAGTACGACATTGAGCGGGTTCACAACTACGTATACCATAAGTGGCCCAAACTCAGTCGTCACAATTTATGCCGCCGGTGGTGGAGGCGCAACAGGTCTTTCAAAGAATGGGTTTGGAAATATTTATCCGGGATGCCCTGGAGGACGTGGGGGATCGGCAGTGTGTACGATAACAAATATTCCAGCGGGGACAGTTATTACAGCTACAAGTGTTGGTGCTGTTGGTATTACAAGTGGAAATCCTGGAGGCAACTACACTCAGATAGCCGCCGGGTATACGCTCATTAATGTCGGTCCATCTTTCAAACTTGCATGTGCCGGTGGTGGTGGCGGTGGTGGCTCCGGAGACGGTAATAATGCATCTGCACGGGAAGGAATAGGCGGATTAAGCGCCGGAATAGGTGATACAGCTGGTACAGGCGGTGCCGCTTTGGGCGGCTACGGTGGAAATGCTGGGTATGCAGTTCAAAACAGTGCAGGTTTTTCGTATACGTTGAACGCTTGGAATCAATCGAGTTACGGAATATCCGATGTTGCAGGGTATATCATAATAAGCGTACAATTAGGTGGTGGATGGAACGACATAACATCAAATTCTCCGGCCACTCCCGTCTCTACGAATCCTGCCGCACCATCCCTTCTAGAAATGACGGTCGATGGATCCGTGCTGACCCCTTACTTCAATGCGTCCGCTATGACCGTAAAGACAGGAACGACCATTGCGATGACCGGAATGATTATTGGATCATCGCCGAATAACGGAGGGCAGTTCTGGCCAGGGTACCTCAACGAACTTCTCGTGGTTTCGCGAACGCTCACATCCCTCCAACGTGCACAACTTGAAGGGTATCTTGCCTGGAAGTGGGGACTCCAAGGCAACTTACCCAGTACGCATCCGTTCGCGCTCGGACCACCGTAAATTAAAACGCATAGTAATTGCTTCCAGTTCCAGTATAGACGAACGTAATTCCCCGCCCCGCTCCACCCGATGTCGCAGGAAGGGTTACATTCAATAATCCAAGTACGGTTGCACCGACGAGAGTTGTGTTAATTCCAGTCCCCGATGTATTCGTCACAATCCAGTGTGTTCCTGTCGGAGGCGCCGTTGACGGGAAAGACAGATTGATGTTATTGGAAACAAAGAACCGCGTGGCCGCATTGGTGGTTGTTAATGAAAGAGTCATTGTGGATGGAGACACAGAACTGATAGTCAGCGTATTCTGAACAGCTCCTTGAACGGTCAGGGCGAATCCGGGTGTCGGCTTCATTCCGATTCCCAGGACATTGGCGGACATATCGCCCTGGAGGAACGGAGTGTTTTGGATGGTTGAATAGACGTAGAACGTGTTGTCGGTTGTACAACTCGTATTGATGATCGAGGTTGAGTTCGAGCCGAGAAAGACGCAGTTTTTTCCGGAATTCTGGTAGCCGGCATTGTACCCCAGTGATACGACCGACGATCCCTTATTGGACATGGCCGCTTGGTGCCCCATCGCCACCACAAATGCCGCAGAATTGGTCGCAGCCGCGTTGGTTCCGATGGCTATAACGTCAGAACTGGTGTTGTTCATTGCCGCCTGAAATCCTAGCGCAACGACGTTGGACGACATGTTTCCGGATCCAGCCGAATTCCCGATAAAAACAGTATTGGATCCCAGATTTCCTACACCTGCCGAAGTTCCAATAAATACTCCCTGTCCGCCCGAATTGTTTAGACCGGAATTGAATCCTAGGGCAACGACATACCCCAATCCATTGGTTCCTCCAGATCCCGCCCCTTGTCCAATCGCCACCAGACTCCGCCCCGTGTTTCCATTCCCGGCCGACAGTCCAATACAGACTTGGTCCGATAACGTAATGACTGGACCCGCCCCTGCTCCCATAAATACCTTATCTGTCCCGATCGTCAGCGAACTCCCCAGACTTAGATTGAATCCGTTAATGGTATTAACGCCCGACAAGTTATTGACGATACCCACCGAACCGTCCAGATAATTCCCGCCACTGTAAAACGTGATATTTGAGACTCCGGTAATGCGGTTATTGGCCAGACTGAGCGTGGAAACTGCGGGGTACCCCGACCATGCCGCAATCTTGAGATCGGTCGCCAGTGCGTTTCCGTTCAGGAACAGATTGTAATTGGTCGTAGGGTCCCCGATTTCTACGTCTCCCGGGAGATATGTGTGAACAGTTGGCTGGAAGTATCCTCCCTGTCCAACCTGGAACTGAGGAGTGAAGATGTTTTTCAAAAGATTGATCTGATCGGTGGACGAATACACGCTTCCGTTCATCGCTCGCCGTATTGTTTTTATACAGACGACAATGATTTAACTACTTTCTGCGTGGTATATACAGCACCCAAAAGAATGACGACCGCGACGCCCGGAGAACGCTACACACTGTTTCCCATTAAGAACTCGGAGACCAAAGTGTACCAGTTGTACAAACAGGCCGTCGCCTCCTTCTGGACGCCGGAGGAAATTGACTTTTCGAAAGACGAGAGCGATTGGGAGTCTCTGACGACGCAGGAACAGGATTTCGTGAAACAGGTTCTGGCGTTCTTCGCAGGAGCCGACGGAATCGTTCAGGAGAACCTCGCCACCCGTTTCCAGCGGGATACTGAGAGCCCTCCTGCTCGTCTCTTCTACGCCTTCCAGAACGCGATGGAGGGTGTACACGGCGAAATGTATTCCCTGCTGATCGACAAGTACGTCAAAGACGGGGACGAGAAGATGCGACTGTTCCGGGCGCTGGATAACGTTCCGTGTATCAAGCGGAAAGGCGAGTGGGCGATGAAGTGGATCGAGAGCGGCGAGGATTTCGCCACCCGTCTAGTTGGGTTTGCGTGCGTCGAGGGAATCTTTTTCAGCGGAGCGTTTTGTGCTATCTACTGGCTGAAAAAGCGCGGTCTGCTTCCCGGTCTCACGTTTTCCAATGAGTTGATTTCGCGGGATGAGGGTCTTCATACCGTCTTTGCCGTGGAAATGTATCACGGCCAGTCTCCCATCGCAGCCGAAAAGATCCGCGAGATTCTGGAGAGCGCGGTGGCGATTGAGACTGAGTTTATTTGCGAGTCCTTGCCGTGTACCCTCATCGGAATGAATGCGACGTTGATGACGCAGTATATCCGCTTTGTGGCTGACCGTCTTGCCGTCCAGCTGGGAATCCCGAAAATTTGGAATGCCCAGAACCCGTTTGATTTCATGGACATGATCTCGATGGAGGGAAAGGGTAATTTCTTCGAGCGCCGCGTGTCGGATTATTCGAAGGCAGGGGTAGGAGTTAACCAGGACGAAATGGTGATCAAGTTTGATTCTGAGGATTTTTAGGAATACCAGAAAGTAAACTACTCTCAAGTATGGAATTCTTCCACGGAATTGTTGCGCTCGTCGCGGGAATCGTTCTTATCCTCACCGGCCTTGTTGCGTGGATGTACATCCAGCAGTCGCGCATGGCCCAGGCAATCAATGCCCTCGCGGTCGCCGTAACTACCCCACCTCCTTCTTTCCTGTCCCATCCGCCCGTCGAGGAGCCCGTTGAGCAGGATCACGAGCAGGAGCAGGTGGTCGATGATCGCGTGTCGGTCCACGATGTGGATGCGGATGCCGAGCACGAGCACGAGCACGAGCAGGAGGAGGAGGAGACGGGGGTGATTGGCGAGGATATCTCGGACTTCACGGGTAAGACGGTGGTCCAGCTCCGTGATCTGCTTACCGCGAAGGGGATACCTTACAGTAAGAGCGATAAAAAGCCAGTTTTGTTATCTCTCGTACAAGCAGCGGCGTAAGAGACAGAATGAAGATCATTAGTTTTGATATTGGACTTCGTAATCTAGCGGTATGTGTTCTGGAGGGTACGTCTAGAACAGATATGCGAATAACGGCGTGGGATGTGATTGATGTCGTGGCGGAAAAGAACGGGCACACAAGGACAGCATGTTTCAAGTGCGCGAAACCTGCGATGTGGGTCCAGGCGGGCGCTGGCACCCAGGCATGTTCCCGTCATCGGCCGAAGAATTTAACGATGACGAAAGCGGCCTTGACGAAAAAGACCATTCCTGAATTGCAGGAGATGGGAAAGACGTACGGATTCACGGGAAAAACTAAGAAGGATTTGGTAGGCCGACTCTGGACAGAAATGTCGAAATCGGGATGGTCGAAATTCAAGGGCAATGCTCGGGCGCCCGGTGGAGGCGTTCTCGATTTAGTCAATGATATCATTGCGTGTCTCGATAAGCGCGCGGATCTTGGATGGTGGGAAGGTGCCGATCTCGCGATTTTCGAGAACCAGTTGGATCGGCGGATGTTTGCCGTACAGGCTATGATGCACATGTACTTCGCATGTCGCGGGTTCAGGACAAAGGGAGTATCAGCAATCCATAAATTGGACAATATTGCGACGGCTACGGATGCGACGGGGACGTACCGCGGCCGCAAGAAGACGGGAATCGTTCATTGTGAAGTCCTGTGTCCCGCCGCCAACATGTCGTTCTTCAAGTCGCACAAGAAACAGGATGACATGGCGGACAGTTTTCTCGCCGCCGTATGGGTTCTAGAGCACCCTACAAATTTCATGCGAGACTCTTGATCAACTTTTTATCGTAAACCCAAAATTCGAATTTATACCCTGCAAGAATACATCCATTACGTTTTGCGATGTTTCGTTCATAGTAGTGTTTGTAATACATCGTATGCGTTGATTTTACTTCAATAATCGTTTTAGGTTCGGTCTCCAGAATAATATCGGGATAGTAGTAGTGTTCTTCTTCGTTAAACATGTACTTTATACCCTTTCTAGTTGTATATATTGACTCTTCTGGATAAATTTTAACTAACTCGTCTAATGCGTGGTTCTCGTATCCCTGTATCAAACGAACGTCTCCACTCGGCATTCGATATTCTTTAAATTTATACTTGTGTTGTTTTGTATGTATTTCGGCTACATGGGCAAGATGTTCAACACCATATTTTTCTAATGCATTTTTCTTACAGTTTTCGCGAACAACAGGGGATTGACTATAGTGATCAACACCATACTTGCTCAACGATGTTTCATGTATTTTCTTCTTAACGTTTTCTTGGGTATGAACCTTACAGAACATTCCCTGACCCTGCTTAATCGCACTTTGATCCTTCTTATGTTTTTCACCACAGAAGCACGTGAACGCTATCCACCCAGGTCGTTTCCATACGGTTTCTTCATCGTTAAATACCGCATTATCTTTGGCTGCCGCAGCGTGTATAATCTCTAACATTTTCTTCCTTCGCCTGCGTTCCATAGAGTGTTTGTAGCAGAATAGCCCTGTACCTTTTACCCCCGTGACGTCGTTGATCTGCTTAGAATATGTTTCGCCACAATAGCATGCGAAATGAACCCTTGGTTGAGTTTTGAGTTTCTTTATTATGGATAAAGACGTCGCTTTATCTATTTTAGCCAGTTCTTCAATCTTTTCTGCCCTAACACCGTTCATACTATAACAGGGTGGCTTCCTTGTAATTCGCCGCGTTTTAACTTTAAGAACAACCTACACAGTCTTCATAATAGTACTCACCCAAGATGGCGGATGTCCCAGGTGCCGATCTTTTGATGAACATGAATGCGATGTCGTCGTCGTCGTCGTCCGCCCCCGACACCAAACTGCCTGAAATGGAGTCGATCTCGCTGGATTTCACCGACTTGCCCTCTGAAGCCCCGCCGCAGCCGCCTCGCCTCGTCCCGTCCGCCGAGGATGTTGGGACGACGCGTACGTGGGACGGCGTGGAGAACCTGAACGCCGAAGCCTACCTGAAACCTGTGAATGTTGCCCCGAAAATGTCCGAGGACGCCATTATGAAGAAGAAGTACGAACTGCTGCGCAAGTTCGAGCGCCTCAATAAACTGGGCGTCCCGATCCGCAAGCGCTTCACGATGGATTCGCCCCTTGACGAGATGGAGATGGAACTGGAGTTTGTAAGGAAGGAGAAGGCTATGGATTCCACCATCAAACAGTTCTCCGAGTGGTTCATTACGGGAATGTCCGCGATGGAGTGGGGATCTAAGAACGTCGGGATGATGAAGATGTTCGGTCTCCAGCTCGACGGTCTGTCCCAGTCCGCCCAGATGAACGTAGGCGACCTGGAAGAGGATTTCGAGGAGTTGTACGATCTGTACGGCGACAAGATGCGCATGCACCCCCTCGTCCGTATCCCCATGCGCACCTGTTTCATGGTGTATATGGTCCACCTCACCAACCAGATGGCGATGAAAGCCCCGGTCCCGAACATCCAGGAGATTCTGAAACAGAATCCTGATATTGCCCGTCAGATGGCGGCGCAGGCCATGCAGAACCAGACCCAGCAGTTTCGTCAGCAGGCCCAGAGCCAGCAGCAGCAGCAGCAGCAGAACGTGAATGTCCCTACCTTCCCCTCCGCCAACGGCTTCGGAAACTCCGCCCCCCAGCAGCAGCAGAGCCAGCAGCAGGACTCTAACCCGCTCGCAGGTCTAATGTCGTTCCTGGGCGGCGTGAACACTCCTGCGCCGGCTCAGCAGCAGCAGCAGACGCGCACAATCCCTATTAAACCCGTCCGCGAAATGAAGTCGCCGTCGGGAATGGGCATTGGGGATATTCTGAACAAGATCCAGAAAGAGGAGCGGAAAGTAGGAACTAACTTCCCCCCGCAGCAGCAACAGCAGCAACAGGCTATGTTCAACCCCCCGCCTGCACCTATGCCTGCGCCCGCGCCTGCTGCCCCGCCCCGCCCGACAGTTCGTTCGGCGCTTCGTAAATCGGCAGGGTCCGAACGCAAATCCGCCAAGAATTCCGTGGTGATTAAACTATAATAGACTAGAGTAAATGGACGGACCCACAGGTGTAACAGGTGTAACAGGTGTAACAGGTGTAACAGGTGTAACAGATGAATTAGATGAGACGGGTGTAACCGGACCTACTGGAGTTGATGGTGTGCTGGATGCGACCGGACCTACCGGAGTTGTCGATGAGACGGGTGTAACGGGTGCGACCGGACCTACTGGAGTTGTCGATGAGACGGGTGTAACGGGTGTGACCGGATCTACAGGGGTTGACGGTGCACTAGATGCGACGGGACCCTCGGGACCGACGGGACCCTCGGGACCGACGGGACCGACGGGACCGACGGGACCTGTTTACCTTGTGACGATAGATCAGTTAGTGACTCAGCAGTCGGTGGCTCTTGCCCAGGAAACCGCGGACCGGCAAGCGTTGGCGCCGCTCGGTAATCCTGGGTCGTACAATTTCACTCCGGCGCTCCAGCAATGGGCCTCTGTCGGTTTTCCGGCGTGCTACCCCCTCATTACCCTAAGCCTAACCCCTCCTTCCCCTTGCTCGGACGGCACGACACGAACGCTGTACGCGTACGTGGCCTACCTCCTTGGCGGAACAGATCTTGGAGACGCGACGTACGCGCTCACCCAGAAAGTCCTGGGGTTCTCGTTCGCGTACGTTCTCCAGTCCGGAAACACGCTCCAACTGTGCGTGACTCGGGATTAGAGGGGCTTTTAGGGAGCGTGGGACGTTAAGGACTTAGCGACCTTTAGGGAGCGTGGGACGTTAAGGACTTAGCGACCTTTAGGGAGCGTGGGACGTGGGAGCGAGTGACGTTAAGGACCTAGCGACCGTTTAGGGAGCGTGGGACGTGGGAGCAAGGCGACTACGGACTGAATTTTGCATATGCATGTGTGGACGGCAGAGAACTCTGCAGACCCCATTTCCAAGCAAGATAGCCTTCCACCTGCTGGCGTTGAGAGGTGGTGAGTGTGTTATTGAAAATCAAGAGTTCACCAATAAATCCAGTAAGTGGAGATGATACATCGTTTGTAATTTGCGAACCAACTGCATATACGGTTGTATTCAAACTACCAAGTGATACAGATGGCGATGATACAACCGGTGTTATTGAACCATACGTACTCATATACGCAAAATTTGAATCCGACCAAGCACTTGATAATATAGCCGTATTGTATGGTATGGATACAGTAGCATATGAACTTACACTACCATTAAACCGAACAAACCCAAGCTTATTAATATTACCATTAATTGACATACCGCCAACATCCCCGCCGTTTCCATCTGAAACTCCTGGTCGGGTCAGTGTAAAAATGCGTGGATTTTGTGCAGTTGTTGGTTGAGTGGGTACATTGAAAATACAAAACGCCGTATATCCAGTCCCCGTTAGCACGATGTTTCCGAGTATTGATGACCCGCCCGTGAACTGTAATGATGGAAGACTGCCGATAGAATTCTGTATAAGTGGAATAGTGGTTGCCGATCCACCAAAATATGTTGTAGGCGTTCCGTTGTTCCCGTTCCCACTCTTATCGTTCCACTGAGTCACTGATGTCCCCGAAAGATTCATACTGCTCCGATCCCCCGCATCCAACCACAACTGCATCCCCGTGACGGATTTGGGCGTGAAATTGGTACTGAAGGCGGGCATTAATTTCCCAGGATGGCCCGTGGGAAGATTCGCGACCAGTCCCCATTTTTGGGCCAGGTACTGCTCGACTTGTTGAACCTGACTCGTACTTAACAAGGAGTTATATTCAACAATTTCACATATATCTATGGTTCCGCCAGGATTACCAAAATTACCTGCATACCAGTCCATGTTTCCTATAAACGTATTCGCCACTGTCGTTTGTGTGACACCGCCGACCACCGTTTTGGATGTTCCGTTTGTTCTAAGCACCAATCCCGACACTGCGTTTGTTGGATCAAATAATCCAGTCATAATACAAAGAGTATTGGTTCCAGGAAACGAACCCAATGCAGAGCTCCCAGCCGTAGTTGAAGATGCAACTGAATATCTTTGATCAAATGGTGAGCCATTTGTAACTATTTGAAAATAATACGACGCAATACCCGACGTAACTACTGGGACTCCAATAATTACAGAACCATTTGTGATAGTGTCTGTTTTAGCAACTACGAACACGCTAGGAATAGTAGCCAGAGTAGTTGTTAGTAACATTCGGGTTATATTTGGAAACCGTATAAACTGGGTTGTACCCGTCGTTGTTAATGCAGGTGTTCCGTTTGCAGTGGTTGCGTTGTTTCCGGTCCCACTCTTATCCTTCCAAATACTCACGTTGCTCCCTGAACTGAACGTCATACTGCTCTGATCCCCCGCATCCAGCCACAAGGAACACCCAGGAATATCCACGGGGCGGAAGGGGCGGTTGTAGGGGATTAAGTACGGGCCAGGGGAAGGGGCGTTGGCGACCGAGATTCCCCACTTTTTGCCCAAGTACTGCTCTATGAGTTGGCGTTGGGGGGTGGAGAGAAACGAATTAAATAGGATAAATTCATATATAGTAACTTGTCCTCCTGATGTTCCATTGTTAAAAGGACTGCCTAGACATACAATTTTCGTTGCCGCTCCTGCAGTGAAGGCAGCATTAACAATCTGAGTTCCATTCAGAACCCCAATATAATTTCCAGCCGAAACATGTGATTCCGATACAATAAATGCGTTGGTACTCCCACTTGTTGATAATCGCCCCCAAACGGTTGGATTTCCATACAAATCTATATATCCAGACGCTTCTCCATTTCCAATAATTGATATTCCATTATTCGTACTATCAAAATTGAAGAAATACTGCTGACCCGTTGATGTGTTTGCTTTCCCAACTAAGAAAAAGGTAGATGCTGTTTGAGAATAGGTGGCACTCAATGAAAACAGTTGAGTGCCGTCAAATGAAATACCCCCGCCTGTAAGAACCGTCGGAGCGTTTGTACCCTTTGTCGCATTGTATCCGTTTCCAGACTTATCATTCCATGACGAGACGTTGTATCCCGAACTGAACGTCATACTCGTCGTATCCGCTCCGTCCAGCCAGAGAACACATCCAGGAATCTGGGTTGGGAGAATGGGGACGACGGACGAGTACGGATGAGCATTAGGAAGTTGGTTATGAAGTCCCCATTTGGACGCCAGGTATCCTTCCACTTGCTGGCGTTGAGAGGTGGAGAGAGTATTGTTGAAGATTATGAGTTCATATACAAACCCAATAAATCCGGGCCCACCGCCTACATAGTATACATATGATCCCGCGAGTGATCCACCGGCACTTCCAGTTGATGCAGTGTATGTTCCGTTCGCATAACCGACTCCTCCAGATGCACTGGAAACAACAATACTTAAAAGTGTTGGATTATTGTGTGTTGTTGTCGCATTAATTGGAGTTTGCGAACTTCCACCTATCGTCAACGCTGCATTGAATGCTCCACCCTGTCCAATTAAATCAATAACCTGCCAGTTAGATGCCGAAAAGAAATCAGAGTTCCCAGCACCAGAATACGATGTTTGGTTCATAACCATAAATATTGAAGGAGTCCCTGTCGTTGGTGAAGGAGTAAACGATGGAGTTGAGAAATAGTTAGCATTTGAATTAAGTGCTGGTGCGCCGAGTCCATTTAGTGCATTTGAAGTATATGTAGGCGTTCCAGTTGCAGTTGCGTTCAACCCATTTCCAGACTTATCGTTCCAAGTCGTCACTGTTGTTCCTGAAAGAACCATACTGCTTTTATCCCCTCCGTCCAACCACAATGCTAAACCCGGTATGGATTGTGGTGAGAACCCCCATACCGATTTTCCTGATGAGACAATGGATGTCGCCATGACCGTGCTTCTTACCTAGTTTAGAACAGAATATATCCAGAAATCGTCGCTCCATTGACTCCTGAAACAGTGTACACAATCGTGGTATTGTTTGAGGGTGCTAGGGTGAGCGGAGAGGGTAAGCTTGAATTCGTGTTGTTGGCGACCGTGACGCTCAAGTACGACGAGGTCGCGTTGCGGAGTGTCCAGAACGTTCCGGCCGTCGTGGGAGCGGGCGAGGGCATGTTCACGTTCGAGAATCCCGAGTTCGCAATGTAGTAGTACCATCCTGCCGAGGCCGTGGTCAGCGTCAGCGTTGTGGCGGAGACGGTGTAGGTGTTCACGGATGTCGGGGGACCAGACGATATGGCTCCGTACCCGACGGATCCGGTAGACGCGTTGTAGGTCAAGACGTTGCCGACGGTTCCTGAGGTGAGGCTGGACAGCGTGACTGTCGATGTCGCAACGAGAGAACTGAGGGTAGTGGTTCCTGTCGTAGTCAGTGCTCCGGAGACCGTGACGTTACACCCTGATCCAGGGGCTAAAATAAGACTGTTACTAGTTGCGATCTGTAGACTGCTTAAATTGTTGATGGAGATGGAGCCGCAGTTGGACGGAGAAATTGATGGTCCTACTTGGGAATTAGGAATCATGATAACAAACACTCCTGAACTTCCATTTCCACCCTGCCCGTTGTTAGTACTTCCTCCACCTCCAGACCCTGTATTTGCTGTTGCGTTTCCTCCACCGCCAGCACCACCTACACCAGAGCTTCCACCTGCTCCGTATGATTGAGATGGATAATCTGCATTGTCTGCTCCACCACCTCCACCAGCACCGTACACTCTTCCTACATATGAAAGGCCAGAACCACCAGCTCCTCCGCTAGAAACCGCAGGTCCTGTTCCGACACCATTAGATCCTATACTACTGATACCGCCTCCACCGCCAGCAGTGAACGCTCCACCACCAGATCCACCGCCATATCCTTGATAACCAATAGCACCAGATACGCCATACGCTCCACCACCACCGCATCCACCTAACCCTGCAGTGCCTCCAAGTTTTGAACCTCCACCTCCTCCAATCGCAGTGATGGTTGTGATTCCTGTTCCTGAAATAACTGTGTTTGAACCATTTGATCCATTGGCAGTACCAGAAACCCCTATTCCTCCAGCTCCGATGTTTATAGTGTAAGTTCCGACTGGAATTGTTAAGTATCCTGAGACATACTGAGATGCCGTGACGGTTGATGATAGGGTAGGGTCGTTTGTCTGTAGACCACCTGCACCGCCACCAGCACCTAAGTACGATCCACCCGCACCACCACCTCCAATCGCAAAGAAGATTGCGTTGGTAACCGGGTAGTTGACGGTAAGTGTGGCGCTTGTCGTACAAAGAAAGTACGTATACGAGGCTCCATATGTTCCTGTTCCAGTAGATGAAGGTCCGGTAGAAAACAGGAAGGCATACTGACCAACATTCAGAGAATACCCGCCGTATCCAATATTCGTGATGTTGCACAGATTCATGTTGAGGTCTCCAGTCATAGTCGTTCCGGCCAATAACGTCGTTCTGAGTGTTCCACTGACATCCAGAGCGTACGAGGGCACTTTCCCGATTCCCAGCAGGTTGTTGGAGATATCGCCTTGTAGGAACGCGTTGGCTGACGTGGTGGAATAGACGACGAACGAGTTGGCGTAGGGGGCTTGGTAGCCTCCAGTGCTCACACTGTTACCGAGGAAGATGGAGTTGGAGTACTGGTTATTGGACCCCGCGAAATTGCCGAGTGCGAGGACGTTCGCTCCGGAATTGTTGTATCCTGCCCGATTACCAATCGCGACCAGCGATCCACCTGAATTATTCGCTCCGGCGGATGCACCGAGCGCCACGACGTTATTGGCTCCCGAGTTGTTGATACCGGCCTGGATACCGATGAAGACGTTACAGCTTCCCGTATTATTGGATCCGGCCTGGATCCCCAAGGCTACAATATTGATGCCCTGGTTATTGTTGGCGGTGGACGTTCCGATAGCCACGACGTTCGCACCGGACGAGTTGGAACCGGCCGACTGACCGATGCCCACGAAGTTGGAGGTCGCACCACCGACATTGTACCCGGCGGATACCCCGATGGCGATATTGGACGTTCCGCCCATGCTGATGTTGGTTCCGATACCGATGTAGGATCCAGAGAAGGCGATGCCGGACACGCCGGTGAGGGGGGCACCGGAGAGGTTTACGCTTCCGCCCGTGGATGGGTAGAGAATAATGTTAGAGGTCGCAGAGATCTGGAGATTGCTGTTCGTGTTGATGGACATTGAGCCGAGAGATAATGCTGTGTAGGTAGGTGAAGGAATAAGAAGAATGAAGACGCCCGTACCTCCAGTACCTCCATACGTAAAATTTTGACCAGCTCCACCTCCACCCGAACCCGTACCGTTTGTGGCGTTTCCACCAGGATTTGTACCATTACCGCCCTGTCCAGCACCTCCGCCGCCACCAGGATACCCAGACCCACCGGTTTGACCAGCTCCGCCTCCACCGCCATACGATGTACCTAGATACGAAAATGCTAACCCACCGCTGGTATTTGTTGACGATGCGCCGATACCACCACCACCACCTGTTGTTGATGAACTGCCAGCAGCACCATTTCCACCTTGAGATCCCGTACCTCCGTTCGCCCCGTTTACAAGTCCACCACCTCCTCCACAACCACCAGACGAACCTGAAGATGTAAAAGCACTACCACTACCTCCAGAACCGCCACCACTTGCGGTTATGGTGGTAATTCCTAAACCCGAAAATACAGTTGGTGTTCCGTTTCCAGGTGGATTTGTGTTCCCCCCGCCTCCAATGTTAATACTATATGTCTGACCACCCGTTAGAGTTATACCACCACTCGCTATATATTCACTGGAAATAGACACAAGACCAGAAATGTTTACATCGTTGGTTTGTAGACCGCCAGCACCTCCACCACCGCCTTGGTTATATCCGCCCGCGCCTCCACCGCCTACCGCAAAGTAGTATACATTGGGAATAGTTCCTACCGAAGTAATCGCGGAAGATGTAGTGAATTTGTAGTAATTATACACCCCCCCGTATACCGTCCCTGATGCGTTTACTGAACCGTTGGTCACAGTGATCCCTCCAGTCAGAGAATTCAACGAAAACCCGTCCGCACCTAAATTGGTAATGTTTTTGAGGTTCATGTTGAGATCTCCGGTCATAGTCGTTCCGGATAAGCTGTTGACCGTCAGAGAACTGAGCGTGGTGGTTCCCGCTGTAGATGTTATATTTCCAGAAACTGTAAGACCGCCTTGGATCAGGGTGGGTCCCGATATAGTCAAAGCATTTGTTCCAGAATACGCGCTGTCGTTAATAACGACTGGGCCGTCTACCTCTAACGTGGTGTAAGGAGACCCTATACTGACGGCGTACACCTTGAAATTAACAATTGAATTTCCGGTGTAGTTCATATTCACAACGCTATTTACGATAAATACATCTGTTGATGTAATTGCCGGTGTCGTGTAAACTGTCGCCACTGACGCAAACGACGTTGTACTAAACTGAAAGACTAGTGATGTACCTGTACGAATAACCTGTATATACACCGGAAAAGGTGACGAGAAAGTATACACGGTTGCGGAGGCTGGATTCGTTAGAGTAAGTGATGTTGTCCCCGATCCCGATCCGATGTAAGTCACTGTGTAATTTCCAGTCGAGGTCCCGAACGAAAATGATAAACTGGAGTTACCGGTACTATACCCCGCAACTGCTACACTAAACTGGAATACAGCATTTATCGTTCCTCCATTGGTGTAAGTCGCGCTGCCGCTTGAATATATACCTGTTCCAAATGTTAGAGAGGACAAAGCAAACGAACTACCACTAAACGATCCCCATGTTCCGCCTACCGTATTCACACTTGTAAGATTTGTTGGTGAATTTAAGGTTCCACTGGCTGACGAACCTATAGCGTAAACGGCCGATCCTATTGTGTAGGCCGGTATAACTGCCCCTAGCAGTAGTTGTCCAGTAGTTGGGGTGTAAGTAAAGTTGCTTGTGAATGAAACATTTCCGCTCACGGAGATTCCATTGTTGACTACTAGCGAACCCACATTGAGTGTTCCGCTGGTATAATTGTAGGTGAACACGCCCGTAGCACCTGCGGATCCCAATTTGTTATAGATGATCTGCGTATCCGATCCCGCGACCGGCCCTGTGGGTCCTGTAGGTCCCGTGGGTCCTGTAGGTCCTGTAGGTCCCGACGGTCCTGTAGGTCCCGACGGTCCCGACGGCCCTGTAGGTCCCGACGGTCCCGACGGCCCTGTCGCTCCGCTCGCTCCATTGGCCCCGCTCCCTCCCCCTCCCCCTCCCCCTCCGGTCCCAACCGCACCCAGGACGGTCGGTATATATCCGCACGCCGTGCCTCCTAACATCTGGTTGGAGGCCATGCCTTTGTATTATTATACTACACCCCGCATTTTCCCCAACTGTTTTTATCGGGCCTAAACACAATGAGCGGACCTGTCATGCGTCCCGTTGGCGGTTTCCAGGACCGAACAACCTACGGCGCCGTCTACCCCACCGAATCCATCCCCCGGGTCGTCAATGTGGACACCCGATTCCGCGACAATGTGGGGATTACGAACGCCGGTTTCTGTACGATCCGGCTTCCCCGAACGTACAAGAACATTACCTCTATGCGTCTGTCCAGCATCGAGCTGCCGAACACGTGGTACGATTTCTCGGCGACACAGGAAAACACGAATTTCACGGTGAGTGGAGTTCAGTGCACGATCTCGGACGGCAATTATACCGGTACGACTTTAGCATCTGCTATTACAGCATCGGTCTCATCGGCCGTTGGATTTTCCATGGGTGTAGCATTTGATTCGGTGACGGGTAAGTGTACCTTATCCGCGACCACCCCGTTCTCCCTCAATTTTACTCCGACCATGACGAGCGGAACGTGCTGTGTATCCCGCGAAGCCACGACGCGTCCGTTCGATACCGGACTGGGATCGTACCTTGGCTTCATGAGCAATGCGTATTCGGGGGCGTCGTCGTATACCAGCGAATCTATCACGGATATTTGGGCGAATACTTACGTCCTCCTGAATCTGGAGAAGTATGAGGCGGTTGATCATGTATCGTTCAACGGAACGGCTATACCCGCATTCGCCAAGATCGTGGTCGCCGCCGGCAAAAACAATATTATTTACGTAAACGGGTCCGACACCATTACGAACAAAGTAATTTTCCCCGAACCCGAGAATATTTCGGTGATTAAACTGAAACTGACGGACTGTTACGGCCGCCCCCTAGTTCTCTACGGCAACTTTTCGTTCACCCTAGAGATGCAGGAGGTCGTGAGCTCCAAGCTGTATTCTGCCTACCGAGACAATTTAGCGAAGTAGTAAAAGAGACGAGATGGTCTCTTCCAACCGTGCGACGCGATCAAGGAGATACTTGATGGCTTCGTGATGATAGGGTGTAATGGAACTGTAATTCAAGGTGAGCTGGGATCCTTCAGGGTGAGTGAATCCGTCGTCGTCGACTTGGCCGCTGAGAGACGCATTCGGAATGACTGAGATCATCTTATCATGTCTGTGACGTCGGAGCTATTGTAGCTCGCCATGTCCTACTGTTATTATCAAGAGCGAATTATAGTTGTTAACTCTTACTTACTCGGGAAGACCACATCCAGTGATCGTACTGGTCTAGGTTCGGCAGTTGGCTGCATGGTTTCAAATACATTGAACAGGATGGAATTTTCTTCCGTCAAATCTAGATTTTCTTTGTTTGTGTGATCCGATACCATCCCATACGACTGAATAAACATCGTTCGGAGGGTAGACCATGATCTCGGGACGTTCCAGGCGATGGGAGGAGGTTTTACGCCTTTGAGCGCAACCTCTAAACACGTTTCCCACGAACTCTTGTCGTCAGGGTGCCAGTGATCATTGAAAATCATGCGATCAATAGGGAGAAACGCTCCTCCAAGAAGAGCAGTCTCGTAGTCTTGGAGAAGGGGGAGGGCTTCGGCTGACCAAAGACATGCGTGGGTCGATACGAGTCGGGATGTGGGTTCACACTGAACCATCCCGTCCTTCCGACAGAACTTGAGCGTACTTACATGCCTCGCTTCAGGGTCCGTAACATCGTGCTGTGTCCCCAGCGAAATCACATCCCATCCACCTGGTGTCAACGTCTTTATAAAGTCTTCCACCTCTGCTCTGGGAACGACCAATTGAGCATCGTCTTCCAGAACGAGGCACATTGACGCACTCTGTAGCCCCTTGCGTATTGCCCCGATATGCGCCAATCCACACCCTGTATGGGGCATCTCGTGAATGACCCCAGGCATAACCAATGCATCGGGCCAGTCTTTTCGTATATGTTCAAGCCGATCAGCGCGATGCGGCAAATTAATAATGACAACTGGAATCATTTGATTGGTTAGTGGTCATCTGTTTAAGTTTAAGTTTAAGCGGGGTTCTCAGGGACAAAACTCTCGGCAATAATGTCTGTGTCGTGGATCAGGATCTTGTGGGTGTAATGCTCGAGGTGGAAATGGTAGACGGGGAGAGGTAATTCACGGAAGACTTCGTGCAGACGAGGATGTTCGTCCGCCTTCTTCTCTGCCGCCTCATCGGAAAAGCGGATCTTGTGCCACGCAGTCACCACCATCTTTTCAGACGGGTCGGCGAAGAGACGAGCATCGGCTGGACGAGTATGTTCGGTCACATTACGAGTGAGAACCTTCTTCACCCTGCTGTAGGTGACACCATCGGGCTGGAGCATCTCCATCCCTACCACGATATCCTGAGCCGCAACTGGGCCTTCACGAGTCGTTAGCAGGACAAATCCGAGAAAGCAGGGAATACTGATAGTGACCGACGCCGACGCACCGCCGTAAGGATTTGATACGTTTATGGTTACGCTGTAGGTATCGGTGTATATTCCTGTGACCGTGCAACTTCCAGCAGTGAGAGAGGAGACCGTGGCAGTGTTCGGCGATCCGCCAGATATGTAGGAGGTGGTCGCATTACGCAGGACTACATTTGTTTCCGTCCACACAAGGTACGCATTGGAATCAGAGTAACTATCGACGTACAGATTTGTGATGGTTGGAGGAGTATTATTGTTGTTGAAGGATTTGACCGACCATGTGATCGGGAAATTGGCGGAAGTTTCGGGACTGTTCTGGGAGTAGAACGTGATACTTCCTCCGCTCATATTGGTAGGATTCGCACTAAATACCCAGCAGCTGTAAGCATCGGCTAGGTTGGTTGAGTCGCAGGTGACGTTGTAGTGAATGGCCGAAGAGGTCGTGAGGTAAGGACTTACATTGGAAATGGATGCCTGGTAGGTTGATGCAAACCCGCTGGATACCCAAGTCAGGTTGTTAGCGATTCCGAACGGTAAGTTTGTGCTCGAATGAGCAGGAGAGTAGCCAATGTAGGGCAGGACACGACGCGAGGCCACCGAATACGCGTTGACTAGAGGATTCCTGAGTGTCGTCCAGTTTATTCCGTCGTAGCTGTAGGCCATGGACTGAGCTCCGTCCGACAGATCTTGGTCGCCTGCTGCGATCCATACGGCTCCGTTCCACGCCACACTCCAGCAACTTGCTCCTCCCACAGCCGTGAACGGATTGTTAGAGGCAGGGAACCAGTTGGATCCGTTGTAGGAGTATGCGAGTGTTCCCGTGTTGCCTGTTCCGCATCCCACATACATTTGACCATTCCACTGCACGCCGTTCGCCCACTGTGAGAAGAGAGCACTTGATATCCCCGCCGTCCAGGTGATTCCGTCGTAGCTGTATGCGAAGTTGGGCCCACCTGCTCCTTCTCCGCTTGACCCTGCCGCTACCCAGAACTTGCCGTTCCACGTGAGACCCTGGCACTCTACTCCGAACACATTCGTCGATACCTTTGTCCAGTTGGATCCGTCGTAAGAGTAGGCGAATATGTTGCTTGTCGCATACCCTCCTCCCGCCAACCAGTAAGAACCGTTCCACGCCACGACGTAGGCTCCACCAGGACCCGGTCCACCACTGTAAAATATATTTGACGAGGCGTCGGCTCCCGTCCAATTGATACCGTCAAGAGAGTAAGCGAGCGTATTGGTTCCAGAACCCCCAGCCACCCACATCTGACCGTTCCACGCCGCCGACCACCCTGCACTTGTGAACGGCGAGTTCTGGACACCCGTCCACCGAATGCCGTCGGAGCTGTATGCGAGGGTATTGGATCCCTCGCCTGTTGCTACCCAGAGGTTCCCGCTCCACGCCACGCCCCACGCATATCCATTGTTGCCCATAGCGTTAAAGATATTGCTGGTGTCTGCGACATACCACTTGAGACCGTCATACGAGTAGGTGAGATCTGCATTGCCGTATCCTGCAGCCACCATGAAGTTCTCGGTCATGACCTTCGGGGGGTCCACCGAGACCTGCTTGGTTCCTACGTTCGGCAGAGGGCGACGAGCTGCCAGACAGTATCCGACGCCGTACGGGAAGAGCGTCTTATCCAGATCGGGTTCCTTCCAGCTGATTCCGTCGTACGAATATGTCAGTGCATAGTTGGGCGTCTGGTTGACATTGGAAGGGCCCCAACCCGTGACGACCCATACCCTGCCGTTCCACGCAACGCCGGTTCCGGTAGGATTGTTGAAGATCGGTGCTCCCGCATCCGCGCACGTCCAGTTGGATCCGTCGTGAGAGTAGACGATGCTTCCACCACCACTGACATTTATCCTTCCAGCTGCCACCCACATCGTTCCGTTCCAGGCGATTCCTAGTCCGCCTACAGGCGATGTAAAGACGTTGGACGACGTATCCACACCCGCCCAGTTGATTCCGTCGTAACTCTTCAGGATTGTAGAGGTCGACCCTGATGATGCTGGGTAACATGTCACCAAGAAATAGTTCCCGTTCCAGGCAATTCCCCGTGCCGTGTAGGTGAGTTGCGTGCTATTGGACACACCCGACCAGTTCATACCGTCGTACGAGTAGGCGAGACTGCTGGTATTTCCATCCACGCTTCCTGTCGCTACCCAGATATTTCCGTTCCATGCTGCCCGAGTGCTTTCGTACATAAGCGTTCCGCTATTGGACACGGGAGTCCAAGTCAGACCGTCTGTCGAGTATGCGAGCGAGTAGTAGGGTGAGTTATAGTTTGAACCCGACGCGACCCAAACAGATCCATTCCAAGCAATTCCATTGCCACTGGTGAAAATAGCTGATGCGTTGAGCGTCGGCATCCAGTTGAATCCGTCGGAACTCACAATGATCGGGTTGTTCTGGCTTGCCACTGCGGCCACCCACATGTTCCCACTCCATGCGATTCCCTTCACCGAATTACCCTGAACCAGGTTTACGGTGTTATTGTTCTTCTGTGCCTGCCACGTGATGCCGTCGTACGAGTATCCGAACGAGAATCCATAATCGTCGTTGTATCCGCCCACCAACATGAAGTTTTCGGTCATGAGGGGAGTGGGTGTCGGCGCAGAGGGAGATGTACCCATATAGGGCAGGACGCGGCGAGATGCAAGTGTGATTGCCGAGGGGAATAACGGCCCTTCATAGTAGTCTGGGCTGAGTTGGAGAGGATTGTTGACGGTGGTAAAGTTGGAGCCGTCGGACGTGTAGGCCATGTAGTACCCGCCACCCGGTGCTCCCGAAAAATCAGTGTATCCTGTGATGGTCCACACGCTTCCGTTCCAGTCAATACCGTAGACAGATAAGAAATATCCGTCGGAGAATGAATTTACAATAGGTGTCCATGAGAAACTATTTGAGCTGGTGATCAAGGCGTATCCAGAGGATGTCTGACCTCCTACCATCCACTGCACTCCGTTCCAGGCAACTGAGATACCACCGTACTGGAAGAACGGACTTCCTCCGCTGTCTGCGAACGTCCAGTTCTTGGCATCGGTGGAGTAGGCCACTGTTCCATTCGCGCTGTATCCAACCGCCACCCAGTGTGTTCCGTTATAGGCAATATCGTACACCCAGCCCGGTCCTTCTCCCGGGAAGATGTACCCTGCCGACGAATCCACTTCTGTCCAGTTGAGTCCGTCGGTGGACGTTGCGATCGTGCAGTTGCCCGTACCTCCTGCGACCCACATATTGTTGCCCCACGCCACGCACGTTCCGTATCCCGGATACGATCCAAATACTGATCCACCCAGACCCTGCCACTGAATACCGTTGGAGCTGTACGCAATGGAATTTGATCCGTCCATACCTACCGCCACCCATTCCTGACCGTTGGTCGCCACATCAAGACCGCCTTCATAATTGAAGGTTGAGCCTCCGAGATCAGCGGGGGTCCACACCTGTCCGTTGGAACTGTACGCAATGGAATATCCTGGGGCACCTGATCCCACCGACACCCACATCGCCCCGTTCCATGCAACTCCGAACCCCGCATAACTGAAGGCTCCGCTTGATACTGTTGTGCCGGTCCAGTTGATTCCGTCGGGGCTCCAGCCCATCGTGTACATACCGACTTCCGTGTAGCCCACCGCCACCACAAAGTTCTCGGTCACAAGTGATGTCGTTCCTGATGTAAACGCGGCCTGACCCGACGCATTCGTGAAGGTAATGCTTCCCGAGGCACTGGAAATCGCCACGTCGCCGATGTAGACCGTTCCTGCCCCCACATACAAGTGGTGCCACGGCTTGTCGGCCGATCCCAGATTGTAGGTATCCGCCGATCCAGGTAGGAAATCGCCCGACAGCGTCACTCCCGAAAGGGTATCGTACGTGAACCCGGGGGCTCCCGCCACTGTTCCGCCGCATGTTGTGTAGAGAACAGAACCTACGGGTCCGCCCGTGAACGGAGGTGTGGTGCGGTAGAGCGTGCGACGGGCCGCGACGGCGTACCCGTCGGTGAACAGCGAGTTGGTAATCGGTGTCCAGTGAATGCCATCTGTGCTCCGAGCCAGAGTCGCATTCGAATCGCCCGCGGCTACCCAGACAGCACCGTTCCACGCCACGCTCCAGCAATCGAAGTTGAACGTCTGGCTGGGCGACAGGGTCCAGTTGGAGGCGTCGTAACTGTAAGCCAGGCAGTGACCGCTCGCACTGGTTCCACCCGCCACCCATAGTGTACCGTTCCACGCCACCGAGTTACCCCAACTTGAAAAGATGTTGGAGGAGGCATCAGCACCTACCCAGTTGGATCCGTCGGTTGAGTAGGCAATGGTGGACGTCCCTGGATCGCCCTTGTTACCTGTCGCGACCCACAGATTGCCGTTATACGCGATGGCCTGAACCCCCGTATCTCCAAAAATCACGTTCGAGGCCTGGGGGGTCCAGTTCACACCGTCGTAACTGGTCGCGAACATATTGGAACCTCCGCCCACGGCTACCCAGTACGATCCTCCCCAGGCAACTCCGTATCCGCCATACGAGAAGATCGGGCTGCTTGAAGTATCCACCGCTGTCCACGTCATGCCGTCGTACGAGTAGGCGATCGACGCCTCGATCGATCCAGTGTATCCACCCGTCGCTACCCACATGTTCCCGTTCCACGCCACGCCCCACGCGTAATCGGGGAAAGGAGAGGACGTAACTGCCGTCCAGTTCATGCCGTTGGGTGAATAAGCAAGGGTATTGGATCCATTACCTGTCGCCACCCACATGTTCCCGTTCCATCCAAGTCCCCAGGCGTATCCGTCCCCGCTGGTTCCCGTGAACACATTGCTATCGGTTCCTACCCAACTATTGCCGTCGTACGTGTAGGCAATATCGTACGTTCCAAACCCTGTAGTGACCATGAAGTTCTCTGAGGCGACCGAGACGACACCTGACGGTCCCTGGGGTCCTGACGGTCCTTGGGGTCCTGAAGGTCCCGTAGGTCCAGTGGGTCCTTTCACCCCTGTCGGTCCAGACGGTCCTGTGGGTCCGCCCGAATCGCCCTTGGGTCCCTGAATGCCGCGCACACCAGTCAATCCTAGCGGTCCCGTCGGCCCTGTGATACCCCGAGGTCCTGTAGGTCCCAACGGTCCCGACGGTCCCGGTGGTCCGGCTAATCCGAGGGGTCCCGTCTCACCTGTCGCTCCTGTCTCGCCGGTCGGTCCAGTTTCGCCTGCCGGTCCAGAGAGACCCGTCTCACCCGTCGGTCCTGTCTCGCCCGTCGGCCCAGAGAGACCTGTCTCACCCGTCGGACCTGTCTCACCCGTCGACCCTGTCTCGCCGGTAGGACCAGTGGGTCCCGATAAGCCGGAAGCACCGGTAGGACCGCTGGGGCCCTGTACACCGCTTGGACCAGATGGACCTGACGGACCGATCGGGCCTCCCGATGGACCGGTAGGACCAATCATGACGGAGAATGCGAGAGGCCAAGATACGGTGGGAACCTCACCTGGAACACCTGCGAACAATCCATTAGCACTGGAAAGCACAACATTGGATCCATCGAGGGACATTGCGGCAGATGTCCAGTTACGACTGGCGATACCTGCCTGGGTGTACCAATTCGATCCCTGGTCGGTGCTCCAGTACACGCCTCCATTAATTCCATCGGCCGCAATTGCTGTTGACCCGTCGGCTGAACAGGCGATGATTGTAAAAATTGGAATATTGGTGAGAGATGTCCACGTGACTCCGCCGTCTGCGCTCACCACGGAATACTCCCAGGCACCTACATTGGGCAGGACACTCAAACTTCCGTAAATGACGTTTCCGTCGGCGGAACAGGCAATCCGAGCGAATCCGTAGGCGGGGCTAGTAGTTGTCCACGTCGCGCCCTGATCGTGGCTGACGTAGATAGATCCTGGTGCGCCTGTACTGTCCTGCTGGCATGCGGCCACGAGTGTCTGGGCATCGGCCGAACACGCCACGCTGGTGAAGTAGTAGTATCCGTCTGGGGGTAAGTTCGCAACCGCAAGATTGGATAAGTAAGCGTTCGGAATCCAGTTCACGCCGTAGTTGGACGAGGTGTACAAGCAATTGGGAGCCACTCCTCCTGATGTAAACCCAATCGCAAACGAACCGTCGGCTGAACAGGCCACATCAGACCAACTAGGTCCTACATCGCCGCTGTACCATGTATTTGCCCCGTCTTGGGTAATGAGAAGTCCAACGGGACTACCCAAGTAGTCGTATCCCGCAGTATACAGAGTCTGTCCGTCAGGGGTCGCGGCAATAACGTTGATCGAGTTCAAGTACCCTGTTGGCTGGGTGGGTGTTCCTACCATATTCAATGTTCCGCCCGACAGAGTTCCAAACGCAAGAGCCAGTCCAATCGAACTGTAGATGAGACCAGAATTGTTGATGGTGGATGATGCCCATGCCCCCCCAGCGCTTGCCTCCGTCCACGACCCTGCCGCATAACTGGGTGTGTACGTAACCCCCTGAGGACCGTAGAGGATTCCTGCGCAGACATCGATATAGGTATCTCCCGGCTTACCGATGAGCGTAGAAGGAGGACCGATGCCCGTCAGGATAGAAATACCGGTCGGTCCAATATCTCCCGCCGTCCCTGCCGGTCCAGTTGCGCCTGCAGGTCCCTGGACTCCCGTAGCTCCCTGCGACCCCACAATGTTCGTAACAAATGGCCAGTTGGTACCGTTCGTAAACACTGTACCGTTCGACTGACCGGCCATAAACGTCGACCCGTCGGGGGACACTCCTGCGACCGACCACTGTCCGGCCCCTGAATCCCTTTCCTGCGTCCAGGTGACTCCGTAATCCCGGCTGACGTAGATGAAATCGCTCAATGCCGTCGCCAGGAAAACCGTGCCGTCCGAGGACGTCGCGACGGATGTCCACATCCTGTTTGACGGGAGTGACGGGACCGGGTACCATGGCGACCCGGGGTAGGGGCTGACGTACACTCCACCTACCCCGTTCTGCGAGGCTAGAGCCTTCTGACCGTCCGCTGAACAAGCCACTGAATTCCAGCCTCCGCCCGTGAGATTCTCGGTTCCCGGGATCTGTGTCCAGGTCGTTCCGGAATCGGTGGTTTCGTAGATCCATCCCGCGTTTTCAAGATCATTGGCCGCCTGAACTGCGTACAGGATCTGACCGTCGGCCGACGACGCGACGCTTCCCCACCGACCCAGGGGACTTCCGACATACGGCGACCAGTTCGACCCGTAATCGGTGGACGTGTACAGGGCTCCCGCCGTTCCGTCCGGATGCTTGCTTTCCGCGGCAATGGCGGACGATCCGTCGTACGAACAGGCTACTGATGACCAGAAACCGTAGGAATTCGCGTTGGAGGAATACCCCCATCCAGCCTGTACATTGGAAATAGCAATGTTCTGGCCGCCGGTAGCATTTGACGCGGCAACGGCATAGACGTACTGACCGTCCACCGACGACGCTACGCCTGTCCAGTATGCCGGGGCAATCTGTTGAGAGGTAAACACCCAGTTTCCGTTCGTAAACTGACCGTTAAAGACCTGTCCCGGTCCTCCGTCCACACTGTTCTGGGCGATGTACAGACTGGTGGCCACACTGCTGAGCGGTGCGATGGTTGACCAGTTTCCTACGAAGGGACAGACGGATGTCCACTGATACTGTCCGTCCGTATTCGTGTTGTACACAATGGTAGGCGATTTAGGACCGTACAGTTCATTGGTTGTTGTATCGAAGTACGTATCTCCATAGTTTCCTACGTTCGTGGTGGGGAAATTGGGGGCGCTCAAGAATGATTGACCGGTATTTCCTACTGGTCCAGTCGGACCCAGCGGACCCGAAACACCCTGTGGTCCCTGAGAACCTTGAGCGCCGTTCATTCCCGCCACTCCGGTAGCTCCAATCAGATTCGTGGAGGACACAAGTCCACCGAGAACAGTTACTTCAAACCAAGGGTAGTCAGCGATTCCGGCGTACGCGTTGTTCGTGCCGAGCGAGGTGATCTGTTCGTTGTTGAACGACGAAACGTACTCGATTTTCAGGCATACGGTCATAAGATTGGAGGGGGACACAACTGCCTCGGCAATCCCGTTCTCGGCTAACTGTGCCGCTCCGAGTGGGGTGGGAGTGCTGGTTACATCGTACCAGCGGAAGGACGCGTACGTCGTTCCTACGGATGTCCAGAGGGGGACCGAAGCCACGAGCGAATAGGTCCTGGAAGGATTGAGGACGAGGGTACTGGCTGATCCGTCAAACGTGATATCGTCTCCGAACGAGTTTGTTGTCTGATTAAACCCAATCACATCGCCGATTGCGGCCACGTACGTATTCGACGTCTGCGGAGACGACGCATCCATCGTTCCGCGGGCATAACTCGCGATCGTACCGATTCCGGGCGGGCCCTGATTTCCCTGGATGCCGCGGTACGACGATCCGACGTAGGGTAGGGGACGACGAGACGCAACACCGGCACCTACCGCTGAAAACCCGGAAGTATTGATCGTTGACCAAGTGATCGCATCGGAACTGTACGCAATCGCGCTCTGGGCCGCCGAACTACCGCCGCCTATCGGCGTCAGGTTCTGGCCGGTTAGAATCCAGTACGTTCCGTTCCACGCCACCGAGTTAATGGTTGCGGATCCAATCTGCGCACCGTTCGTCCAGTTGAGTCCGTCGATGCTTCGGTAAAGAAGATTATCGGCGCCCGAAAAGACCCAAAAGAGTCCGTTCCAGGCTAGAGACTGGGTATAGATATCCCCTGCGCCCAATACCTGGTTTCCGGGGTACACTGAGGGGTTTCCTAGTGTGGCGGAGGACACATTTGACCAATCAATGCCGTCGGAACTCCACAGGAGTGACTGGGAGTGCGTAGATCCTCCGGACACATTAATTCCGGCGGCGACCCAGATGTTTCCGTTGTAGGCAATCGCATTTCCTGAATAACTGAACGTTTCGCCTGTCGTATTCGGCGAAAATGTCTGTCCATCATCGTCGCTGTAAATGATGCGACGATCGCCCTGACCTACCGCGACGAACCGGTTCCCGTCCGAGGCGATCGCATTGCCTTGACCCGTACTGGAAAACTGGGAGTCCAATGAGGCCAGCGTCCACGTCTGCGCGTCCTGGCTGCGGTAAATCGTACGTCCGCCGCGATCAAACGTCAGGAGTACCCAGGCCGTACCGTTCCAGCCAATGGCTTGGGCGTTTCCGTTGAAGGCCGGAGGAGTTAAGGGAGCAGACCAGGTATGTCCGTCCGTGCTCACGACAACGGAGGATCCGGCGGCGATCCATACTGCTCCGTTCCAGGCGACACACGTTCCCGTGGCGAGCGTGTTTGTCGAGTTTGCGGGGTACCAGTTCGCACCGTCTACGCTCCACTGAATCGTGCTCCCGCTCGAATCGGTTCCCGTCGCAACTAAGAAGTTTTCCGTCATGTCGTCGTTCGCAAAGGCGGTTTGGCCGGTAGTATTGTTAATTCCTACAAAGTTACCGTTCGTATCTACGCCCAAGGGGGTTCCGCCGATGTACAGAGTGTTTCCTCCGATATACGCCTCGGCGAACGGAAATTCACGGCTTCCGAGAGTATACACATTGCTCTCCGACGGAATAAGGTGGGTAGACACAACTCCGGCTGGAGCCGGGGAAGGTTGAGGTGTGGGGGGCGTCACCACGCGAACAGGCTGTCGCGGGGTCAAGCCCGATGCCCTCATGAAGGAAGCCATCGTATTATACTAGATTCACATACAAAAAGCGAAAACACCTTACGTGGTTCCAATGACTGGTTCGCGAACATCGTAAGCAGGGTTCTGGACGGTCTCAGGGACCCCCGACATGACCCGCAGCATTCCAAACGGTCCATTGGACGGATCGGTCGCTTTCTTCACCGACGGACGAATACTCTTCGGCAGAATTCCGATCGGGCTGGACTCGTGGAACAGCCCATCCACTAAAATCGTGAATACGGCCGTCAACACGAGCGAGATCAGGATATCGCGCGTTCCAATGAACGCAATCGCAAAGATAAGGACCTGGCGGAGAATCGAGTTGGTGAGAAACTCTTTCTGGGTTTCCGAAAGATCAATGGTAATAAACTTGCTCCCAATATTCAGAAAAATCATCATTAACCCAACAAAGAGTTTGCTGCCGTTAATGGATTCAAGTAACATATCGTCCTATATTATTCATTCACAACATTATTAGATGATTAGAAGGGAGCAGCATCGCGCAGAGTGAACTTCTCGCTGCCCGAACCGCCCTCGGACGACACCACCTTATCAGCCGCCGCCTCAGGCTCGCCTCCCTTCTTCTCCGAGGGCTTCTTCTCCGATGTCTTCTCGGACTTGGAGCCGGTAGGGAGGGGAGCGGGGGGTGATGAAGCGTCCTTCTTTCCGGCCGTTTTCAGGAGCGACGAGACTGCATCTTTTACGTCGGCGGGAATCTTCTCGTTATCGTCCTTGTACTCGCGCGCAGGGATGGAGAGAACGACCGCCAGGGCCGCCAGAACTGCTACGAGGAGAGAGACCGATGATCCGAGGTAGACGACACCCGCAAAGGCCGCGAGCTGGGCAACGGGCGAGGCCAGGAGGGATGTGACTACGCGGGGAGCGGGGCGGGTCGCAAACACGATATAGAGGACCAGGATTCCGGCAACGATGAACTGAGCATTCTTCTGCATGGCTGGTATTATTACTTTATCGCTGATTTTTTCTACCCGTAGTTTCACAATGGCGTCCTACGCATCCTTAGACGAAGCGTTCGGCGGGTCATATGGGAAAAAGGGACGAATGAAGGACGAGGACAAAATCTATAACTCGCCGACTCGCCGCACCGAGAATGCTTTACAGGAGCATTCCAAAACGATCGGTGAACTCACGAAAACCCTCCCCATATCGTCCCGCGATTCCGACGAGACGGATAATTATGCTCCGGCGATGAACGGAGGAGGCGGAAGTCGGTCGGGAACGAATCAGATTGAGCCGTTCAGTGTGCGCGATTACAAGGGTCCGCTCATCCCCGGAACTCCCGGATTCGCCTACGCCCCGCCCCAGTCGGAGTCCGAGTCTCGTGGCGGATACGATACCCGCGTGGAAAAACTCATTCGCCGTATGGAGCGCGAAGGATCGGGAGGAGAGACGTCAACCCACGATCTCCTGCTCTACATTTTCACGGGCGTGTTTATGCTGTTTGTGCTGGACACCTTTGTCCATATCGGCAAGCGGTCGTCTAAGTAGACTCGCTCTCGCCCGCCGACCAGTGCTCGACATCGTACGGCCAGTTGTAGAGGACACTCTCTACAACTCGCACGAGATTATCGAACGTCTGGCTGCCCACCAGTACGTCCGAACGCGAGACCATGGTAACGGGGTAGCACGGAACATCGAACTGGAGGAACTGGAACCGCTCGTCATCCACCTTCAGGAGATCGAAGATGTTGTGGAGATACTCTAGGACATCCGTGCGGCTGGGCAGGAACATCGTGGAGTTCGTCGCGGAGAACGCGGACTTGTGGTTGATACGCCAGTCGTTGTGCGTGCCCTTGCTGAGCGTGAAGATCTCATCCTTCAGGGAGTTGCAGTTGTCGCGGATGATACGGATCTGAACGTTGACGCAGTTGCTAGAGGGCATCTTTGTTCTTATGTATTTGGGTATGCCTGTTCTTAAATCTAAAAATTGTGGATCCGTTTTACCTTTTTCTTTTTACTGACCGAAATGGGCCAGGATCATCGTGAAGAATTTCAGGAAATCACGGCACTTCGTAGAGTTCGTCGCGCGAATATACTCGCCGAACTCTTCGATATGTTGACTGTCTTCGTCAAACTTGATTGCGTCGAGGATTTCGTCCACCCGTTGGCGGAATACGGAATCGTAGACGTCTAGATGGTCGTAATCAATAAACTTGTCTGCGAGGACCTCGGTAAAGGCCTTGAGTTCAGCCAGGCGCTTCTCGGGCTCGGGCAGTGGCGGCATGATGATGGAGAGATGATGGAAGGAAGAGAGAAGAGAGTTCATGTTCGTTTTGAAGATTTGTAGTTGTGGAGGCTCTTCACTTTCTAGAGGCAGGGCGGATCCGTTTTTATCCTTTATTTACGCCAGCATGCTCACGATCCAGACCGTTGCGGCCGCGGATCCCTGTGCGGCCAAATACGTGAGGGCATCTGCCGACGGTAGTTTTCCAGACAGCCATGACCACAGTGTGATGGCGGGATTGAAATGGGCCGCCGACATTTTTCCGATCACGCCGATGGCTAGAGCGAGTGCGGCCACGAAGTACAGGGGATGAGCCGTGAACGCCAAGACGGAAATGATCAGAAGAGTTCCAAGGTACTCTGCAGCAAATCCGTACATCTCTGGTCTATTTGTATAAAACGAATGAAGTTTTTGTAGCGGTTAGAAACAGCATTCTCTTCAATGACCACCAATACTCTCACCCGCAACGGGTACAAGATCCCCAAATCCGTCGTGGGCGAAACCCTCGATTCCCTGCGCAGAGAACTCACGGTGAAACCCTACGTCCCTGCCGTCTTTGTGAACCCTCGCTACGTCAAGAAGTACCCCGTCTACCACGAGACCGAGAATTTCATTTACGTTCCGAAACAGTTCGGGATCAAACGATGGGGCGAACCCACTCCCGAAATCACGTGCACATCCACCCCAGACCGCTGGACATTTGCGGGTTCTATCCGCCCCGCCCAAGTGGAGGTCGTGGACGCGTACCTGAAACCCGAGCCCCACGACGGAATGATCTGCCTGCAAACGGGCGGCGGGAAAACGGTGTGCGCTCTCTACATTGCCTCCCAACTCAAGGTGAAGACGCTCATTATCGTCCATAATACATTTCTACTCGATCAATGGATTGACAGAATCAAGGCATTCTTACCTAATGTCAGAATTGGTGCACTAAACGACGATGAATCCAACGATGTGAATATTAAGAATTTCACGATTCGCATATATCCCGACGGAACCGTCAAATACAAAAACGGAGACGATACTCCGCACTTCAAACTTATTAAAAATATTAAGAAGTCAGAAGTTGATGAATTAGCGGATAGTATTGGGTGTATTCACACAATTGGAGATATAATTGCTAAGGTCCCCGAATTTGCTCAACAGTGTGATATTATGATTGGGATGCTTCAACGTATATCTATGAGCGAGATTCCTAAGGAAACCTTTCGTGGGTTCGGTCTTACGGTGATTGACGAGTGCCACCACATTGCGTCCGAAGTATTTGTTAGGGCCTTCCAGAAAATCACCTCCAAACATATGCTGGGTCTCTCAGCCACCCCTGACCGCAAGGATGGACTGATGTACGTCATTGAATGGTTTCTCGGCCCTATTCTCTACCGCTCTGAATCTGGCGATAAAGTGGACGATCTCGTGCGCGTCGAAATGTATAAACACGATCCGCCCGATCCCCAATTTAACCAGATTCTCTTGAATGCCCAAGGAGTCATGAACGTCGCAGGAATGGTCAATAAACTGGCGGAGTTCAAACCACGTACCGATATGATTGTGAAAATCCTCAAAGATATTCTCGAGAACGAACCCGACCGTCAAATCCTGGTTTTATCGGACCGTGTTCAGCACTGTAAAGATATTATGGCGCTTCTAGATCCTGCGATCGCCGCCATTCTTGCCCAGAACGTCGCATCCTCCAAACGCACCGAATTCTGTGCGTCCAAGAAAATCCTGATTGCAACCTATTCTATGTGTAAAGAAGGCTTTGACGTCGCCTCTCTCAACACGCTGGTGATGGCCACACCCCGTCCAGACATCGACCAAATTGTAGGACGGATATTGCGCACCGAAAAATCCAAGAGAACGGTTCATCCGCTCATCGTGGACATTGTGGACTCCACCTTTCGTCGTCAGTTCCAGGCCCGTCTGAAACTGTACAAGGACCGAAACTATGTGGTCGAAGAAATGGAGGTGTAGCCGGCGTCGCCTTACTTACACGCCGAACGGTCCGCGTATCTCCTCAGCGTGTTCATGTAACGTGATATCGCGGTACTCGCGGCTACCCGTACTCAGAAAATGCCGCAGATTCTTGCGCCAATCGAAGAGTTCATACTTGCGGTGAATCAGAAGATCGACGCCGTAAGGATGGGTAATACGGTCTGAAACAGCGAACTCAATATGATCGTCAAGCGACCAACCATATTGACGTACGACGAAGCGCAGATTTTTGGTGATATTGAACCCTGCATCTCTCTCAGCAGGAACAATCTTTTTGTGGGTATGATTGATGAAAAACTCGCTCATTATGCTTTGCTTGGATATACCCATACAGTTAAAATCATTGCTAGAAGTAGGAGGGCACTGAAATATCCCTGAAACGTGACTCGGTTCTCACGGGTTATGTCTAATCCAAACATGTTCAGAAACGGGTCTATGATGGTTACATTCTGACCATGATAATACCGTTCAAGTCTCGTGAAGGGACATCCGTACCCCGACACGTGGAAAAAGACAATGGGGATGAACACTGCGATCAAAAAGGGGCGGAGGTTAGGGCGTGTTATAAATACGGCTAAAAACAGAACAAGGACAAATTGATGGCCGCCGTACAGAACCCATCCAAAGTTCATCTTACTTACTTCTTCTCGAGAAGAGAACGGGAGCAGAGAATGTAGATGAAGAGCGAATTGATGACCGGAATCGCGAACGCCAGCAGGCTGCGGACCAACAGCATCCACCCCTTCTTTCCCCGCGTCGCCACAATGAGGTAGACGTCCGACACCACCACGAATCCGGCTAAAAGAGCAATCAGGCCGAACATAATATAGAAATAGCGGCACACTGTCTTGCTCGTAATCTGTAACATCCAATCGGGTTCAGAGACTGGAAGAACGTTCATTTGCTTTTTATTACTAGGAACTCAAATATCTTCGTCGTAGTTGTAGGTTGCCTGCTCGACATACTCTTCGCCATCGGCTGCTCGTGCCCGCATATCCCCGTAATCTCCGTAGTCGTACTCTACCTCGGTATCTCCGTTCCTCGGAACTTCTCCCTGCGGTCCCACATCCCGCTCATCGTTCAACCCTTCCTCGGGAATATCGGCCTCGTTCTCCTTCTCGCCCGGCGCCACGACCGGATTATCAGGGTCAGGGACATCCGTCTCCGCCCGAATTTCCCGCACAAACCCGTCGCGGTCCTCTTTTGTGATAAGGTACGGAGCCAATCCCAGATCACGGAGCGTATTCGTTATCTCGCGCTGGGTGTCCGTCATATTGCGCAGCCGGGACTTGAACTCTTCGCGTTCCCGAGCAGTATACCGATCTACGGTATTCCGCGTCTCGGCCGCCGACGAAAGCAGGGATTTCAGAGAAGCATCGGTTTTGAGCGAGCTCTTGAACTGGGTAAGAACTGCCTCGCTCTCCGATACATGTACCCCCAATTCAAGAATGAATCCCTTGTAAATATCGCGACGCAACGACGGATCTCCGTCCGCTTGCTCGACCGATGTCCGCGAAGTTTCAATGTACGTCCTCAGAGATTTGCTCGATATCGTTTCCTCGGCCAGAAGTCCGTAGACCCGCAGAAGAAACGCCTGGAGAACTCCTGGTCGGGTTTCGTCGGCCACGAACCGTTTCAGTGCTTCAATTGGTTTCAGTTTCAGGCGTCGACGGATCTCGTCAGTCGGAACTGCCTCTCCCTGGTCCGGAGGAGAGGGCGGAAGAACGGCCCGGGCTTTCTTGGACGGCCGGAGGGGCACGACGATTTCCAGAGTTTCCTGGGTGTACGAAAACCGCGTGGACGGAATGAGCCAGGGCGTACCTACTTTGCACGAATACCGCGTCTCCGGCTGAGTGTTGACCCGGTCGGATGGCGATAAGTACGTAATATCTCGCGTCGGATGAACCATCGGCGGATCGAACGTTTGACGCCGCACGGTTCCGACGGCTACAGCTTCCGTGCTCTCTTTCGCAATCTGTAATTCTTTGGAGAATCGCGGGGAAAACTGCTTTTGGAGACTCGACAAAATAACTCGTTTTGTCCCTTTGCGGTCATTGAGGAGCGTGCGCAGGAAAATGACGGACGAACCTTTGAATGTTCCCGGATAACTTTCGAAGGTTTGGGTGAGCGCATTCATCAGAGAGTCTACGAGGGGAGAATCGTTCATATCTTCCGTATCTCTCGGAAATCCGCGCAAGAGCAGGGGTTTAGATCCAAACGATCGGCGGGGAATCAGTTGAGGGCGGTGGGTTTGTAAGAGAACCACGACGGCATTGAAGCCGAACAGGGAAAGCGCCATATCCACATCCCCCTGCTGCTTGGCCGTCAACTTCTTTCCAGATATACGGGCCTGGACTTTTGCGGACTCGCTCCGCACGTAATCCAGGAAAGGTTTTAGTTGATCTTCCGACGGCAGGACTTGGATGAGCGAGATCAGTAAGTACATCAGATCTTCGGCGGGATGACTGCTTTTGAAGACTGACTGTAATTGTTTGAGTTCTTCGGAGAAGCCTATTTCCGGCTTGCCCCGCGAAGCATTATCTACCAGAAGCCCGGCTCGTTTCATGACGCGGCCGTTCTCGTCGAACTGATCCTGATCCTGAATCACTGTGGAAATCCGTTCGCCCGAGTACCGGCACACATAGTACCCCGAATCCTTTTCGCACCACGTTTTCAAGAACTCCCGCGGATCTTTAGCGTACGATCCTTTCAGGATTTCCAGTTCGTGTTCGCAAATGAGGAACACTGAGGTCTCGGGATCCAGATACAGATGGTCTTTCAGAGGCGCGTCGCGAATCAGGGCCTGTATCTCGTACACTTTATCTTCGTCGGCTTTCATCTCGTCGTTCAGGATGGACACAATCATCAGTCGTGTCTCATTGTTCAGCGACGCAGGCTCTGCCGCCGGAATCTTCTTGAACATATCTGTCCGGTACTCCCGGTGCTTCTCGAGCCGTTCTAGATGCTCTTTCAGGATGCGATCATGGGTCCCGGGCGTCCACGGCATGCGTCCGTGATACGGCCCATCTTCCCGCTCTTTGTGTACAAATTGTAGAGGAACGCACCCGTATCCCGCACGATACTCTACCGTCACTTTCTTGATGGGACAAATAAGACCCGAATGACCTGCCGTACCGCAAGACGCACATTTCGGGGCGCGATAGACTCCCCGCGTGAGGAAATCCGAGAATCCGGTGATTTCAGGGGGCAGACAATCGTCGGGGGTTCCTTCGATGGGTCCGCTTTCCGGAAGGACAACGGGGGGCGGAATGGCGTTCACACCGACATCTCCAGCCTGCGACAACAGCATCCGAGCCACCAACGATCCTCCGTCGGGTTGTGACGCTAACCATTTGCGCGACGAGAGAGACGCGTACCAGGGTGTCGTATAAACGTCCAGTAAAGACTTGGACGGTGCGTCTTCGTCTTTGACGGGGAACGAGAGATCTTGGGGCGGCGGCGATTCGTCGATAACGGCAACCGGTGGAAACTTTTTCGTCCATAAAGCATTCGGGACATCGCGGAGACCTATGTCGTAGATTTTCATGTAGGACAGGCCCAGCGTATACGGATCGCTGGTCTCCGGAACCGCATGGTCAAAAATCGCTTCCATGGTCGGCAGAAGGTCGGGGAGCGGTTCTGTCGACTCTATTTTTACGGCGTCGGGATGGACTGATAAGAAAGGGTGGTCGGTTAACGGATTCGGAGGAGTCATCGGAGGAGTATCGACGATATAGTGGGTGAATCTTGCCGTATCCCCTGTATCTTCCCGGTACACGCGAGAAATCGTGTACGTCCCATCCTCCCGATGATTCGTGCGGCTATACGGAAACCGGTCGAGGACATACCGATCTTCGATCTCCGTCTTTCCGTTCACGAACACGGGAACTCCTTCGCCCCCTTCAAAATACACCGCTGATTTCGGGAGGGCGTCGAGGAGCAGGAGGTAGTAGTTCGGAGCCATCGCGGCCCGGTCGTCGTACAGCGGCGTCCATCGCTGAAACCAGTCGTAATCCGTCACCTGCGGCTCTCCGGTATGCCCGTAATGAACCCACGGTAAGGTCAGGGGGCGCACGTACTCGGTCTGCGCAAACCCTTCCGTCGTTTCCTTGACGGCTTGCCTGTACAGTTTCGTGAACGAATCGACTTCGTACTCGGCTTTCCGGACGGCCGCTTTTGGAATACGGCCGTGGGTCGGAAGCAGTTTTTCGATAAAATCCGAGGCCTGTTCTTCATATGTGAAAAAGCGAATCGTTTCCGGTCGCTGTACATCTTCTTTAAATTCAAATTCTTCAAGGACCTGAAAGTCCTTGGAGGGATCGAACACCAGTTCGGCAGACATACCCTTTCTTCTTACTTCTCCACACTAGAAATTGTGCTATCACACAGACCGTGAATCGCCGTGCCGACCATCTCCAGAATTGATTCGGGTGTGCGCGTCGTCGCAAATCGGAACACCATTTCGGGGCGGAGGGGGTGGGGGACATCGTAACTCACAAAGGAGCACAGATCCGACTCGTACGTCACAATTTGAGCTAGGGCTCCGAGCGTATGCCCCTCGGTCACGGACACGACACGGTACACGTTGGGCTCAGACTCGCGGATAATACTCTCCTTCCCCGCCTTCACCCACGCCGACGTCCTCACCTTCAACTGCTCCAGAGCATTCTTGAGCAACTCTTTCGCCGGAATCACGCCCAGGCTCTCAATCTGCATATCGAACCAGTTCGGGCGTCCCTTCTCGTTCTTATGAATGATACGCTGCTTGTGGAACACCTCGAAGGTCTGCTTGTCGGTGTGCTCCTCCCGCACCAGATCCGCCTTCACCTGATCGACGTGCGCGCCGTACGTCGCGACACACACCTGTGACGATCGGGGGTTCACCGTGAGCCGGGCTGTGAGATGAACCGTCTCGCCCTTCTTCAGTTTCATGAAGTACATGGGCGTCTTGAGATCCCGGTCTTTCATGAGAATGTCCGCTCGGGATCCAGAGATCACGAAATCGTTGGTGGTGACGTGCTGTACGTCCTCGACGACAGGGTACCGCAGAGTAATACGGGCGTTGCGGATGACGTCCTCGTCGGTCGGTCGAACGGCAACCGGCAGCATCTCCGCCCGATGCCTCACCAGTTCGTGGGGCATCAGACTCGTGTTATCGAGAACCTGGACATCGGTGATTTCTACGGTGGGCGTTTCGTTCAAGAGGATGCGGCGAATAGCGTTCACGAACTGCGGGGGAACATCGCGAATCTCAAACTGGAATCCGAATCCGCCGAGGGAGGTTGACTTGGCTGGAATCATTGTTGTTGTGGTGCTTGCCATTCGTCTCTCTCGTTATTGAACTATTCGTTTTTATCTACTTGAAATTTAATGTCCACGAACGCCTACGTTCCCATCCTCTTTTACAGTGGTCAGAACTGTGCGAACTCCAAGGAAGTGGTGGGGACAATCCAGGCGCTGAACAAGGCCGCCCTCTTCCGATTCGTGGACGTCCTGACCACGCCCCGGCAGTACCTCCCTCCTGATCTCAAAAGCGTTCCCACCCTGCTGTTTCCGCAGACCAAGCAGCTGGTGGTAGGCAAGACCAATATCTTTGCCCACCTTTCGAAACCTGTCGAGAGCCGCCGCGAGATTCCTGCTCCCCGTGCTCCTGCGACTCAACCTGCCGAACCCTTGTTTTGGTCCTTCAACGAATCGTCGATGTCCAGCGGATTCTCGAGCTTTGACGGAACCACGAAAGTCGCCGAAGATCAGTTACGGTACTCGTTCCTCGACGGTGAAATGAAGACGTCGGGACAGGAGGTGATTAATCCCACGGGAACCGTAGACGGCGAAGGGGGGAGCAAGACGGGCCGGAACAACGATGTGACGTCGCGGATGGAGAGCATGCAGTCGATGCGCGAAGCCGAGTTCAAGCCCACGGCGAGGCAGTAAATACCAAATTGCCCCACCTTTTTCCGGCGAGGCAGTAAATACCAAATTGCCCCACCTTTTTCCGGCGCGGCAGTAATTTACAGATTCGGTGATCATTAATACAATATAGATGTCGGCCACAGTCTACCTCAAGAGTTTCTTCCACCAACTGAGCGACGTGGTGGGTGAACTGGCGGACATGTTCCCCGACGATCCTGATTTTGGAGTGTTCAAGACCTACATTTCCCTCCTCCAGCGCTCCAACCCCACGATGGTCGTCGACACGTTTCATGAGTACGTTGGTCTGAAATACGAGACAGAAATCAATGCGAAAAACGAGGACTTTGTGCTCAATTATACCACGACCGAGTACGGCAATGAAGGAATGGACATTGTATCAAAAATCAAGTCGTACTGGTCCGTTCTTTCCCCCGACACGAAGTCGGCAATCTGGCAGTATATCTACATTCTCAAGGAACTGGCGAAGAAGTATAAGTCTGCGTCGGCTTAAGACAAGAACGCGGTGTCCAGCTCCCACTGCGGGTTGGACTCTTGTAGGTAGGACATGAGAGGCGAGCGGTTCTCAAGATGGGCAAGTCGAGTCTCCATAGTATTGATACGCTGATTCAGTCGCATGTTCTCGGCCACAAGCGACGTATAACACTCGTCTAGATCGGCGAACCCTTGCTTGAGACACTTCATAGAATAGTCTGCGCACTCGGCATCCTGACGAAGTTCAAGGAGGGCGGCTGCGACGCGCTCCTCCTCCTCCTTCTCCTCATAATTACACGGACAGCCGACATAACAGTCCAGTTCGGCTTCGGCTTCGGCTTCGGCCTCGGCTTCGGCCTTCATCTGATCCACAAACCGATCACGGCGCTCTTTCTGGTGCTCAAAGTCCAGGAACCGCTGGAGACGCTGACGACGTGCCTCTGGAGTCCCCGAGGTCCGCGAATGCCGAGACACGAGTTCTGCGTTCACCTGATCGATCGTGAGTGTGTTCACGTTCATTTTGTATGACCTAAATAGCCTTCTTCCCATTCACGATCCGTTTTAGATAAAACGAATCGTGATTGTTTGTGGCCGAGGATACACCAAAAATGGCGTCCCCTCTTTGTCTCGTGTTCACACTGGCTGACGGCGATATCCTGAACTGCCGTTTGGCGACGTACGATCGTCAGGTTGCCGAATACGAGTGTTGTCTCGCTATGCGTACCAACTCTGATCGCTGGGCGCGGATTGTTGAGGTGCCGGAGTGCGCGGTTCCGGCGAGTCAGAAGGTATGGATTGCTGTCAACACTGTTGGTCATTTCAGCGAGATTGCGGTGGCGGTCTACGCACAGGCATCGGATGTTCCAGACGGAACTGAATGGGTTGAGGATTTGGAGGTTATGTAGTAATCCAGTATATATTGATAGAAAATCCGGCGCCAGTAGTAGCAACAGCAGATGCCGCAGGTGGGGCAGAACCAGTCACATGTGCTTCTGATGCATTACTTCCGGGATCAGCGGGATGTGCGACTGAAGGGTTGAACGGGTTAGTGACCCCCCCGCGCCCACCGCTTCCACCGCCATAGTCTCCAAGTCCGCCGCCTCCGCCATTTAAGCCATCAATGCCGGCCGCAGCACCGGTTCCTCCTGTATTGCGTGCACCCGCCCCGCCGCCGCCGCCGACGCCAACGGTTGAGCTGATGCTGCTGGCGCCTCCGCCTCCGCCTCCGCCTGGTATAATTACTGCAAAGGAGGCTGGGATCGTGAAAATATATAAAGAACCTCCGCCGCCCCCGCCGGTGCCGGAAAAGCCGCTGGAGGCGCCACCGTGGCCGCCCACGACGGACGATACGCTTCCTCCGACGCCTCCGAGTCCAGGACCTTCAAAATCATTGCCGCCATTGCCGCCGTCACTTGCTGGGACTAACCAAATCTGTTGGCCATTCTGTAGACCAGTCCAACCGTTTATAGTGTATGTCTGTCCAAACCCACCGGCGCCGCCGCTGAAAAACTCTGTGGCGGAACCATTCCCTCCCTTTCCGGATGTGAGTGTCGCATTCATCAACGTTTGTATGAGAGTTCCGCCGGCATTGAACGTGTATATACCTATACTACCTGGAGTTTGGCTGGAAAGTATGTTTTCATCTTTTTTGTAAGTAAACGTTATCAATGAACTTCCGATACCGAAATACGACTGCCCATTCAATGTGGTTTTTCCTATGATGTAAAATGACTTAGCACCTATTGAATCTAACGACAATGTGAATGAAGTACCTCCCGTTTGTGTTAGTTGGACCGTTTGTCCGCTTGGAAGAGTTGTGTCGGGCGTAGTAGGAGATGAAAAGCCTGAAACAAGTTGATATGTGATTGCGGAATCTGTTTGCGTGTACGCAATCGTAACTTCGTTAAGGGCTGTTAACGTAATCGTTCCTTTTGTTGGTGTAGGGCATATAGCAAACTGGTACGACGATATGTTTCCTAGAATTCCGTTGGAGATTGCGGCGGCAGAGACAGTATGTGTTCCAGTCGTCAGTGCGGAACCAGTATCTACTGTAATTGAAGTATCTGTTTTCGTTACTTTCGTACTTTCCAAGACCACAAACGTTGACCCAGACCCTCCGGTGATGGTTGTTAATACGCCCGTAGGAGAAGCACCGGACGTAAATTGACTGAATGCAGGAGTCACGTTCGTGGTTGGTTTTGTGAGGGTGACTGTTGTATTACACGATCCGACCGCGAAGTCATACGACAGGTTTTTGAGTCCCCCCGAGAACGCCCACTGGATTGCCTTTGAACCTTGTCCGCTACTTGAATTCAGAGTCAGAGCAGTACATGCCGTAATTGTCCAAGTAGACGCCAAGTTGGCCGACACGCTTACGGTGATACTGTCCGTTCCCGTGAGAGCCTTGTCTTCGGTACATCCGAAGTATCTACTGCTGATCGCTGTAATTTGAGGAATAGAGACTGCGGAGGATACGATATTTGCCGAATTGGAATTGGTGTATCCCGTGTAGGCAACGCTAACATTTCCGGTGGATATCGTATACGTTGATAGATATTTGGCTCCGGTGTACACGACCGATGAAGACACACCTGTACTTGGAGACCCACTGACGGTTAACGCGTCTGGTGATGTCCCGTTTCCGCTCACCGACGACGGAACTGTCCACGTCACATCGCCAGCCCCCCCAGTACACCCGGCCGCACACAAATTCAGGGTGAGCGTTCCGTTCTGATTATCCACGAAACGTGTTGCCGTCGAACCCACCGTCACGGATGGATTCGGTGTGTTATACGACACCACGCTTCCCAAGGAGACAGTGTACCCCTGGTAATTCACCGACACCGAGTTCGCTGGGAAACTGACGGTTGTCCCACCCCCTACGGTCGTGTACGATACGCTCACGATTCCTGAACCGGTGAGGGGAGAATAGGATGCGATAGTTCCGACACCTGAGAGTGAAGTAGGGAAGTTCCAGGAGATGGTGGATGATAGTGTGAGCGAAGCACTCAGAGTACGTGGAGGACCAATATTCGTCAACTCCGGCGAAAAGAAGAACGCATTCAGTGTCTTGGGATTCGCCATCGTAATCTGGGCCGGGTTCTGAGACACTGTGAACGTCGGGGTAGTGTACGAAACCGAAGATGTCGCTGACTGAAACCCGTCCGCGGCTACCGTAATATTTGAGAAATTGTACGTCTGCGCCGCCAGGGCTTTCTTGTACACCGCCGTCGTGGATGATGAGTTCGCCGGAGATGTGGAGAGAGTCAGTGTTCCAACTGTTGATGGGACCGTCCATGTTATCGGAGTGTACGTCCCCGACCCTCCGATAGATGCTACCAGGTTAAGCGTCAATGTTCCGTCCGTGAAATTGTCCGTGATGGAACAGGTGGTGATCGCAGGATTCACAAACGTAATTTGGGTCAAGTTCTGACTCACTGAAAGTCCTCCAAGATCCGCAATGAAAGACACATTACAGCTTCCGTTCGGAGGCACTGTTGTTCCTGCTCCAAATGTTCCTATGTTACAGTTGGTCACAAACTGCTGTGTGTTCACCGTGTTTCCATTATAAAACGTCCACGTTCCGGGGGTGTTTGCGGAAAGAGTTACGTATGCTTTCGTATCTCCTCCGTCCCGAATGGACACCTGTATCAAGGGGTTCACAGTAGTCAGGGTAGCGGTTGTGGATGTGGTTGTCGGGATTCCGTAATACGTTGTGCTCACGGTGTACGTGTACGTCCTGCCCGCACTGATATTGAACGATACCTGTGGTAGACTTCCGCCTCCTGAAATCGTTTTCGTTGTTAAGACGGTGGTCGTGGTACCGCTTAACTGCTGGATGAAGTAAATTGTGTTTGCCGATGTTGTGGTGATAGCCGTATTGGGCGGATTCCAGACACTTGGCTGGAGCCAGGTGAGACTGACGGTTTGGAGAAATTGGGTGGGAGTTAGATTCACTACCGGTCCAGGGATGTACAGGATTTCACTCGCCGATGTTAGTGTCGGGAAATAGGCGTTACAGTTGTTCGCAATATTTGAAGGCAAGGTGATTCTTTGTCCGTCAAACTTGGCGTTTGATACGGTAAACGCCGTGATCTGGAAATTGTACGATGACCCCGGCACGTGTGGAGGTGTAATGGTGGATACCCAACTTGTGGTGGTAATCAAATCTGAACCTCCTAATACTACTGACGGGGCAATAGAATCATACTCCTGGACTTGGTAAAATTCTGCCTGTGCGACCGCCCCCCACGAAACGGTCACTGTTGTTCCAGAATGCGAGGTCTTGATTGACGCAAGGGAGACGTTAAACGTTGTGGCGGGGTAAGGATTCGGGTTCGCGCTTGCGATGGCGATCGCGCTCGCCGGGCCCGGAAAGGTTGTACCGTCCACCCATCCGTATGCGGAAATTGTGTAGTACAATCCAGTACTGACCGTGACGTTGCACGTCTGAAAAATAGATTGCGTATTATCTTGATTAGAAACAACTGTATATCTAACTGGGCTAGTGACTCCAACTGCTGTTGTTCGGAACCATATCCAAGGAGCCGCCATCGGAGGAATCGTTACGCTCAAAATCTGCGGGTTCACCGGGTCAGTCTGTTTTATAGATACGCTGGTCTGGTCTGGAATCGTGTACGTCTTATTGGCGGTGTATCCATAGATATACGATCCGGTAAAATTCGTATCGTATCCAGGAATGATGGCGGTGACGGAAACTGAGAGTTGTCCTGCGGTCGAATTGTATCCCCCAAACGTCGTGGATGTTCCTGTTACATACTTGGGAGAGGTCACGTTCGGCCAGGTTCCGCTCGGAGTCACCTGCGACACCTCTACTTTGTACGAGGGAACCAGTGTGGGGACAGGTGAGGTATCAATCGACGAAGACTGCCAGCTGAGGAGAAGATCACTTCCTTGGTTTGTGACCATAAATTGTCCCGGAGTCGTTGGTTTGTACAATGTGATCGGGTTCACGGTAGGCGTTTGGACACCCGGACCCGGGACCAGACGGTAATAAGGGACTACCGTGAACAGGTAGGCATACCCAGCAAGAACGTACGAACAGTTGACGACAGTGTAGGAGATGTATCCATTTGCGGTCTGAGTATATTTATCCGATATAGTTTGCGTATACGACGAACTAGAAAACCCGCTCGCAGAATACAGAAGGTTTGAATAGCCATAATTGTTTGTTAGGAGGTATTCGCAGGTCTTTGTCTTATCTGAATCCGGGGGAAATGTGAGTGTGATGTCCGCACCCACATTTGTCGCCGTCACAGACGTAATCGACGGCTGGTAAATGAACAGGCTACTCACCGTCGAAGTCGTGCTCGTCACGTTACAGAGTGATGTTCCGAACAGATTCACGCGGAATGTCTGTCCTACCGCCGCCAAGAACGTGTCGCCACTGTTTGCGAACAACGACTGGTAAAAGATCGTTCCGGCACTTGACGCGTTCACCACCGTGAACGAGTAGTTGCTGTACTTTGACGCATCTGTCGTCCACGTCACTGTGACCAACGCCCCCGCATTACAGAGAGAAAGACCGGAGGGAGCCTGCGGAATCACGATCGCCATTGAGGTATTTGCCGTTACACTGGGAATGTAGGTCGACGAATACGCCGTCACCGAAAGGCTGTACGAATGTCCCAGTGTTCCTACGAAGGTCGTGTACGTCTGGGGAATATAGGTTTGGATATTCGTCTGCTGGTTCGTGGACAGATCGTAGGCGACAAACGTGTACGCTGACGCATTGGTAGCTGATGCCCACGAGACCGAGACTAGGGCATTATTGTAGACAGTGGATATTGACGAAGGTTTGTTGGGCTGAATCATCGTGTAGGGTGCTCCGCATACAGTACTGGGTATGCCGTTACACGTGGCCGTGGCCGATATGGTGTACTTGTACCCTGGTTCCGTGGACGCCGAAACCAAAATCGTGGCCGTGGTGGCGCTCGTGTATGAAATACTGGTGATCGCAGTGGATGTTGACGTATTGTAGGCGGAGAGTGTGACCGGGCTTCCGACTGGAGTCACCGTATACTGGGCGAAAATGTTGTTCCCCAGATTCGTGAGGCTGAACGAGGTAATACTCGGACGGGCGTTCGTCATCTGGACCGACTGCGCAAGTCCGCTGATTCCCTGGTAAACTCCCTGAACGAAGAACGAGTACGTCACTCCAATGGATCCTGTGAAGGTTATGGTAGACGCATTGGCGGCCGTCGTCGATGCGTTGATTGTACCGCTCGACTGGTTGTACGATACCGCATAGTACTTTGCCCCCGAAGCATTGAGGATGTCGGGAGTCCACGTGAGAATCATCGAGACATCGGCACCGTTCGAGCATGAGTTGGTCGCTGCTAGATTAGTGACGACCGGTTGATACAGTGTTACGTAAGGAGACTGTGTCGGCGAACTGGTAATGTTGTTATGTACAGCCTCAATCGTGAAAAAGTACGTTTGACCGGGAATCCCCGCAAACTGGTAGGACGTACTGTAATATAAATTCGCGAGAGGGACATACGGGTTCCCAGGGGTCACGTAGATCGTGTATCCTCCGTTTGGTGACGAAGTTGATCCGTCATAGGCTGGCTGAGGGGCGTCTGACCACGAGAACGTAATTGCGGTGCCCGAATAGGTCACGGCCGTGTTCGAAACTGCCGTTGTTGCGAGTTTGTAGGATGAAAGAGTCGTATTGACTGTACTGTACACCCCTTTTTGGGTCGCATAGACTTGGAAATTGTACGTATATCCTTGAGTTCCGGTGAGGGGAAGTTGGAAAACAGTTGATTCGGCGGTGCTGTAAGAAATCGTAAAGATACTGTTTGGGTACAGATAACTATTTATGTTAGTGGAGAAGGCATTGTTCATTTCCTGTACCATGTAATACTCGGGGGCGTTTCCGGTAGGTCCGCGGCATATGTTGATGGTGATGCGGTACAGTCCATCAAATCCGCATCCTACAATCCCCGGCTTATCTGTAAAAATTCGAACAGGTGTGGCGGCCGATACTGGTATGCTCGGTAATCCGTTGTTGGTTGCGTAGATGTAGGGCACCATGGAATCGCCCACATTACTCGGTGAAAAATTTATAGTCGGCGACCCCACTGGATTCTTCCAGGAAAATACGTTCGGTTGGATGGGTACGGTATTTGTCGGAGAGTTTGCCGGGATTGTTGTGTCGGATATCGTTATCGTGTAAAAAGCAGTGGATTTCTGTGAGGTATTGTTTGACCATGAAACGATTGGACTAATGTTGTAGCCGAGTGTTGATGTTCGCGGATTTGGGTGGGATGTAGGCGTTTCATTTCCCAGATAATCGAGAGTGACGGATGTTGGAGGATAAGTGTACACCAGACCGCACGTGGTTGCGGATGCCCCCGAACTATCGAACCCATTCGTCGATGCTATAATCGCGTAATTGTAGAACACATTTGGGTTTGGCGTGAGGGATTGCGACGGCGCGTACGTGGTCGCCGAGGTGGTCGTTGTTCCTGATAAAATGGTCGTCCCTGATGTCTGGCTCAGGGTGTAAATAATCGTATTCTGACCGCTTGCCGTAACGGTAGACGCTGACCACGTAACAATGATATTCGATCCACTGTTCGTCACTTGGACGTTTGTAGGTGGATTGGTGTAGAGTCCAATATGAATCCCGGACACGTTGTTTGATGCGGCTATCCCGTTGTAGTAGGGGGTGACCGTAAACGCGTAATTTCCTCCAGATACACCAGGTACGTCTTTACTTGTACTCGAAGGTCCTCGCGTAACATCCACGGATGGTCCTCCGGGATACACGTTTTGAATCCTATAATAATCCGGGGAATGTCCATCCGCCTGTGCGACTGCCGACCAACTTACCGTAATAGAATTACCAGCATAGGATGTAGATGGAGATCCAGAAATTGGATTGGTGTACGTATAGATCGACGACAGGCTCGTAACCGCACTCGGGATTCCGTTGTAGGTCGCAAACGTCTGGAACTGATAGGATAGATTCAGCGAAAGTGTGAAGTTCAGGGACGTTCCGGTAGTCGTGGTCGACGAGAGTGTGTTTGTAAAGAGTTCCTGGACAGTATAAGAATATCCTGAGGCGATTTGCGACCAGGAAATCGTGTACTGAGTGCCGGTATACGACTGAGAAACGTTCATCATCGCCGACGCTGTTAAATTGATACTGGTGGTCTGTGCCGAAAGACCATAGATTCCGTATAGTAATGGCTGTACTGAGAACACGAGCGACTGTCCGAACCCACTCGCCGTGAATCCATACCCGGCAGATTGATATAAATTTGTAGGACTCGAAAACTGCGTATTGTTCGTGACCGATCCACAAATACACGTGACGCCAAACGTGTACGCTGAACTGAATGTCGTCAGAGACGCGATACTGAAACTGACGGTGATTTGGGCGCCCGAGTATGAAGCATAAGCACTCACCGACTGTGTTACAAGGGCTACACTCACAGAGACGGGGGACGAATAGATGATTGATGCGCTAGGATTGACGGCGGACTGACCTCGGACAAAGAATGTCGTTGTCGTTCCCAGAGATGCCGTCGTTAAGTATGTGACCGTCGGCGATACCCGCGGTATGTTTTGCGAGATCGTAGACCCGGCAGTTACCGTATAAGAATACGTATTTCCATCCGTTGCTCCTGACCACGTCAAGGTGATATTTGAATTGTTGTACGCTGCCTGGACGTCTGTGGGGGGAGACAGGAAGACGTTACAAGATCCCGAGTACACGTTAGAACTTAATAACGTTCCTCCGAGCGTTGTGACGGTGTACGCGTACGCTTGGTACACCGAACCATACGTCACGGAGAAGGTATTGTTTCCAGGGTTAATCGGGTTGAGCGAACCGTCCTTAATGTATCCGTAGATGTACGAGACGTTCGGTGTTGCCGAGGAGGCCGTAATGGATACCGCACCGTAATAGGTTGCTCCGTAATCTGAACTTGATATTGTTAGACCAACGGCCTGGGGAGGAAACGGGGATGCGGTTAAAGTGACCGATGGTTTCGAAGGGGTAGCCGTGTATCCGTTCATGAATGCCGATGTCGACAGTGCGTACACTGCTCCGCTGGATACTGTGAAGAGGAACACCTTCTGCTGGCTTATGGTGATCGACTGTGAAGTTACAAGTGTGGAGGCCGTGTATACCCCGGTGGTGATCAAAGCATTCGAATTCTGGCCCGGATCAACCAGTGCTGAGATCGTGTACGTTCCCGTGGCTACATTTGATGTAGTGAAGATCGCTGATACAATTCCCGGAAATAAAGAACCAGAAAACGGTCTGCCGGCTTCGTACGGTCCGGATTGTACCGGAGTACTGGGCGTTCCGCGGTACTTCGCATATGCCGAAAAGTAGTAGTTCGAGTGCGATAAGAGTCCGGGGTACTGGAAAATGTAGGCCGCCGATGCGGTGGCGACTGCCGAGAGCGTAGATATCGTAGTTCCGCCAGTAATGATATCCAAGAAGTAGTTGTCCACACTTCCTATGGCTACCTGGGGAACCGTGATGGTGGCCGTCGTATCTAGAATACTTACTTGCGGCTTTCCCGGCGATCCCGTGAAAATGTGGACGTCCACGTAGGCCCGGGGACCCGCCACGCTGTTCGCGTACGGCGTAATTCCCAGCGTAAGCGTGACGGCATAGGGAATGTCGAAGATTTCGTACGTGTACTGGAGTCCAGCTGGGGTATACGTGGCGGTTTGGAGAGATGGAGTGTACACCAGCCCAAACTGATCGCCGATACCGTAAGACACGGTGGCCGGACCCACGGTCTGTATGCGTGAAACCTGGAAATTCGAGAAACTCGCGGGGGAAGTCATCGTGAACACTAACGAATCTGAGCCGGCCGGAATTTGGGAATAGTACAGCAGATTGTTTCCGCCGCCGGCCCCAGACTGAATCCCGAACCCGTTCGAATACGAAATGAGTTGGACAGGATAGGTATCCGACAGCGTCGTTCCGGTATACACCTGTACCCCCGCCGCATTCTTGATGGAAAGCGAGGATCCGGTTATGGTCAGAGTATACGCCGAGAGCGTGGCGGAGATCGTTCCGGAAGAAGGAGTGACGGCGAATTGGTAGAGGGCGTTCGAGTACCCCTCATTGCTGTACATCGCGTAACTTGGAACCTGCGTACACAGAAACCCGGTACTCGAATCCTTAATGGGTCCGTATCCGGACGGAAGAGTATTCACCCAGAACCCCCCACTACTGTTCTGAATAACGTTCGCGTGCGATGCGGTAGTCACAGTTTGGCCGGTATTCTGCGTACCCGTATCGTAAAAGACGGTGGCGAGAGATATTGTGGTGTCGGTTGCGCTCACTAAAGCAACCTGACCAAAATACGACGCTTCAACTAGAGGAATCGGGGGCGGACCTACGTAGATCCGAGGATCCGTCAGTTCTGACGAAACACTCACGAATACTCCATTTGACGCCACGACGGAAAACGTATACGGAATACCCACCGATAAATTCGCGAACGTGTACGGCGCCCTACTGACCGTTGCCCCGTAATTGTTGGTGACTCGGTAAACCGTCCCGGCCGGATTGTTTACTTGCGCAAACGAAATGGTGGCCGCGGTTCCTACCACCGAAACACTCGGGACACCAGCCACGGGAAGCACGAACATAGTAGCACCGACATTGGACTGAGGGCTGGATACCTGGTTTGCGTACGATGTGAAGGCATAGGAGTACGTTCCGCCGTTTAGAGGTCCAGTGCCGTACGAATAGGTTACACTTACAGATAAAGTTGGATTGAACACGTCACCCGGAGTCTTTGCGTAGTTTGTGTTCGCATAGATGTTGGATGAGTCGTTATAGCGCGTTACGGTGGATAGAGGGAACGTATACACGAGCCCGGACTGCTGGAGAGTGAGGTAAATTTGGTTAGAAGAAACCCTTGTTCCGATCGGACTATCGGTGAAGTTGGGTGTATTGGACAGGATAAAACTCGCGTACCCTGGACTCGTTTCTAGCCATTGACCGTACAAAAATGTCTGGGTTCCGGATGCGGTAATGACCGATGAAATCGTGTACGTCTGACTTGCGAGTCCTGAACGTACCAGTCCAGTCGCGTTACACACTCCGTTGTTGGAAAGGTATTCGGTCACTGTATAAGTTTCCCCGTACTGGTTGTACCCTACATCACCCGATGACCAATTGAACGTCACCGAGTTTGTCGAGAGAGTTGTGAGGATGTTCTTGGGAGTCAGAGGTGGTCCGGCAATGATAGGGTTGACGATATCTATGACGCTGGAAATACCTGCCTGAACTCCCAGGATCGTGAACCCGTATTTGGTAGCGGGACTTACTCCTGACGGATCAAATCTCCACGAAGTTCCTGTAAACCCACTCGCGGTCTGAACGATTGTTCCCGGATACCCGTTTGCGTACATCGTTGCGGTATACGTGATTCCTGGTCCGACGTACCCGGAAAACGTGACCGTTGCCGTCGTATTTGAGAATGTGGCACTGGCGTTGGACGGTGCGGTCGTATTGAGCACGAACGGACCTGCCGAAATTCCGGTTAGACCGTACACCTGATTTACAAATGCGCTAACAGAAAACGTGTACGAACTTCCATTCGTGAGATTCTCAATCACAATATTACTAGACAGCGAGGATCCACTGATGTTCTTCCCCGTTATTTCCGTATAGTCGTACCGGCTAGGAATCACGGGTCCAGACGGAGTCACTATAAAGAACAATCGCTGCGAAGAGTATCCGCTTGCCGTTACTGATAAAGATCCGGGAGGTCCGACATACGCCGATGGCGAAGTGGGTAAAGAGACCGAGCTAGAAATTATCCCAGAATTTATGCTGGGAACCATTCCCGGATACAGGGCGATAGTCGACGACAGGGTTGTGAAGTACGTCGTTGCCCCTGAAAACGTCGCTACCGCTTTCGGAGCCGACGTGTTCGCGATATTGTACCACTGAAGGGTCCCAGAGACATCATACACCGGCGTCATTGACGTAATTTTGAACGAATAGCTAGTCCCCCCTCCCGAGATCGTGTAATTGTACGGAGCATAGTACTGAAGATTCGTGATCATTGTGGACGCGTACGACAGCGTAGCAACTGACGGACTGACCAAAAACTGGGCGTACGATGTCGATACTTCCATAATAGACGCAGATGGATCGGTCGAGATTAAGGTGTATATCGGATCTCCGTAGGCAAACGACTGTCCCCGAAAGATGTATCCCACGTCCGCAGATAGGTTCTGGAATTTGTAGAGGCCTCCCGACAACCCGGTCGAGAGCCCAAACTGGTTCTGAATCTGATAATAGTCTGCTCCTCCAACTGCCGGCGCGAACGAGATTGTTAAGTCGTAGTTTGAGATGGAGGAGACAAATAAGTTTGTCGGGGGTTGAAGTCCCGGAGTCACCGTAATGGTTCCAGACGGACCGTAGAGCCCGTTCGCAAACCCCTGGATCCCGATCGTGTACAACGTACTATTTGGAACCCCGAGAATAAGAATGTTTGAGTTGATGCTCGTATACGTGTTTCCCGTATTGATCGCCGTGTAGAGATACGAGACAGGTCGAGGAAACGTCCCTGCCGGATTATATCCCGTGAACGATAAGGACACTAACTGGTTTCCGGGTTTAGACACTATAGTGCTCGGAGAATCCGGAGAACCAATCGCGGTGGTTGCGTACGCTGAGATTAGACTGGATAGCCCGTTCGCGTAATTGGTTCCTACGAGCGTGTACAGTGATCCCAGCGGAAGACTGGATATTGTTAGAGACGTCTGGGCATAATTGAATTGGTACGACGTTCCAGTTCCGGATAGGTTCACCGATCGGAAAAGTACACTGTACGAACTTGCCGTCGACAGGAGGTTCGTTGTTTTCACGAAGTTTGAGTTTCCGAACGTGTACCCCAATCCCCCAGTACTTACATCCGTCAGCGGGAACGTGTACCAATACCCCTTATCGTTCAAAAGATCCACCTGAATACTTCCAGGTGAACTTGCTACGGCCGCCGCAATAGACGCAAACCCCTGGGCAGTGAACAGACCCGTCGATGTCGTGAACGAAGCGTACGTCTGTGAAAAATCCTGGACAGCTGTGGTTGACTGCCCAACCAGCGAGCACAGGGTTGTGAGCGTTGACTTATATAGTGTAACCGTCGTCAAGTCCGGAAAGGGATGCGTCGCGGTATCGTATGTTACGTTGAGGGTAATCGAAGACTGCCCCGCAGTTGTTCCGGTAATCACTAGATCCCCCGGCGGACCTGGGATAAACGGAGGAAGTGTGGTGGGCCGGCCGTACTCGTAAAGTCCATCGTTATAGTGAACCGGAGTGATCGTGAACGTATACGCAACCCCGTTCGTCAAGTTGTTGATCTGGACGGAACCTGAATAATTCAAGGGAGGGTTGGGAGACGCAGGATACGTAGGAACCACCGTCAGAATCTGTTGTGTGTCTCCGAACGTATCGTCGATAGCCACAGTGGTCACCTCAAACGCGTTTGGCGGTTGAGGAGTCGCGTTCGCCCACGAAATCTTCGCATACTTATCTCCACCAGTTATGGTCACACCCTGTAATTGGACGTTCTTCTCCGAGACCGCGCTGATCGTCAAGGGATCCCGCAGTGTGAACCCAGGATACGTGATTCCGTTCACAACAGGGGCGACCGTTAGCAAATATAACACGCCCGGAAGAAGCCCGCCGACAATGTACTCTACTGCCGGCTGGAAATTCTTGACCGTCTTTTCCTGCGTGTTCATATTCAGGAATGTGAACACGAAATGGTCCGTTCCCGTCATTGGATACGCAAACGCCACCGTAAAGACAAGGTACCGCTCAGCCGTCTTCACGGCTTTCACGGTCGGCGTAGGGACACCGCGTCGGCCTCCGTGTACAATCGCATCTCCGTACCCTATATTGGTTGCGGACGACAACGTATAGAGTTGGTGATAGACGGAAAGAGCCCCAGAAGGATCCGTGCTGGCTGAAATACCTGGAATTTGCGTGATCGGATTTGGGTAGACTGGCTGGAAGGAAGTACCAGGTCTTGGGCGAACAGTTGTATTGGGAGGAATCTGAGGAGTCTCCACGGCCTTCCGTGGAAACCTCGCGCTGCTCGTCTGCAGCGGCGGATTCCAATTTGGAGTCCCACTCATTATATGAGTTTCATACTTTTTCCGTGAAAACCAAAACGGATCCAGAAGCCATCTAGAAAGTAGATAAGCCCCAGCACAATGAACATTCCCGACTATGACGACGACTTCTATGCGGCCCAGGCGATGATGGCGATCAACTACGATGAGAACTGGGAACCCGACAATCTTGACGGCTGGATTTACTTTACAGGTACACTCTTCGATCTCTCCGACGAGTGAGTAGAGCAGAAGAAACAAAACTAAAACGGATATTTTTCAATTGTATTCGTGGAACAACACACAATGATCATGGAGTTTGACCACAAAATCGCCCTCATTAATCTCGTCTTCTGCGGCTATCTTCGTCGCAGGATCATGGAACTCAACGGAGCCTGGCCTGATACGGGGGAACTTTCTTCCACCCTCTCCCGCGTCTTCACCGAACACTTTCCGAATCGCATGACCGACCGATCCGAGAAATCCCTAAGAATGTTTGCCGAACTCATTCATTTGAATCTCTTGAAGTATACCCATGCCCTTCCCGAGTACGATCTGATTGATTTCATTGAGTTTGCGGAGAAATACGTCAAGAATGAGATAAAGTCCGCGAGGAATTGGTGTCCCTCTATCGCCTATGATTGATTAAAAACAGGCCACGGGGTAATGGATCTAGATCTAGACCAGCGGATTCGCGCGCTTCCGTCTGAACTTATCCATATCATAAAAACCTTTTTACCTCCCTTGCCGCCCCGCCCCAAACCGCGCGATAATGGATTAAATAAACAGTTGGAGACCTTAAGACGGTCTCCCAAACTTACAGCCATGGCTTTTTACGATCTCGATGAGGAACAACAAGAAAGTCGTAAGAAGAAGTAAGTATGTATGACCTCATTGCTACTCCCGTTCTCCGACTTGCGGGAACGTTTCTTTTGACGTACACCACTCATTACGGAGCATCTAAAGTCTATACTGCGGTATGTGTCCCCGACGGATGGCTTGGGTTTGTCCAGGGGATGTTTACCACTGGCAGTCCCATTTGTACGACCATCTTGTCCTATATTTCTAACTCCCAGTCGTCTTACGCGACAGTCATTACCGCCACCATTTCGAGGTCGGTGATGGATACCCTTTTACCAACATCCTGATCATGTAAACAATAACATGTCGGCAGGGATTGTCTTCAAGAGCGAGACCCATGTGCTTATGGGCCATCAACCCGATAAGCAGATGATCAGTGGTATTGGCGGAAAACCGATGGGCAACGAAACTCTCATTGAAACTGCCTTTCGCGAAACGATTGAGGAACTGTTTGGATTCCAGCCGTCTAAACTTTTGATTGAAGTTCTTACTGATAATTTTGGATTTAAACCAGAAGTCAGAAATGGATCCTACACCATGTTCATTTATACCATCGATGAACTCTTGCGGTTTCTTTACGTCGTGAAAAGCCATTCGGGATCATCGCCGTACTATGCTAACTTCCCAACCTCAGTGGAGAGTCTTTTGTACGATCGCCGCACTCCTCTTGCCGCAGAAGTCAGACATCTGTGTATGGTTCCCATCATTCACGCCCCATTCCACATCGATCAGCGCGACATGAAAATCATTGGATGAGAAGTATAAGAACCAAAATAGATCCTACACCGTACGTCCTCCTCTACTTCGAGGTCCTACTGGTCATTTATGCGATCGTTCTCGTCCTTCTTATTCTCGAAAAGTTACTAGTAGTTCGTCGCCCAGCATAGTTTGCAGAACCAATCAACTTCAGGGAGAGATAGTTTACACTGCTGGCAGATAGAGTCCATACGTTTTGGATTGTATCTACCATGTAAAAATTTAAAAATATCCATATTTTGTGAATGTCCTTTTTGTTTTTTTACATCTGCGAGGCAATCCTGCGAGCCGTCATGCTCAACTCTGCGGCCTCCGCACACGCCTTGTCCTCGTCGGGCTGCCGCGCCACCCAGTTGCGAATGAGCGCGTCCGAGATCCGCTTCGGCAGGTTCAGGCACTCGTAGACAGTCGGCAGGCGGTCCTCTTCCACACTCTCGTGCCACGGCTCCATTCCCGCGGGCATCTCGTTCGCCCGCTCGCACTCAAAGCAGTCGCACTGCGTCCCGTCCAGCCCGTGCCGCGTCGGGTGGTTGTTGCGCCACACCTCTTCAAGTCGCCGATTGAATGCGGCCTCCGTCATCTGCCGCCCGCACGTCTGCGCACTGCACGCCAGATCAGACTCCGCGTGGCCGCACGTGCCCATCGCCGTCTTCTCCTCCTCCTCCTCCTCCTTCTCCGGGAGGTTCACATTAAACTGCACCGCGTACTTCTCGCTGGCGTAGTCGTTCCACGTGCTCTTCATAAACGTCTCGACCTCATACGGTAGAGCCTCGGCCTCCACGCCCGCGCGACCTTCGCCGAAGATCGCGAGACCTTCAATCTTAATCTTGTCCTCGTCGCATCCCATCAGATTCGCGAGAGACGTGATGACCGACATCGTGTCGGGGTACCAGTAGTAGATGGGCTTCCCCTTGCGGTCCTGGTCGATCTCGACCCGCAACTCGTTCGAGTCGGGCAGCCAGAACAACTCGTAGCGGAAGATGCCGTTCACCGTGATCTGCGCCACCTGCTGCGTCTCCTCTTCCTCCTCCTCCTCCTCCTCGCGGATGGCGCTCAACTCGTTCGCCGCCGCCGCCAGATGATCTGTAATCTCCTGCTCGCGAAGCAGGTCCAGCTCGCGGTCGTACGCCGCAAGCTCATTCTCCAGTTTCTCCTGCTCCTCGTTCCGGCTCATGTACCTGTAATAGTTGTCCTCTTCCTCCTGATTGTCGATGATGTTGTTGTTGTTGTGGATGATGCTCATGGTTCTTCTTCTGTTTTTGGCTGTAATAATCTGTCGTGTGTGAGGCTGTTCATTCCCATCCCGGTTCCCGTATCCGTTTTACTCGCCAAAACGGATCCGTGCGCCATCTGGAATCCGGAGAGTCCCCACGACTTTACTTACTTACACACACGAACGCACACGC
>Ga0214247_1000073_pt1 | contig 76996 bp, 91 predicted proteins | sample TroBogypolimnion_18_FD_153085 | JGI IMG/M metagenome (GOLD analysis project Ga0214247, IMG submission 153085) | Freshwater microbial communities from Trout Bog Lake, WI - 03JUN2009 hypolimnion | ecosystem: Environmental > Aquatic > Freshwater > Lake > Hypolimnion/Profundal zone ... | reverse complement strand
ACAGATTCGCCTCTATAATCCAGAATCACAGATTCGCCTCTATAATCCAGAATCACAGATTCGCCTCTATAATTTAGCGAGTGAATGCATTTGTAGCATCGTTGCACGCATTACAAAAAGCCTTGCGTTCCTTGTTGCTATTCGCAAGGACCACACGGAGATTGAACGTTTTACGAATCGGTCCACCGCCCGCCATAAGCGTTACGAGGGCCGTAGATCCAAAGGGGACAGGTCCGACCCAAGAGGCAGCAGGACCGTACGCTGAAGGAGTTGCAGGTGTGCGGATGTTGGTCTGAGCATTCAGGTAATCCATATACTCTGCCCGTTTACGACGGTTAGCGGTGAGATCGCCTGAATCAGCGGCAGGTCCCCCAGTTTTCCATGATCCAAACGATTGTACGGTGGGCATTGTCTAGTATTATACTTACAGAGCAAAAACTTACTGGCGGGTGCGTCGGCGAATCTGGGCCGCAGAATTGAACGCTCCTATCATTGCCGGCGTCGTATCCTTGTAGACAGTCTGGATTGTCTCGGCAGAGGGAATACGGTACTGAGAAGGAATTCCCAGATTTCCGAGCGTTAATGTAGATAGTTCATTCGCAACTCCCCGCTCAGCGGCAACGAGTTTCACATTGCGAGTCAGCATAGACGAATCTGCGACACGACCACCTTTCTTCCAACTTCCAAGACCGACGTTAAAGGACGACATTATTCTGGTCGCATAAAATAATTGATGTCCGAGGAGGTTTCCCAAACCGTTCTCAATCTCGGTACGGGCAATACTTCAACCTTTAAATTTTTCACAGACGATTCGATTGAAACTGTCCAGAACCGTATTGGAACCCTGATTGGCGTACATCCCGATCGGCTTCGGATATATGTGGAAGGTCAGTTTGAGGGTGATTATTATGCGAAGGATTCCCGCAAATGGGAGAATCTGTTTCTTCGTATGTCCCCTGAAGGCAAACCTGTTCGCAAGGCCTTAGAGTATTACAATGCGGCCCGTGATCCTCCGTTCGTGTTTGACGAGACATCGTACGACAAATCGGGGTGGATGGCGATTGAGTCGACGTCAGACGCCCCATTCCGTGAGCGGCGTATCTTAGGTGTTCCCGAAGATAGGTCGTGGATTTATCCCCAGAACAATACCGATGTCCCCGAACACCTTCCTCCGTCCGCCAAAGTCACAATTGACGTTCGGGCCTTATTCAAAACTCTCCACCCCAACGAGATTGTTCAGTTTGTCGTGATTCCCCAGACACCTCTTCTCCCTCAACTAGAATTACTCTATTACCCCCGTCTACGACCCACATCTCCCGCCAAAGTTCCCACCGATGTCGAATCGTCTATTGCCCGTCAAACTGAACTGGTCTCCGCTCTCTCGTCTCTGAAAGCTCCGAATCCTACCAAGGTCTCCATTAACCAAGTCCGCTGGAAATTACCTTTAGTCAATACGGAGTTCGGACACGCAATTCGTAATCGGTTTGAGCAGATCTTTTACGGTACTACGGTGTCCCCGGATATCCCCGTTATTACATTCTTTTCCAGTCGGCAGGAACAGTCTCGCCATAAATTCTTTACCGACAACGAAGAGAAGACTCCTTTTCTCGATGTGCGTCTGTGGTCCTATTGGTGGAACGCTACGAAACCGTCCAAGAACAAGCCCGCACTTCTGATCTACCGAGGAACTGCTCGTGGAACCTACGACCGGATTACCGTCAATTCTACCGAGATTACGATTTCGTGTTCACGGGGCGAAGAGGGTGCGGAGACGCATACTGAACTCCAGCAGAAAGCCAAAGAGTTTCTAGTCTCCATCGACGGTCTCACCGCGTTCCTGGACCCGGCAGATTACGAAGATGACCGGTGGGAATTACAGGATATGTCCGGAGTCGTACACTATGAGACCGAACTCAAAGAAGCCGATTTCCGTCGATTTGATTGTTTACGGTCTCTCTACGACGTGACCGACAAGGATAAATTGGTCTTCAAATTTCTCCGCACCGACGACACAGATATTGGGATGTCCAACAACGAAATGAGAGTTCTCGGGATGCTGCGTGAAAGCGTAGCCGTCACCCTCGACGATGTTCATGAACAACTTCCCGACCTCTCGCTTCCCGACAGTGGAGTGCTCTTAGAAAGCGTGAAACAACTTCTTTCCGACAATCCGGATATTGGCGAACGGCATTATTCGGCCTTTCCCACGTTCAAACTTTCCTCGACCAAAGTTGCCGTCACCCATGCGCCCGACATGAAACGCGTCGTACGATACATTACGGTTCTTCGTGATATCCTGATGCGCCCCGACAATCCCGAACTGGATGACGTATGTCCCAAACGCATGGAAATCGTGGACACCGAGTCGGCGGCTATTCCCGAAGAAACACCCGCAGCAGCCGCTGAAGAAGATAGTTTTCTAGACGAACTTCTAGGAGATATTGCGGGCATCGGAACGGTCGAAAAGAAGGAGGAACCGAAACCCGAGAAGAAGGTGGCGAAGAAAGTGAAACCGAAAGGGACGAAGACATCACTGGCCGACTATTTTTTACGTCAACTCCGTGAATTTGATCCAGAGACGTACGCTCCTTCAGAATCCGATATGTACAACAAATGCGACAAACCACGTCAACCGATTATCCTCAAAGACTCTGAACTCGCGAAGTTTGATTCTGAGGAGTTGTCGGCTTACGATCCGCGTACATCTAGAGCAGGAACCGCCGGAGTTCTGAACGTCAAGGAACCCGACGGCGTCGTGATTTGTCCCGAATACTGGTGTACGGTGGACCGCATACCTCTGAAAGCCGATCAGTTAGTCGATGGGAAATGCCCGATCTGTGAAGGAAAAGTCCGATCATCGGTCAAGGCCGAGGAAAAGGTCCAGGATGTTCTTGAATACCCGGTCATTCAACGAGATGCGTCGTCGGTGTACCCGGGATACATCAAGTACAAATCCAAAAAGTCGGGCAAACAGATCCCATGCTGCTACACGACCGCCCAAACCACCAAGATCTCATATTCGCACTCCGAGATACCGGCATCAAAAGAGCCCGAACCGTACTACGTTCTCGGCGAAACCAAGACGAGACTGGAAGAACTGCGAATTGCGTACATTCCGAAAGCCGTGGGTCGGGCTCTCGGGGTTCCGCTGGACTACAAAGCGACGATTGATGCGATGAACCGCATTCAGTCGGGACAGTCGGGGTTTTTCCGCGCCGGGGTGGGACACGCAGCCGCAACGCTGGGGAAAATTATCGGACTCACTGCTCCTATTCCCTCCCCCCAAATGGCCCCCGAAGTCATAAAACGGTGTTCGTTCTTCCGTTCGTGGTCAAAGGCAGATGTGTCGTCGGTCGCCGACAAATTAACGGCCCGCGTTCAGTCAATTAGTCAGGCGTATGATGAGAAGGCTCTGAGTCCGCTCGAAGAACTGGAGTATGTTGCGCTCACGCTCAATTGTATGGTGTATACGATATACGTGAAAGGAGACGAACTTCATTCGGCGTGTTTCATGAACATTGGCGCGGTTCGACGGACCAACAAGGCTGTCCTTGTTCTCGTGGATGCCGCAGATATGTCCAGTATTGACTTTGTTGTCCATGTCTCGCGAACATCTGCGTCCCCCGTCTTTAACGGAAACCTATACATGAACCTCTTTCCGAAATCACTGGTTCCTACCCTGGAATCATTTCGGATCAATTCGTGTGTTCGCGATATTCCGACAATTGATAAGGCGATTGCGTTTATCGGGAAGACGGCGCTGAAAGACCAGATCCCTGACCTCAAAGTTGTTTTGGATCCGTACGGCCGCGCCCAAGCCCTGTTTCTTCCGAAAACTATCCTTCTCCCGTTTCGCCCCACTTCCCAGATTCCTACCTTTTTAGACCAGCGGGTCGCCGGGTATTCGGACATTGCGCAGTCAGAGTACCCCTCCAAATCCGACATGGTGGCGTTTCTTCAGACAGCGGCCGAAGTTCATCCAGGATACGCGTATGCCCATGATGCGGCCAATGCTAAACATGTGGTCGTAGAATTAGTCACTCGATCTGGACTGCGTATCCCCGTTCTCACTGACGAAGTTCTGGACGGAGACCCTTCTGAAATTTCCGAAACAAGTCGGGAAGTAGGTGAAGACACCCTGGTCTACGGAAAACCCGACCCGGAAGCCGTGAAAACTGCGCGATCGGTGACGTACGAGGCGGAGATCTTTGAGTTTCTCCTGTACCAGTTGACGCACGATATGCAGGGTGAAGATTATGCGGATCTGCGTCGGATCCTGTCCCAGACATCGCCGGAAATCAAGGATCTGCGACCACTCGTTAAAAAATGGTTTGACGATACTCTGACGTTCAGCGAGGCGGATACCCCACCGACGTTTTACAGCAAGATGCGGCATTCGTGTACCGGCGCCCCGCAATCAGACTGTTCAGGTCTGTGTGTCTGGGACGGTGCGTCGTGTAAAGTCCAGGTGAAACAGGTTCGTCCGACACTGGAACGCAGCGTTCTCGAATCGCGCTTGATCTCGACGCTGGCGAGCAACGATAAGATCAGGAGTGTAGTCTTCGAAAACCGGGTATCGCCGTTTTTCAGTAGTATTCTGTACCTTGAACTTCCTTCTGAATCGATTCTGTCGGACGGCGATGTCGCGGCAAAACTCAAAGAATGATAGAAATTTGTAGACCCTACTAATAAACATGGACGCTACAGATGGACTCACTCTTGGAGGCTCGGCTCACCGCGCTGTTGGATCCCGTGCGCAGGTCATGCACGGAACGGCTCACCACACGAAGGGTGGCCTGACCAAGAAGGGGCTGAAGTACAACAAGTACGGCAAGATCGTGTCGACGCGCAAGTCGGCGTCCGCCAAGAGCAAGGGGACGCTGAAGAAGTGGGAGAAGAAGACGGGACACCGCTGGACGATCAAGCACGGCAAGCCCGTCAAGGTCGCCCACGGCAAGGCGAAGAAGGGCGGTGCCGACGAGGCGGAGGTTGTGGCTTAAATAATGTCTAAGCTATAATCGGGGGGAGAGGTGTTTGAAAACAGAGTCTGGACCGCCGCAATGTATTTTTCTTTTAATAAATCTGGATCTTTATCGGTGATGGGTGACCCAACATAGGTAGGAATTGGTTTGAGTGATCGGTAGGACACTTCAAACCAGTGTAGGAGCGATGTCCAACTCGGGACAGGAACAGAGAGTCCAAATGAGGAGTGTAGCCACACGTTCATTTGTTCAACGAACCAATTGTCTGAGCGCGGAAACAGTTCATTCTCGCCGTACGTGATGACTGGAACCAACGGAGTTCCCGTTTCAGCAGCAATCTTGAAGATTCCAGTGCGTTTCTTGACGTAGAGAACCATCTTGCGGGGATCGGCCAAGTTCATTTCCCTTACTCCTCCCAGCATGACGGACACAGACTCGTTCTTCAGGAGGGTTTTCTTGATCGTTCCGTAATCCGACGAAATGATTCCAGCGTACCGAGCAATGTCTGAGATGACGGGAATGTAGTGAAACATGGAAAGAGCGACAGCGTGATTTGCCTTGTAATTGGGGTGGCGACATACTCGCAGGGAATTGAAGAGGGCGGACGAAACCGAAATTAATCCGTGTGGGTTCCAAACAAAGATACATGTCGGTGGAAGATCAGGCGGACAGTCCACCATTGGAAATGTTGCCCGAAGGTTCTCTTCCACAGATTCGTTTCGTAATCGTGCTACCACCGAATCAAACAGAGCATCTTTTGGAGTTAGACCGTATAGAGACAGAGCCGCCAACCCCATCAGAAGATTCGACGCCATCAGAAGAACCACCAACAACAGAAGTCCCAGAACCCCCAAAAAAGCGAGTGGCCATAGGTAAATCCACGACATGCTCAGCATACTCTCCTCGCAGATTGTTTAGCGACGGATGGAACTCGTTCTGGCATATTGCCTTTGGGATTCTGGCGATCAAGATCAAGACGATTGTCCCTCTCTTCATTTTTTACCAGTTTTTAGATGTAGAAGAAATCAATGTGTTCGTGGACATCATTGAATTCCTGTGTGGATACATACTGGGATATGTGTTCAGTTTGATTTAAGCAAGTCGCCCTGAACTATAATAATAAAAATGAGCGAGTTCCTTGTGGAAGCGAAAACTGTTCAGACAGGAGCCATTCGCACTCTCGTAGAGGCGCTCAAATGTATTTTGGTCGAGATGAATTTCACGTTCGACAAGGATGGGATTAAGATGGTGGCGATGGACAATACCCGCACGGTTCTTGTCCACATGCGTCTTGAGGCCGCGCGCTTCGAGAAGTACCACTGCTCTACTCCCACCGTCATTGGTCTCAACACGGATCACCTCTACCGTATCGTCAAGACGGCGACCAACGATGATACGCTCACGTTCTACATCGAGAAGGGCGACCACAACCATCTCCGCATTCTTTTGGAGAACGGCGACAAGAAGGAGGTCACCCGTTACTCGCTATCGCTGCTGGACCGCGATGAGCCGAATATCGAGATGCCGTCTACGGAGTTTTCGGCGCGGATTACGATGCCCTCGATCGATTTCCAGAAGAAGTGCCGCGATATGACGCTCCTGATGGCGAAGACGGTAGATATCAAGAGTGTGGGATCTACCCTGGTTCTCTCGTGCAAGGGTCAGTTCGCCAATCGCGAGACGGTTCTGGGCGATTCTGACTCGGAGTTCTCGATTAAGAAGGAGGAGACGAACGCCATTATTTCGGGGTCGTTCTCTCTGCCCCATCTAGTCCTGTTCACCAAGTGTACGAACCTCTCGAACAATCTGGAGTTGTACATGAAGAACGATTGGTTCATGATGATCAAGTACGTCATCGCCAACCTCGGCGAGATCAAGTTGTGTCTAATGCCCTGCTCCAATTCCTCTGCTTAATAAGATAATACGAATGAAGTGGGGATACCTCCTGATAGGAATCTCCGTCCTTATCCTGCTTACTGTTCTCTACGGTCAGAACCGGCGGAGAGAACAGTTCACGACTATGAAGGGAGAGTTCCCAAGCTACACGACGCTACTTGATCAGGTCCGTCTTCTGCTGGACAAGGCGTACGACTACGACTTATCTGAACTGAAAAAAATGGCGGATGACCAGACGGAGATGTATCATAAAGCATTTGATGATCTTAGGAAAAATGGGGATGTAAATATCATCAATTTGGATCCCATAAGTGTCGACGAAATTAACGCGGCCATGAATTCAACATCGCCTGCGTTTATTGGTAATTACTTGCCCAAAGGATTCAAGTTGAATGTCGATACTCCCTTTGATAGCAAGATGGCGATCCTTTACGCCTGGAAACAGAAATTTCTGGAATCTATGAAACAGCTCACTACAACTGTAAAACCGGGTCAATTACCATATGATTATGCGTCCAAACAATATTACAGGCTTGAAGGAGGAGCGGCGTTCATCAAGGGTCAAATGCTGGGAACTCTTATTGAACAGGCAATGATTCGTACCAAGGCCAAGCCGAAACCCTCTGACTTCATCTCGGCGATCTCCAAGTAAAAGAACTTAAAAGAAGGTGGGTTCAAGAGAACAATGGATCCCAGCAAGCCACACCAGGCCCCTCCGTACATGGAGCGATCGTTTGAGGGAGGACAGCGTATGATGGCCCGCAAGTCTGCCGAGGAGGCACCCGAAGTCTCAAACTATAATTATGAGGAAGTGGGGAACGTCATGGGTCTAGAGAGTATGGCGACTGATTTCTGTCTTCTCGGACAGGATCAGGCGTCGACGTCTTTGTACGGACACGTAGGCAAGGAGCGGAAGCCCACGTACGATCCCTCTGTTCTCCTGAATGACGCATGGTTCTGCGTGATGACGGACGACGGGGGTAAGTTGTACGGTATTCTGAACACTCTGCGGGAGATGGGAGTGAAATCCCCTGCAGATCATCCGTTTGAGACAATGTATGGAAAAACGACACTGTGGGAGCGGGTCAATGATGAGGATTACAAGATTCCGGGTAGCAAGCGGCAGGAGGCAATTGCGCTTCTCCAGAAGTTCAAGGCACATACGCAGCCGGCGGCAGTAGATATGTATGACCGACGAGCATTCCTACGTTGATATCTCCGACCTTATTCCGAGGCATCTCGAGAATCCCCGCCTAATTTCGGCGTTTTGGCTGACGTTTTGTTGTTTTATTCTGTTTGTGGTTGCGGGCGCGCTTTACCTGTTTTTTGGTGTGCTTCTTCGCCCCTCGCCCTCCTGATACTCCGCGCCGCTTGAACGTGAACGTAGCGGGTTTTCTCGGACTCAGAGCGGTGACGACCATGCGCTGGGTCGCCGCTTTCTTCTGATCTTCTTCGGCTTTACGCACCGCCTTTTCTAGAATCGAACGATTCTCCTCTTCACGTCTAGCATCTAACGCGACCTGACGAGGATCTACGGTATCAATATCCACTTCATCCGCACTTGAATAGTCCTCCGACTCGTCTCCGTTTACCCGAGGCTGCGACGAAGGTTCATACTTCTCAACATAAGAAAAACGGCGTTTCCTTCTTGTGAAATTTCGACGGACAGGGACAGTCGCCATATTATATCTAGCGGCGAGATTTGTGGGCGGTGAAGACGACATCTTCGGTAATCGCCATTTTCATATTTGCGTTCAGGAACGTCTTAGCGCTGCTGACTGTGGTGGTGTTGGTCCACAGCTTCACAATGTTGAAGTCGCCCTTGGGAGATGTGGAGAAGCCGACATACGCTTCATGCTTTGAATTCATGATGTGGTCGGCGGAGACGGTAGAATGGACGATGAGGTCGATGGCGATATCGTAGAGATCGCACGTGGGAATCTTCTTGCTCCACGAACCGCCCTGTTCGTTCTCGGGAACCTCCCAGATGGGACGGAATCCCTTGCGCATGAAGAAGAAGTAGCCGCATTCCCAGGCTTCACGGGGGATGGCGGCAATGATGGTCCAGAGTTGCTGCGGGGTAGAGAGATCTGCGATTTTCTTGTAGTTCGTAAGGCTCCAGTCCTTATTGCGGGGATCGAAGTACCACATCACCCACGTGTTCGTGAATGGTGTCGTGTCGGTAATGGATGGGGTGGGGATGGGGGGAGATAGGGAAGTCATGTTGTAGCCGCTACTTATCTTATCTCCGGATCTGTAAATCCGTTTTGGCTAAAACGGATCCGGATTCTCGCTTTGAAGTCTAGAGCACCAACCTAAGATGAATTCCACCATGCTTTACGCCTTTCGCACGACCACCCATCTCCCTATCCCCTCAGCAGTTCTGGACATGATCGCAGCTATGCAGATGGCCCCTGTGGCCCCCATTTATATCAAGAAGCCGAACTACAAGAAGTTCGCACAGCATCGCAAGCCCTCGGAGATGGAGTGGCGGCGCGACATTATTACCGAGTTGAAGGCGACACTGCGAATGAAGGATGATCCTGATTACGAAAGTATTCAGGGTATTGTGAACAAGGTCGTGGCCTCCAATCTCAAGGATCGGACCAAGACCATCTCCGACACCATTACCAAGCGCGACAACACCTTCCGTATGCGCATCGTCAATTATCTGTTCGACCGCGGCGTCTCCATGCCGTTCTACGCGAAATTGATGGCCGACATGTTCGTCAATTTGTGCGAGGCCGTTCCCGAGATCAATGAGGATCTCCACGTCTACTGCTCCATGGACACCTTCAACAAGATGTTCGATCAGACCAAGACCATCGCATTCCCGAACTCGTCCGAGCCCGACTTTGAGAACAAGGTCTGTACGTGGAACAAGCAGAAGGAACTGCGTCGGGGGTTCGGAGTGTTTGCCGCCGAGCTGCACACCCGCGGCCTGATTTCCGAGGACCTGCTTCACGAGGCGCTGGAGACGGTTCTGTCCGATTTCGCGGACAATATCCGCAAGGAGAAGAACGAGACAGTCTCCGAATCGGTGGATCAGGTGGTCACCTTCCTCTCGGAGATGTCCAAGCTGTTCGGGAAGGACAATACATTCATCTCCGAAAAGGCTAAAGTTATTCTGACGATTCCCAAGAATGAGGCGACCTGTCTCGGTATGCGTTCGAGGTTCAAGCTGGAAGACTGCGTTCGTAAAGGTTGATTTAAACGCAGTCTAGGACACAATACATACACATGGCCGCTCCCGCTCCCCCTCCCGCTCCCGCTACAGTGCTACCCCCGGCCGGCGTACTTCTTCGTGCTGCCCAGATCGCAGTTGACGACGACCGTCCGATTCTCCTGGATTACTGGACGGACAGCCGCGAGAAGAAGTGCTGTATCGGCGTCAAGGATGCCGTCAAGTACCTCGTGAAGTCAGAGAGCGAGTACACGTCCACAATCCAGAGCCTTTTTAAATTGGACGGATGCTATATCGTTCTGACGGAGAACAGTCTGTATGTGGTCTCACAGGAGATTCCGGTTCGTAAGATAGTTTCGGAACTGAAGGAGTAGTAGTATAATGGATCTTCTTTTTCCACCCCCTCATATGTTATTTCACGAACCTCTTGATGATCGTGAAATGATTCGGGTATGGAAAGACTACACCGAAACACATTCTGAAACGCTTGATGCGCACGAAATTGATGCTGCGTCCGTCTGTTCGGTAGACGAGTTCGGAAAATTATTTGAGATTTGGGTCACGTCAAAATCTACGAAACGCGTCAAGCTCTTGATGGTGTGGCACGCCCACTTCCTGTCTCTCGCATGTCAGCAGTCGCTCCGTCGGTGGTTAGAAACAAAAAGTTACCGGTCGCGGGTCTGGTTTCACGTAGAATACATGAACAACATTCAGTCGGCCATTCAGAGCCGATGTATTTCGCGGGTTCTGAAAGCCGTTCCGATCGTTACTATCCCGAAACACCTCGGGGAAACAAAAGAGGTCGTGGATCTGTGGAAGCGTATCAAAACGGACGCAGGATCTCGCAGTCTTACATAAATAAACATACAGCAGATGATTAGCATTTATACCGATGGATCCTCACTCAACAATGGTCGTAAGAACGCGAAGGGGGCATATGCGTGTATATATCCGAGTATGCTCGCCGAATCGTTCGGTCGTCCTCTACCCGCTGACGGCTCTCAGACCAATCAGACAGCAGAGCTTACTGGAATCTTGGAAGGCGTCCGTACTCTCAAGGGAATCAGCGACGTTTCAAGCGCTGTGGTACGCATCTGCACCGATTCTGAGTACTCCATTAATTGCCTGACGAAGTGGATCGCGGGATGGCGGAAGCGTGGTTGGAAGACGGCAGAGGGAAAGCCGGTGGTCCACAAGGCGATCCTCGAGGAGATTCTCAAGGAACTCGAAGGACTTGGCGGTCACCAGTTCGTTCATGTGCGGGCGCATACGGGTGCGACAGATACGGACAGCAAGTGGAACGATTACGCCGACCAATTGGCGACTAAGGCGGCTGAACTGGGTCGGACGGTAAAGTATGAAGAACTAGAAGAGAAGGTTGTGAGGATGGGAACAACGGCCGACGACGTTCTTACCGGAATTCCATTGAAAATCATGGGCGCGCCCATGTCGGAAACTGATCTCGTAAAGGCCATTCTGGCGAATACGGCATCGTTGGACGCAAAGTTTCTGGGAGCGGCACTCATCTCTGCGCTCAAGAAAACACTGACTGCCCGAGCCTACGATCTGGAAAAGACCAAGATTCACGGAGGGATCGCATACCGGCTGGTGGAGAAAACCCATTTAACGATTGAAAAACTAGAGGAGTAATACAAGACAGGGTACTATGGCGACGATGTATTTTTTCACCTCGCCTACGTGCGGTCCGTGCAAGGCCGTCAAGCCCGTGGTCGCCGAGCTGACGGAGGATTATTCTAAGATTCAGTGGGTGTCGGTGGATACGACCGCGGATCCAGGGCATTTTGCCTCGACCTACAAGGTCACCCATGTCCCGACGATGGTAGCGGTCCGCAATGGCGTAGAGGTTGGCCGGCATTCGGGGACGCAGTTGATGGGCTACTTTGCTCTCGCGAAGCGCCTCAGTGCAACGCTACCGAAGTAATCCGCTTACCGTCCTGGTAGGCCTCGCACACCATCTGATCATCAGAATTGGGAGCCGAGCATGATGGCTTGTGCTCGGCCAGACCGCTGGAACCACCACTCTCCAGAACCTGGCCGTCTAGGGGCAGGAAATCCACGTACCTAGAGTTCAGGACGCTGTACCCGATTCCTCCGATCGCGAACCCAGTTGCTAAGGGGAACGCCGCGGATTTCAGGATGCCCATGACGGAAGGGTCTTGGAAGCACCCGAACTCGCGGTAGGCGTAGATGTTGAACAGGAGGGCGAGGGTGGAGAAACCAAGGTATCCTCCGACCTGGGTTGATGTGCGCTTCTTTCCTGCGGTCATATCGAGGAAGTAGACGGCAAATACGGCAGATAGGGCAGCGAGGCCCATAGGGGATCCTTTCACATCGAACATTCCAAGACCGCGAATCGCACACGGATTGAACTTGTCGGCAATCATGCCGGGAAGTTGAGTTCCGCCCACTTTCTTATTCGCCGCCGACTTTTTACTAACCCTACTCTTGCGGGCCTGGGCTTCCGTCTCTGTATCATTGAGATCAATCGTCGACGGCGATCCGACCGAAGATGCTGCCTGTTTCTCCAGGGCATCAGACCGTGCCTGCGCAAACTCTGCGTTGGTCTTCGCCCTTGCCGCCTTCTTTCCGAGCGCATCCAGGATTGGACCGGTTGTTGCGGGTGTTCCAACCCCCAGAAACTGAGATGTCGGGTTTCCGGGAGATTCGGCGGGGGCTGACGGTCCGGGAGCAATTGCGGCGGCGGCAGACGCGGCAGCCTGAGTCACCTGCTGAATGATGGTCGGAGTACTGGATCCCGAACCCGAACCGAAGAGGAGGCTTCCAAGACCCCAGTGAACGACGACGGCCAGGATTCCAATGAGACTGGTGATGGAGTAGCGGAACTTCATGTTCATCAAGTCTGAGATGAAGCCAATCAGGAGAACAATGTCGGGGGCAAGGGCGCCACCAAGGACGGCAAAGACTTTCACGCCATCCAGAATCCCTCCGGACGATGATGAGCCGGAAATGCTGCTGGTCGCACTCTTGATCGTCTCTAGCCAGCCCGGAAATACGAGAAACAGGAGACCAACCACAATTGTAATAAACGAGAGGACGCTGAACGTCAAGGACGCAGCGGCTAGACTCACTGTGGGGTCGCTGCTACTCATTATTACAAAACCAGAAGAAAACGTCTGCCCGTGTAATAATAGACTAGGTTGGGATGAGCATTTTCGATACTGCCCACGATTGGCCCGACAGATACAAGGCCTGTGGCGCTCCCCACCAATCCCCCATTAATTTATCCCAGTCTTTTGCCCTTCCGTGCGACCGTTTATGCGAATGGAAAGTCGATGATGTTTCGGTGGGACAGGCATCGATTGTTCCGGACGAACGAGAGAGTGGCGGACTTCAATTGAACAGTTTTTCCAGCGGGACTCCGACCGCTACCTTCAATGGCGAGGGGTACACGTGTAAAAAGATGGTTCTCTACTCGACTGCCCAGCATTCTCTCGATAGTGTGTTTGGCGAGGCTGAACTTGTTGCCGAATTCACCCATCCGTCCGGGAAGCAGGTGAATATGTCCGTCATTGTCCGGACATCGCCAGGAGATACTCCTTCCGCCAAGTTTTTCAATGCGTTTGTCCCGTATTCTGATTCAGAGCAGCAAGTGAATCTCGGAAATTCCTGGTCGCTCGCGGATGTGGTCCCCGATACTCCGGCCTACTACGTGTACACCGGAACCAACCTTGTTCCACCTTGTGAACCCGACGTCATTTGGATCGTTTATTCAAATACAGTTACCATCGATCCGTCGGACTATGCGAAACTGGCGAAAAATGCGAAACCTGTTCGTCGGCCGCTGGAAGAAGTGGGCGATCGTGAAGTCACTTACTTTGATGCCCAAGGGGTATCGACACCCCGCGACGGAAAACTGTACCTCAAATGCCGCCGGCCGGGAGGGGCTGGAAAAAAGGGGGAGGAGGCTCCTCCGCTCATTCAGAAGGGAGGACTCCAAGATGCGGTGGACAAGAAGACGGACGAATCAACCACCAAAAGTCGCAGTAATTTCCGGCAGGCAGCGGCCGATCAGTATTCGTCTATGGGCGGACTCTGGGGGATTCTTGAAGTCCTCACTCTTCTCGTGGTTGCGGGCCTGCTGTTCTTTACGGAAGCAGGGAAAAAGGTCGGCGGCCTCTATTTCACACTTGTTTTTTTCCTGCCGAATCTAGTACGATCCGCGGTCATTTGGTTAGTTTGGGGCCGCGGGTAGTGATTAGTACTTCCCCCACACCGTGTCCTCCTCCTGCCAGAACGACGTCTCATCGTTGGCTTCAAGCGGACCGTCCGTCATCATACACTCAGCGGCGGTCTTGGGAGCACGCCGACGAACCTTCCGATCGCACGTCCTCCAGTCGTCTGACGTATCTGCCGTCGGAGGAGGAACGTAATCTTCCGCATACTCATCCTCGTAGTACGTATCTTCTGTACGAGAATGCGTCCCTCCGAAATTGTAGAGAAACCCGCCGCGCCCGGAGAACTCTGTGCGCTGCTTGAGTTCCATTTCAGCCATCTCGGCGGCGGCTGCCTTGTGGTTCTTCTCAATCTCCTCTGCCTCCTTCCAATCGGCCGCCATCGACGCGAAACTCTTCTTCGGCTTTTGCTGCGTCGGCGCCTTGCCCGCACCTGCACCTGCGCTTGCGCTCCCCCATGCGCTCTCGGATGAGAGCGAGGGGAAACTGATATCGTTCACTTCCACCTTCTTGGCCATCTCGGCATCCTTCTGATCCTGCTGCTTCTTCTCGAACTTCTCCTTCCATGTGCTCATCTTGTTAGTGTTGTGGTTTGATAGTATCGTTGACTCATTTCAGGGGAACGGGAACGCTGATCCGTTTTGGAGAGTTCAAAACCAATTAGATAGACCCTACGTCAAAGAAGGAGTAAGCGCGCAAATGGTTCTAGCAACATGTATCCAGGCCTCCGGGACTCTCCAGGAACTGACTGTCCCTGCGAAATCCTCCGACGTCCTTGAATGGCTGAGGACAAAGACGAAGCAGCCGGGTCTACAGTTTCAGGGAAAGATTCAGGACAAGGATAACTGGATCACCATCTTTGCGGAATCGGGAAGCGACGATGACGATACCGTGAACCAGCACGTTCTTGGCGGAAACTTCGCAGACGAGATCTTTGTAGGGTCGATGGTCGTCATGCTGTCTGCGAACTCGAACGCCGACAACTACGACAAGCCGTCATCGTCTTACCAGAACCTGAAACCTGCCGAGTACGAAACCATTTATTCCAGTTGGACGTTTGAAGGTGAGTCGTCTGCGGACGAAGACGATGCGGATGCGGATGCGGATGCCGACGATGACGAGGGCGTGAACGAAGATGATGCGGTTCCTCCGGTCGACGAGAACGAGGAGGACGACGACGATGATGACGATGCGGTCGGGGAAGAGGATGCTCCCGCGCCCACCACCAAACAGCGGAAACCGAAACAGGTGGTTATTCATGACGTGAATACTCCGTGCCCTCTGCGCGACCGCGTGAAGCAGAATTACACCGAGATCGGTCTAACGCTCGAACTTTCCGAGACGCTGGAGAACGCTCTGCTCCAGCGGTGTATTCGCGACTGTGCGAAACAGGAGATTGAAGTTACCTGGAACAATCCGGCCTTCTGGAATCATTACCGAGGCCGGTGTATGCAGTTCTATGAGAACATGCGGAACTACGGCTGGGTCCCTAAACTCCTATCGGGCGAAGTCGCACCTGCGACGTTTGCGGAAATGACGGTCGTTGATCTGAATCCTAAGCGATGGAAGGCTCAGATCGAGGCACAGATCGAGAAGGATAAGAAGCTGTTCACCCGGTCCGGGAACGCGTCGATCTTCTTCTTCTGCTCGCGGTGTAAGAAGACTACCAAGTGCGACTATTACCAGATGCAGACCCGGTCGGCCGACGAGCCAATGACGACATTCGTCTCGTGTCTGGAATGCGACCGTCGCTGGAAATTCTAATCTAGATATAACGTTAGCAGAGATGGTCTGGGATTTCCGGGGACGGCATTCCCAATATCGAGCCGGACAAATCGTTTATAAACACACAAAAAGCACCGAGATCCGCGATGCGGTGAATCGCGCACTTGATCTGGTGGAAACCCTCATGAAAAAGAAGTTCTCGTCTCCGGCCGAACTTCGAGCGTATTTCGTCTCGGGAACCCAGCCGCTTTTTTCACAGGGGATGGCCGAGAAGGTGTTTAAGAAGTTCTATGTACAGAAGGGCGGCGCAGAAGGTCTTGTGGGCGATCTCGTTGAATCTACCTCGAAAGGTCTTATGCATCTGTTGTTTGGCGAGACGCCGGTAGACAGTACGTTTCATAACGTCGTCTTTTTCCTGAACGATATTGAGACAAATGGGATTTCGTTCCTGCCGTTTATCCCGATTGCCCTCATTTCCAGCAGTATCGAGATCTTCGTTGAGTTTCTCCTGAACGCGGCGACGGACGTTGAAGTTCTTGAACCTTGGGTAGGTCTTCTCCCAATCCCTGGAGCGGGTGCGGCAGGTGGGATCGTGGGTGAAGCGATTAAGGCTGTCTTAGCATTTTTGGCGGCGGCGATTGCGATGTCGCGACAGGATTTCGAGACGGCGTTTGAGGCGTTTCTGTTGAGTGTTCCGATTGCGGGAATCATGTTAACGCGGGCGTACCGATCGGAGGAGAAGATTACGGGGAAGTACAAGACGAAGATTACGGAGACGATCCATAATCTTCCGAGCGTTCAGAGTCTTGTGTCTCCTCCACCGCCCACTACCGGCGGACGAAAGACGCGGCGGCATAAACGGGTTAAACATAGGCGTCATGCTAATAAACAACACCGCAAATGGACCCGCCGCCAGTAAAGGATACACTCACGCGCTGGATTGCCCTCGATGACGAGCAGCGTCAACTTCGGACTCGTATCAAGGAGATTCAGGACGCAAAGACCCGTCTGGGCGCTGATGTCCTGACGTTTATGCGGGATAACGAGGTGGACGATTTCAAGTTGGAGGGAATGTCGGGAGGGACACTCACGCGCAGTGTCCGAACCGTCAAGCCTGCGATCAAGCGCAATACGATTCGTACCCAGATGCTTCTTCATTTTTCCGACCAGCCGCAGAGGTGTGCTGAGGCTCTGCGCGCAATCGAGGGAATTCCCGAGGATGTGGAGGATATCTCGACGTTTGGAACCCAGAAGGAGATGTTAACGCGCCGTCTGCCTAAGACAAAGTAAAGAAGTAAATAAGTAAGTTAGGAACAAGTTTAGAAAACAGACAATATATGGCGGAAGAGGAATGTATCCTTTGCTACGATCCACTTGACGTTCTTGTCTACCAGGCAAACCCCACTGACGACATCATTGTAGGTGAGACATCTTCGCGTCTACAATGCGGCCATGCGTACCATACTCGGTGCCTTCTTCGGTCTCTGCAGCATCGGTCGGCGTGTCCCCTTTGTAATATTATGGGACAGGCGGATGAAAGCGAACACGATTGGTGGCATAACGGTCGGATTGCGTTGGAAGGAAGGTGCACGGAGATCATGGAGAAGGTGAAGAAGGATAGGGAGGTCAGGGAGTCGTTGAGAGAGTACAAGGCATCTCTAAAAAATCTCGGAGGAGTCAAGAAAGAGTTCGTGAAACGGGTGAAGGAATTCAAGGCGGGATTGAGAACAGAATTAGGGGTTGAGACTGTTTTGAAATCAGTTGTGAAATCCAAGACGTCTGCGATGAGGATCTTTACTCGTAAAGCCAAGATGGAAGGATCATTGGTGACGGGCGCACACAGTATGCTTCCGTCATACAAAATTGAACGGTTTCTCTTTGGACTGTCTCGTTTTTTTCGATGGAGAATGCATAGCGTGTTTAACTAATGGTTGATCTAGCGCCGGCAGTCGTGATCGGCATCATTTTTTTTGCATATGTTCGCCTGTTTGTACAGACAATGAACATATACAAGGAGTCAGAGTACACTCTTACATGGGACGAGTTCTTTGATAAGAGTTTCCGGTTATCGGCTATACGTGAAACTTCTTCTTGAAGGACCGAATGGAAGCTTTCAACGTCGGCTTACCCCACAGAATATAGCGCGATAGGGTTCCTGCGCGAGTTGGATCCTTCCAGTCTTCGTGCATCCGCGCATGACGGGCAATGTATCGCTTCTTGCGAGTGAGGTTCTTGTGCTTCGTGTAATCCGAGTATCCCCGCTGTCCAAACGGCTGGGTAATCGTCTGTCCGTTCGGTTTCATAAACACGGCATCCCACTTTTTGGCGGGGTTATGGGACCGCTTAATCGTTTTCAGGTGCAGTCCACGCATTGTTGTATGACGACAAATTTTTGAAGATCTGTATAGACCTTCAAAAATGTGCCTCCTACCTGATTCGAACAGGTGACCTCCCGCTTACAAAGCGGATGCACTAACCAACTGTGCTAAAGAGGCGTTGTGTGCTCCCAGGCAGGATTGAACTGCCGACCTCCTCCTCACAAAGCATACGGACATAAAGCGTATAAGAGAGGGATTCTACCAACTGAAATATGGGAGCCTCATACTAAATATGTTGCTACTATGTAAATGCCCTCCCACCTCGTATCTCTCCCCGGCGCTCGCGGCCCCGCAACCGGTGTCCCTCTCGGATCCAAACTTAACCATGTGAGCGTGGCCGCCGTCCACGGAAGCACGACTCGCCCGTCGGTCACGGCGTCCAAGCCTGTTCTAGCGGCCTCAAAGACCCCGGCCGCTGCGCCTGCGCATGTCGTCTCCCAGCCGAAGACGCATTAAACAATAAGGAAGTAAATTCCCAGTGTAAGGTAAATGAGCGATTTTGCAACAACTCTGAAGTCTCTGCTCTCTCTCTCCGAGCCCCTTGATGCGATCCGTGCATGGGTGTCGGAGACGTTTCCCGATCCCGTAGTGGAGGAGACACCTGCGCCTGCACCTACGCCTGCACCGGAGCCCGAGACCGATGTCGTTGAGGAGGTAGTTCCTGAGGAGCAGCCCGTAGTCGAGGAGGCACCTGCCGTTGAGGAGGTAGTTCCTGAGGAGCAGCCTGTAGTGGAGGAGGCACCTGCTGTTGTTGCCCCTGTTGAGGAGGTAGTTCCTGCGGAGCAGCCCGTAGTCGAGGAGTCACCCGCTGTTGTTGCCCCTGTTGAGGAGGTAGTTCCTGAGGAGAAGGCTGTACCTGCCGCTGCTGCCCCTGTAGCCGCACGCCCCACCTTTCTGCCCGGCGTCCCGACCCCATCTCGTCCATTTAAATTACGCTTTGGGCTAAGGAACAAGATCTAAACAAACCCTTGAATGCTCCCAGATAAGTCAAAAGAGGACCGACTCGGAGAAGGACTTGAACTGCTTCGTGCCCTTCTGCGAACTGGTGTGGGAGAAGATGATCCCGCCTACCTCGATATGAAATCCAAGATTTCCGAATGGGTGAAGACCGGAGTCTCGTGGGAAGGCCGTATTGATTTCCCCGATCACGGACGGTATGCGCACATCCGTCTGCCTAAGAACAGTATTAACACGGCTACATTAGCCTTCAAGTTGAAGAAGGGATCTTATCCAAGTGCTTAAGCACGTACATAAAACCCTTCGGTACGATTCAGGTTGGGATTGAACCAACGACATTGCGGTCTTCTAATTCTGGAAGAATAACAGCCACACGCTCTACCACTGAGCTACGGAATCTTAAACACAATCTCAGGAGCCGGAATCGAACCAGCGACATGCGGAGTTTCATCATCATTGAGTAGGCTACAAACTACTACAATCCGCCACTCTACCAACTGAGTTATCCCGAGAAACATGGTGGAGATACTAGGGATCGAACCTAGGTGTTGAGAATCAGAACCTCACATACTACCACTATATTATATCTCCATACCTTCATGAAGGTCAATCCCTTTAAACCAATTGTTCAAATTTCCATATAAATCCTCTGCACGTTTTTGTTTTCCCACAAAGGACATCTTGGATAGTCTCTCCGATATAACATTTATTGCTTATTATATTAGTAATTTTGTATATGTAGCCCATTGTCTTATACCAAAACCTATAAAATAACATCTATTTCCTCCCTAAATAGTTAATAGCCATGGTCGACCTCTGGACGTTCCACACCTCAACCTACCTCTGGCTCGTTCTTATCGTCCATATCGTCTACCTCGCAGTTCTGGTGGGCATTGTAGACACGGCCCCTGAATACATCGATAAACTGGAATCCTACATCAAAGTCTATGTCGCCCTCTTCCTTGTTCTGCGGTTCAATAAGTATACAGGAACCTCGACATTTACCCCCCTCGACCGCAAGATCGTGTTCACTGCGGGTCTCGTTGTTCTGTCCACCTCCGCCCTCAACTGGGTAGTGGACTCCTACAAGAAGGAGGTGAAGGCCTTTGCCAGCATGGTCTTCAAGCCCACGATAGATTTTATCAAGGGATAAAGTAAGATACTATACGATGTCCACCACACCGTCAATCTCTCGCATGAGGAGGGAAATACAGGATTCACGAGATGAACTCAATTCGAGAGATCCACCTGGAACGAGTTATGATGTCGTGGAGATGCTCGACAGCAAACTTACAAATTACATATCGGATCTCAAGAAGACAGACCCGCAATACGAAAAGAAGGTAGGTTATTTTAAAGGGTTGTTATTGTCGGGAATGTTACCCAACGCCAAAGAAACGTTTGAACGCAGGGGGCACGGGACAGTAAACATACGTCAAGGAGGACGCAAGACCCGTCGTCGTCGTAGACACCAGAAAGCGGGCGCGGAAGCGAGTGCGGATAGTGAACTGTTTGCGGCAATCAAGTCGCAGTCCGTTGACGGCGCGAAAGCGGCGCTTGCGCGTGGAGCAAACCCGAATGCCGTGAATCCAGATGATGAAGAAGACGAGACTACGGCCCTCATCGAGGCAGTTCATAAAGATAATCCTGAACTTGTTCAGGTACTCATTGATGCGGGGGCGCAGGTGGACGCTAAGGGATCTGAGGGTGGGACTGCGCTATACTGGGCGGCGGACAATATGCCGCTCAAGGACGTCAAGTCTCCCGCGGCCGTGAAGATCAACACAATTATGAAGATCCTCCTGAAGGCAGGGGCAAATCCTCAACTTGTGTACGATACCCTCGCGAAGTACTCGGACGCACTCGATGAAGCCAAGCAGAAAATCGAGCGCGTGCGGAACCCCGGGATGGCGGTTGAAGTCGGTGTGAAAAAGGATCTGCCCCCTTTTCTTCCCGCAATGATTCGGGGATTTTTGGGCGGTAAGAAGCGTCGCAGCCATCGCCGAAACCGAACACGGAAGCACAAAGTCTAATCATTTTCTTCATGGTGGGCGTTGTAACACACATCGGCCTCGCACTCTGAATCGTCGCACGGAGGCTCTTCCCGCTTTTCCCGACACTTTCCACAGAACTGTTTATCCAGACCTGTACAGTATTCCCAGTTCTCGTCCGTCACCTGTACTGCGTCTCCCGTCTCGTCTCCACACACATTACATTTGGTTACCCGCATTTCCATCTCACACTTGCGGCAGTACCACTGACTCGAATCTCCACAATCATACGATTCTGGATATTTGTTGTTACAGTCTTCGCATATGTTCTCTAGGCACTGCGAGCAGTACAGCACAACGTCTTGGATCTTGGACTCTTCGCACCTCTCGCACTTCTCGTGATCGTACTCTTGTTCTTGTTCTTGATCGATGTTCATATCGGTCATGGTTGAACTAGAAAAATATGGTAGAACCCGGATTCGTTTTTTCGTTTTTTCGTTTTTCGGGTTACTTCGTCCTCTTTTTCATTGTAATCACATAGTTTCCGTTATAGCACACGATACAGTCGGGCATAATAATGGCCGCCCAAACCAGATCATGCTCCTCCTGAAACGCCTCACTCTTGAACTCTTCCAGCAGACAGTTGCCCTTAATTAAGGGACGAGCCACATCCCTGATCACATTGATCGGCTCGTTGAGATAGCCTGCGAATTCTAGAGGGTTCATATCGCGCATGAACCAGTAGGAGAGAAGACGGGTGTCGTTGTCGTAGTATGCGAACGCAGTTTGGCCACCCATTTCGTTGTATGAGACTGAAAAAGAATGGGGGCGGATGGATTCGTTTTGGTGAAAATGAAAGTATGAATAAAAAAACGGACCATCACCCATTTAGGTATTTCTAGGTGGTATATATAATGGTGGAGCACGTATGCGAAAAGTGTGAGAAGGTTTTCAAGCAGAAGAGTCAGCTGGATGCTCACAAGAACCGAAAGAATCCGTGCAAGAAGGACGGGGCAATCGAGAAGATTGTAGAAAAGAAGGTAGAAGAACAGATCGCAAAGATACTCCCGGCAATGAAATTTGATGTCTTCACTCCTACGGAAATCTCAATTAAGATGGCCTCGTACTTTACACGTCCGATCCAGAGGCTTCTAGAACCCAGTGTTGGAACTGGAAACCTACTGAATGCAATGGACGGGAAGTACGAGATCGCCCACGTCTACGATATTAACGAAAATTACCTATCCTCTCTCCCCCTGCGACCAAATATCGTTCGCCACCATATGAATTTTATGGAGATTGGTGTAGACGAGACATATGACGGAATCATTCTCAATCCGCCGTACCAGCGGTTTCAGGATATGGATGTTCAGATGCGGAAGACCGTACAAGATCTATCTCCGATACTTGCGTCAGGAAACACAGATCTGTACATTGGGTTCCTGTACAAGTGTATTCAACACCTGTCTCCCTCGGGAACACTCGTTGCAATTGTCCCTAACAGTTGGCTATACAACGCATCGTCTGCACCCTTTCGTGCCTACCTTCATTCGAATCGCCTCATACGCGAAATCCACGATTACGGGTCGGAAAAGGTATTCAAGGGAGTCAATGTCTACTGCTGCATCCTTGTCCTAGACCGTGCCGAAAAGACCGAATATAGTCAGAACGGAGTATCCGTTCCGTACACTGTAAAATCCAATTCGGATACACAGAGAACACTCGGACAACACGTGAAAATGCGAAATGGCGTCGCAACCCTGTGTGATGCTGTCTTTATTCGCGATACGCCCATTGATAATGAACCCTGTTGGAAACCGATTTATAAGGTCAGCAAGGATCAGGAACGGCATATCATTTATCCGTATGATGGCGATGGACGTATACTTTCTGAGGACGTGTTCCGGGAGGCGAATCCCAGGACGTACGAGTTTCTCGTCGGAAAGAAGGAGGATTTGGCGAAGCGCGATAAGGGAAACAAAACCTACGAAGCATGGTATGCGTGGGGGCGCCGTCAAGGTCTCATGACTCCAACGACCTGCGACTCCTGCGTGTATATCTCAACGATGGTATCTGCTGAGTGTCCTACCACTGTAAAAAGACCGATGCTATTCTATTCTGGTCTGCAAATCGTTCCAACTACATCGTTGAGCGCGAGCGAAGTTCAGGAGTGTATCGCCAAGAACAAGGACGAGATTTCTCGTAATTCTTCTAAGCGTGGATCGGGGTGGCTGAATATTAGTACTAGGGTGTTGGCCGCATTGCCAGTATAGTATTGCGGAAGCGGTCAAAGTCGGCGGAGTCGGCAATAGACGTGCATACCACGGTATCTGGCGTGGGATACTCGTTGTTGGTGTAGATCACGAACTTGTCGTCTACTAGCGGAGGCTTGACTGCCTGCATCATGGTAAGCCATCCCTTGGATGATTCGCGGTCCTTCTCGATGTCAGTGGTTTCCCAATGCTTGATGCTACCGTCCTTGAAATAGTATGGACGGCGAACGGGTATAATGTCGAGACAGTAGATTTTTACTTCGGGGTTTCCCGACCGCACCTTGACACACTCTCCGATCTTGACGTTGTCGAGATTCGCCTCGTTCTGCGAGATGTTGTTCATCGAGCACTTGGCCAGAACGACGGCCACAAGTTTTGCCGTCGGGTCGAAGAAGGCGATGTCGGCCTTGTACTTTTTCGAGCGTCCACACGGAATCGGTACCGCGTGCTCGATTGTATATGTCCAGGAAGGGTTCCAGCTAATCACGAGCTTTCCGATTTCGTGATGGAATGCATCGGTGCGCTTGTTGGAGCGAACACTGTGCTCGTTCGTGAGCTGGATTGTTTTACGGATGATTGCGAGAAGGTCCATGTTCGTATGTTGGTCGTACTGATCCAGAGATGCGTAACCGAGTTTTGTAAGGGGAGGGATGGTGCGAGTGTGGTTGCGGAGAAGGGAAAGCATGGCAGCAATCTATCTGTTTTTAGAGAGCGAATGGATTCGTTTTTATCAAAACGGATCGGTGAACAGCCAGGTAGGGAAGGGCATATGCAGAATGGACACTACTACCAAAATGATCTACGGTCTTGATCGCAGCAAGTATCCTGCTCGTATGGGGAAGGCATGGACATGGGATGAGGACACGAAGCTTCTGGAATCTATCAAGAACGGGAAGGAACTCGCAGATATTGCGAAGGAGCATGAGCGAACGGAGGGCGGTATATGGTGTCACCTGTGCGTCATCGCACACAATATGTATAATGAAAATCGCCCGATGGGCGAAATTACTGTAATTACTGGTCTAAGTGAACATGAGATTCTAGACCGCATCAAGAAGATTGAGATCAAGGACGAGAAGCGAAAGGAGAGGAAGGAAGCAAGAAAGGAGGAGAAATCTGCAAGGAAGAAGCTTGAAAAGAAGTCTGAGGACCCGTCACATTCAACCGAGTGTGTTTCCAAACTAGAAATTATGAATCTAATCAATGATATTCAGACAAAAATGACTCGCCTGAATATCCTTGTTGCAATGATGAGTTAAAGCTCCTTCGCAGAAATAGCAGTGCTCCAGGCAAACAACCAGAGCCCTGTCTTCTCACACTTCTCCACGATTTTTGCACTCAACTTAGCCTTGCTCTGCCCTACATCTGCATACTTGGTGTTCAAGGCATTCAGACGCTCGGCCAGATCCTTCATAGTCACCCCTGTCTCTTTCTGGAGTCGGGTAATCTGGTCCGTGAGCCCGTCACGATTATAGTTGGGCCGCTGGGGACGTTCCGATGCTGTCTCGTGACTCGGATACTTCTTTCGAAATGCCGACACAAAGTCCTCAATCTCTACCTTCAGACTGCTCTCGGTCTCCACGACGTAGAGATCGGGGACAGATACTGACTTATTGATCCGGCGGAACTCGTGCATCACCACCTCGTCGGTCACATCCCACAGGATGTCGACGAGGACAGTGATTGGGCGGTCCAGATCCTTGAGAGCTAGACGACGGTGGTTGCCCTCAAAGCATACGAGACCCTCTCCGGGAATATATGCAAGGTTCAGGACCCCGTCCATGCGATTGAACTGGGCGTTCCATTCACGGATCTCGGAGATACGAGGTTCGGTGGGAGGACGATTATACTTCCACGTCTTGATATCCAACTTCCTGAAGATATCGGGAGGAACGGCATAAATGTTGGTGGAAGGGATGCGATGGGAGGCAAGAAAGGCTTGGATTGGAGCGGACATTTGTATGAAGTTCAAAAAGGTTTGGGCCAAGTTGATCCGTTTTTAGTCGTCTTCGCAGTCTCCGAAATCAACGTCAGGTTCGGGAGAGTAAGTTGGTTCCTCTGCCTGTGTAGTCTGGATTTCCTTGACCATATCAATGAACTGATCATCTGTAAGAGCAGTATATGGAGCATATTTATTCTCAAACAGTATTACCATAATCTTTTTTAGATCAACAGCACCTGTGTCTAGTTCGCGGATTTCGCCAGTACGAATATTCACCAACTTGAACTTGCGTGGTCCATATAGTTTTTCGTAGGATGCTGTCCCTCCAGGAATCTCGCCGTATTTCCACATCCAAGCATAAATTGCTAGTTGAAGTTCGTGTTCAACCGTAAGGGACTGGACACACTTGATTTCCCAGATTGTCGTGCTATCGTAAATATCAATACGACCAGTGAGCGTGTAGTTTCCATACGTTTCAGAATTATACGTAACACCAATAGTCATCTCGTACTTCAAGGACTGACTAAATTCAGTTATATCGTTCAGAAGTGTAATACATGGAGAAATAAGTGAATAAGATAGCCAATCGTATTTGGTGATTTGGGCAAGCTTGTGGTATAAATGGGAGTTGCATGCCATAAACAGAATTCCAAGTAGTATGTCGCTCTGGATATTTGTATCTTCGGGATCCCACTTGTCAATATATGACCGAAGGAACGGATGCTCTCCGGCTGTTTTCATCCAGTAACCCGATTTCTCAACAAACACTTGTACGGTTGATTTTTCCCCAGTGCGTCTAGTTTCTTGAATCATTGGAATAACGATTCCATTGATGGCAGATACATCTTCGTGACCAGTGGGGGTCTCTATTTTCAGAGGAATATCTACATCCATTGAGGCTTCCTCGTAAATTTCGACTCCTAGTTCTAGAATTTCTTTCAATGCAAGTTGATATCCTTCCTTGATAAACTGAATAAGATCAGTCGCAGAGATGTTTGGGTTTTTCTGAACAGCAGGTTGTTGAACCATATCCAATGCCCGATGCGAAAGTGGTGGAAACACGGAAACATACGGAAGGTCGTATAGTGCGTCCGGAAGAATCTTTAGAAAAGGAAGTGGTTTCTCTAGAGCACTTTGGATCAACACCAACTTTTCACTTGCACGTGTTGCTGCGACATATAGAGTATCTGGGCACACATTCATCAGGAGCCCCTTGCCGTAGTATTTGAAATATGTTTCGTCAAAGCCGTATATGATTACGAGCTTACGCTCACGACCTTTGGACGAATGATATGTTGTAAACACAACTTTACCAGAGATTACATCCTTATCAAGCGCAGACTCGTCGCTCGTAGGAAAATAACATGGGATCTTGTTCATGGCCAACATGTTTTCAAGCTTGCGAATCGGCGATGTTGCGCTTTTAATCGACGGAGCCAAAATGAAAATATCACCCGGTAGAATTCCTTGAGCAAGTTCTCGTTGAATGAACTCGAATACACGCGATATTCCACTCCAGGGATGGAGTTTCCAATAAGAGACCTTTGGACCTTCACGTGGAGCGATAATACGCGCCTGTCCAATCATAACATCATTCACAAAGGACGCAATCTGGTTCGTCACCCGATACGATGTGGATAGACTGCGCTCGTCAAACTCGGCGTTCCACACCCTACTTGCGAGGGTCAAAAACCGTGTATCGGCATCCATGAACTTGTATACTCCTTGAAACCGGTCTCCTAGGACTACAACTTGAGGTTTATGAACGAGATCAGAATAGAGTTTCCATGCAAAACTAAAAAACAGTTTCTTCATATCCTGTGTCTCGTCAATCACAAGAATATCAATACACATTCCAGGTTTCTTGAGAGGTAGACGGCTTTCAATAACATTTCGGATTGCCTTGTCTGTATGTCCCCGTCCGCTCTTCATGTAATATCGCATATTTGCGCTATGATATGAATTCGCGTCTAGATTGGCGATACCCTTCGCAACCACCTTTTCTCGGACCTCCAATTTCAATGCAGCGTTGTACGTTAGCAGAATAATGTTCTTTTTGGGACATGATTCTGCTAGCAATAGCACGGTTGTGGTCTTTCCTGACCCCGCAACACAATCTCCTGCAACGTTTTTCCCAGCGTGAACAGCATCAATAATTGCCTGCTGTTCGGCACTTGGGGTTACCATTATAGTTTACTGCACGGTCTAGGTAAATCGGAAGCGGTGCATGCGCTCTTCTAGACACATATCATCCCACTCCAGACGAGAGATCTGCTTCTCTCCACTTCGCATAGTTCCAATCCAAACACCCGCCTTTCCTCCCTCCTCCGACCACTCGTTCTTGATCCAGCACGACGGATACTTGGAGAGCAGGTTCTCAAGCATCTCAAAATCGGGGTTCCAGCGGCTCCATAGCTTCATGTGGACAGCTTCTTTCCCCTGTTCAAAAATCTTGATTGCCCCTTCCGGGACGTGCCTGAATCCGTTCATGATATTGAAGAGTTCAAGGACATTGGCGGTTATTGTCAGGCGACTCCAGCAGTCGTTGGGCATTTTATGGTAGAGTATCCGTGTGTTTAAATATGACAGTTATTTCTCGTATTTTCGTGGTCTTCCTAACTTTATTGTTCCTTCTCTATGCTGATTAGCTGTACGTTGTGCGTGACAAATAACACACACGAGATCGCACTTTGAGATTTCATTATAGAACGTCTCATCAGAACTCCCTAGCATCTGTGTAACATTTCGCGTCTTATCTGCTGGATTTCGGTTATCCCAGTGAAACATGGCACGAACGTCTTCAGTAACCACTCTTTTACAATCAATACATTCTCCACGTTCCTGGATTGCCTTTAGAAGTCTTTCTTTACCAACAGCCTGTCTCGGAACCAAAGTTGTGAGAGTTCTCATGCAGTGGCAGGATTTACATCTACTTTTTACCGAAGGGTAGAAATCATTATCGTCTTTCGTTTCACTGCAAACTCTGCATACACGTGGCATCTTGTAAATACATACAGTTTCAATATCTTTCCTATCCATTTTAACCGACTCACCTTCAACGTACAAATGCCCGAACAGAAGAAGAAAAAGTGCCTAAACTGCGAGAACGGTCGGGTGTATACGGAGTGAGTGATTACAGAGTGGTTGCAATCGTCTGGAAGGCGGGGGAATGGAGATGGTTGTTCATCTCGGCCCACAACATGTTGTCCGCAAACTCGGCGTCGTCCGAGGTATTGATGCGAGCAAAGTAGATCTGCTGGATCCAATTATAGAACGCCGTCTCATCGGGCATGTTCAGAGCATAACCCTTCGCATTCCCCAGAATCTCACGCTGGGTAGAAGCATCATACTTCATCAGTGCACGCTTAAACTTGTGTCCAATCGTGGCCATTCTGTTATTGGGTATGAGACTGAAAAAGAGTGGGGGCGGATGGATTCGTTTTAGACCCGTTCGTCTAACTAAATCGTGTAAAAACGGATGAAAACCTTATGCATGCATAAAATACTAATGCCGGAATTCAGTGACCGCTCGCGAAAATTGAACGATCTTCTTTCAACGGAAGTACGAAAAGAATATGGAATATACTTTACGCCGTTGAGTGCCCGCAGCAGGGTACTCGATCTGCTTCAGACGTTCGGAGTCACATCCCCACAAACAATCCTAGAACCATCGTTCGGATCAGGGGAGTTTCTGGATGATATGAAAACAGCGTATCCAACGGCTACGGTATACGGCGTAGAACTGTCCAAGGATATGTACGACGAATACCCCGAATCTCCTACCCTTGTAAACTCTGATTTCCTCGACTATCATGCCGATCCTGTTGATCTAGTCATCGGAAACCCTCCGTACGTCGTCACAAAAATCAAGAACTCAGAATGTCAAACTGGACGTGGAAACCTGTTTGTCCTGTTCATCTACAAGTGCTTGAAAGAGCACATGCACGAGGGAAGCATTCTTGCGTTTGTTCTCCCGACATCGTTCTACAATTGCTCGTATTACGAACCTTGTAGGAGATACATCTCTAAACACGCGACTATTCTTCACGTAGAAACCGTTGACGCCAAATATTATGAAACCGGTCAGAAGACGATGATTCTTATACTTCGTAAGGAGACCTCGCAGAACACAAAGTTCATTCTATCCCGTGCGAATTCTGTCTACATTACGCCAGAATATACTCAACTCCAAAAAAGTCTGAGTGAGGCATCCACCCTCCGCGAACTCGGATTCTCGGTGAAAACTGGCGACGTGGTCTGGAATCAGGAAAAGGAAAAACTGTCGGATGATCCGGGTACGCTCATCATCTATACATCCAACATTGTGAACAATATACTGACGTTTCCAACGTTGAAGGGGGGGAAGAAGCAGTATATCCAAGGGTTCGGAAAGAAGGTATCCGTCGGTCCCGCAATCGTTGTATCGAGAGGGTACGGAAACAATTACGTATTCAACTGGGCGGTTATTCCGGAAGGTATGGACTTCTATGGAGAAAACCACACTAACGTTATTGTCGGACCACCTGAACACTTTGACCGCGTAGTCTCCTCTCTCCGCTCTGAAAGAACGTGCGAATTCATTCGGATGTTCGTAGGAAACGGGGCATTCTCTAAGACGGAACTGGAGACGATTCTTCCGATCTTTTGAGAGGCTTCAAAGAAATTTGCCAGGCGGGAAGTAGAATCCCTTTATGATTGCGCCACCGCAGGAGGAGCGAATATTGGGACAGACATTTGTATGAGATTGAAAAAGATTGGGTAGTAAGGGATTCGTTTTTATCGTTTATACCGCCTAGAACCGTAACGCATCATCGGATTGTCTCCGCCACTCCGCATAAGTATGGGGAATGGATTTACAGGTGGTTTTGACATTATTTCTTCTTCCCTTGCTCTGAGCCGGGCTATACGTTCAATACTTTCTTGAACCCTCCTTCGCTCTTCCTCCACCAGTCTTATCTGTTTAAGTTCATTCCGGATTCGTCGTTCTTCTTTTAGTCTATCTTCTATTTCTTTAAAGAGTCTCCCACGTTCCTTTTCCGCTATCTCTTCATCTTTTCGAAGCCGTTCTCTTTCAGTTTCATGTAGGTGTCTACGTGCCTCTGCATCTCTTTTATTTTTTTCAATACATGTTTTTACCATTTTCTGTCGGACACATGTTAGGATAATAAATGGAGAATTTAAATTCAAATGGTTGATTTCTTCTGCCGATATTTCATACCAGGGTTCTGGTCTGTCCTCCTCCTTTGTATGATGCTTATGAACAATCTCAAATATGGTTTTTATCTCACCAAAAAGGGACACATCCGCACGTCTGTTCCCACCGTTGAATAAAAATTGATGTTCTGTTACTACTTCAGGATTTTCGGGTATAGTTATATTCCAGGATTCGGAACAGCACGAGCAACATATACACGAGCGAACTATCCGCAGAGGTATCCGCCGCTGCAGAAGATCTTTCAGTTTAAATTGAGCGTTTTTATGTTGTTGATCTAGTGTTGGATTCCTATTATAAAACATACATCGATGTTCTGTATCCTTTATATGTGCAAAGTGATGTTGTCTTACTGAACCTTTCCGGACAAAAACATCACGCTTACAGTCTGGACACTCATACCTTGTTCTTTTTGCAGCCTCATTTGGTTCCATAAATATTTTAGTAACTTTGTCTAATGCTCCGTGGTCAAAGTGCGACATATATAATTAAACGAGCGTTATATCTAACCATTTTCACCTATCCCGCTCCTATCCTATAAAGACATGCCTCCCGCTCCCAAGAAGAAGAAGTGCAAGAACTGCAAGGGTGAAGGGTGGGTGTACCCAATGCAGGATGAGGCGTGTTACCACTGCGTGTATCACAACTTTGATCCCGTCAAACAGAAAAATTGCGACTACTGCAAGGGCAAAGGGTACGTCATGCGCCCCCAGGGCTTACTCTGCTGCCACTGCGAGAACGGGTGGGTGTACGAAGAGTGAATCAATCAACTTCCAGTTCCTTGAACTCTACCTCAACATTGTAGATCGACCGAATAGTCGAAATAATATCGGTGATCTTCGTCTGGCTATACACGACAAAGATCATCGTCTGTTTCGGAGTGTCTCCCAAGACAATCCATTCTACGCCAGGATACCGACGTTTCAGTGTAGCATCCATCTCATCATCATCCCAATCTATCCTCTCCGACAATTTCACGATATAGTTTGTGTATCCACCCATTTCGTTCTATGCGACTGAACAAGACTGGTCTAAACTGGATTCGTTTTTAGCGATCACCACCTGTCTACCCGTCTACATTTCTCCAATACTTCCAATGTCGGGATCATGACCTCCCGAATACCGCCACTTGTTCCACGCCATCCATTCTTTCGCCTCCTTCTGCTCATACTCATCTTCCACTATCTCGTCAAAACTCTTCCTTCTCGCTGGTGGCTTATGATCAGGACACCGACTGCGAGGACTCCAGCACCACGATGTATTGCTTAAACGCGACCCCATTACTCTTGTTTCTTCTCCTCAATGATATTTGCGTACGGCTTGTAAGACTCAGGAATCTTCATTCCTCCGCTTGCCCGTCCCCGCGTCTTCCTTAGCCGACGGCCCGCCTTCATCTTCAATGTCCGACGCTTCTTACGGGATCCCGCTGTCTGAACGCCCGCCGAAATCTCCGCGAGATTGCGCTTGATCACATCCGCCTGCCCTGGATTCTTCTGGATGTACGTCTTGATCGCGTCAATGATCGGACCCTTGCTGGCCGCAATCGCCGCAGGAATCTGAGCCATGGCCGCTACTTTCGCCTGCTCGGCAATCTTACCAAAAAATGACATGGTACGTATTGTTTGATACGCAGATTTAATCTTCAATCTCAAAGTCGTTCTTGTGCCAGCGAGATAGACAGTTCCGCTTGTAGTGACCAACATGTCCGCACCGATAACAATAGAGGTTCGTATGAACTTTGAACGTTCCGTATAGCAGGATATACGCGATCAAACAATCAGTTTCGCCCTTTGCAGTGATGTTGCGTATGAATTTGTCCACGCGCACGACGGGAAGAGATACATGTTTATTGAACCGATCCAGCATCTCTTCCTTGCCGAGAAAGTGGTTGTCCAGTTTCTCGTTCAGGTCTTCGGTATCTTCACATCGACCGATAAAGTAGTTGGCCTCGGCCAGTTCGAGAATGTAGATGTGCGGCATTCTCTTCAAGTGCTCTCCTTATACTGCGACAGGACGTTATTCGTTTTTTTGAAGTCTAGACAGAGTTCAAAAAAACAAACCATATTTACACCCACCGGGAATCGGACCCGGGTCACTCCGTTACGTCGTGTAGCTCCTTTGCTACGCATGGAAGCGGAGAATTTTACCATTAAACTATAGGTGTTTCGGGGTCATGTGCGGAGAGTGGGATTTGAACCCACGAGGATGACTCCACGAGATCTTAAGACTCGCGCATTAAACCAGGCTTTGCTATCCCCGCCCACATACTGAATGAGTATGATTTGCTTAAATCCTTTTGGTGCCTACAAATAAATGTGGTCCACCATTCTCCTCGGCATAATCGGGTTCGTGGTGTTCGCGTTCACGGTCTGGAAGTCCTATGTTCCCTACTTCCCGACTCCGCATAACGCGCAGACCCCCGAGGACTCCAATGCGGTAAAACCTCAATAAGTAAGTAAGTAATGTCGGAGACAAAGGAAGATACTTCCGAAACTCAGTCGGGTCTTCAATGGACAACGTCTATTGATAGGATGTTAGCGGGGTGGTGCGATGAATCTAAAGCGTTTGAATGGATGAACACTGAGGCGTATTCTCGGTATAGTATTCGGGCCACTTCTCTTTCCATTACCACAAATTCAATCATTGCCTTGAGCGGTATTGGAAATTTGATTGTCGGTAGTCTGGCTCCTGGAACAACAAATCCCCCCCTTATTTTTGGATGTATTTCCATCGGAATCAGTATCATCAACATGCTTCAAGACAAGTTTGACTGGATCACGATGGCGAATAATTTCAAGCAGGCCAGTGTTCAATGGAGCACGATAACCCGAAAATTAGAGGAGCAGTTGGCTGTTCCTCCTTCTGGACGTAAGGATTGTGGAACGTTCTTGAAATATATTAAGCAGGATATTTCCCACGTATCCGAAACAAACTACATGATTCCGAAAGATATCCGAGAGTTATGTAACAAGAAGTTTTCTAGTATCCCCGAGTTTGATGTTCCAGATATATGCGGAGGCATTGAGCATACTTCGATATATGTGGAAGACACCCTGCAGACTTTAAAGGTTCCTCTGCTAACAGATACAAACCTAGTCCGGGATGCGAGCATCCAACCCAAACCCGACACCCCTCCAGGAGTTGGAGTCGTACACGCGCCAGAACCGCCCGTTGACGTACGCAGACAAATTAGTCTATGATCGTATGGTCCGCCTTCTCCTGAACTGGCTAGACTCCCACAAAATCAAGGAACTCAAGGTGTTTTTGGCCCAGGAGGGAAAGGAGTACGGTGCGCTCATTGACTTTCTGGAAACGACGCTGGAAGTCGACGATATCCAGATTGTCCCGGAACTGTTCAAACTTGCCTACGCTGCTCGGATCCCTGCTTAATAATTGATGCTTAGAGATCTACATCTATGATACGCCGACCTCCCCGATGAACGGAGATGTCGAGGTGTCCTCCTCCAACATATGGAGGTAGTCTCGAATCCTGCGAAAAGTTAAGTAGTTCATTGTCGTCGTCGTTAACCCCTTCTCCGGGTTGTGCAGACGGAACATTGAGTATCACACGATCATCAATTGCCTGTGACTGTCCAGAGTTTTCTCGTTCTATGCGAGGTCGCACTGCAGCGGGTTCATCGGATGACTGAGTGTCGTCCTCGCGTCTACGTTTTATACCAGGTGCTGGAGGTGGAGGTGGTGGACGTGCTGGGTCTTCAGGGGCTGCAGGGGGAGGCACAGGTTCTCTTCGCCTATCTGCTCTTAACCTTTCAGATTCGTCTCCGTTATTTTTTATGGCAATTTTCTTGACCGAATTCATTGGTTCTCCCAGTGTTTTCAACACAGTGTCTAACTGCTGTTTCCACAATGCCTTTCCATCGGGACTATTTAACAAGTCACAGATCTCTTCCATCCGTTCATAGATACCACAGAAGCGACGAAGAACCCAGTCAACTGCTACATTCTTATTCACTTTTGCTATGTTTCTCAAATCTCCACTGAGATTTTCAGCTGGTATCCATTCCCCCCGAAATGCTACCTCAATATGCGGTAGGGAATTCACGGAGTCTAAATTTTTTACTTTACCGATGGTTTCGTAAATATTATGTATATCGGGCTCAAATCTTAATTTATCATATGCTTTATCGTGGGATTTTTTCACTTCTTCTAAAAGTTTTAAGGGATCGGTAAATTTAGTGGCAACAGCAGCAGCCTCGGCTTGACGGGTTGGAGCCCCACCTCCTCTACCCGAATTGAACCCAGCATTTAGTTGTGCACGAATTGGGTTAGGGAAATATGTTCCTTTTACATGAACCAAGCTTCCGATTCCTCCGAGACCCGCCGGTATCGTCCCCATATTTCCTCCGTCGCTCCCGCATGTTGGAGATTCCATATATACCATGAAAAAGATAATGACATCTGTAAGAATATTTGGTATATGGGGCTCTATATCTCCGTTAGGTTCTCTAGTATGTATGTATAGCGTCTCCCATTTCTTCCAGTTGCACAGATGACAACTGTTATCGTATAATTTTTTCTGAAGACGTTTCTGGAAGTCAGTTGTTGGTGCTCCTCCCTTATTATTGACAAGTGTTTTGAGGAAATACATTAACGGGGCTGGAAGAACATGTTCGCACTCAGGCCGATTTGCTAATAGTTTACAAATACCCATCTGAGTCTGATTCTGCCATTTATACCCTGCGAATCCATCACACAACCAGCATATATTTTTGGTAGTACCACTGATGTCCATAACTTCACACTGGTTCCTTGGACCAGATGTAGGTGGTACTTCATACCCTTCTTGACGACCTGCCGTTGTATCGCGGGTTCGGCCGACGTTATAAAATTCTAATGATTTCTTGAATAACTTAAATGTATCATTCACGTAATCATCTGTACGGGTTGACCACAATTCTTTTATTTTGTTTTTGTACTCCTCCGCCGATATCATCGTAGAAGCTCCACCCTCCTGGGCTATAATATCCTCTTCTTCCTCTGGGATTTTATAGAGATGAGTAATTACGTTGTCTCCTTCAACCGTTCCGAGAAGATTAAGGATGGTTGTGTACAACTCGGGATCAACCGCAGGGGTTGGAGCAGCCATAGAAAGACCTTTCCGAAGAATATCGGCCGCCAACTTTGTATCTTTCTCAACCTTCAGTGTAGTTTGATACTCATCCCAATGTGTAGCAGCTGTTCCAGTTCTTGCCCCGCCCTCCATCTCCACTTCCACATCCATCGGCGGAGACGAAGACGGAGACGTCTCCTCCACATCCATCTGCGGATTCGGTACAGCCGTTTCCTCCACCTCCATCAATTTGGACGTATCGCGATCATCCACCAGCATCTTGAGTCCTACCACAGAATCCACCATAAGACACGCAACCACAAAATGAGGAAGATCCGCCATTAACTCCTCTTTTGTCTCCCAGTAGCTGAACAGCACGGACTGTTCAACCATTGCCGCTTCAATTGCGGGGATTCCGCGGACCCGGTAGTATTGTGGCGTCAGTTCAACCCCCAGTTCGGCGGCTCGAGCGGCAGTGAATCCAAACTCTTTCCCAACATCGTCCGATCCACGCTGAGGATCAATCAGTTCAACCTCCCCTCCTGCATTCTTACGAAGAACCACGGCATGGGTTCCGTAACCAGACCGGCCATAAATAAAGTAACAGGCTTCTAGCGGGTCAAGATTCTCCGCGATTTTCGCAAGCGAGACACTTGGCTGCCCGATTTCTTGGACAAACACAAAGTCGTGATGCTCTTCCGTCATATCGGCAATCACCTGTTTGACTGCCGTAATGTACTCCTCGGTTTTCACGAAATTTCCAGCCCGCGCCCTAGGTCCGCACGTTTTGGACTTTTCTTCAAGTTCGGAAGTATACACCCCGAGCAGTTTGAGGGTACAGAACGCACAATTGACGCCTCCGCCACATGCCGGGTTCTTCGTACCTTCGGGACGTACATACTCTTCAATCTGTTTTTCGGTGAGAACAGTTTTGAAAATAATCATACTTGTCGTTATACTCAACTCGGAAATATTCGCTCAGAACGGATCGCTAAAAGATATTACGAGATACTCTAATAAGAATACAATGTCGATCGTGGGTATCCAGTTCGGTATTACCTCCCCCGAGGAAATCCTCCGCCGTTCGGTGGTGGAGGTCATCACCGACAAGACCCATCAAGGAAACAACCCTGTTCCCGGTGGGGTGTTTGATGCTCGACTGGGCGTCATCGAGAGCGGCAAAGTCTGTCCTACCTGTAAGCACACGAACCTACAATGTCAGGGCCATTTCGGACACATCACGCTGGCCCGTCCCGTCTACCTCTACCAGTTCCTCGATTACACGATCAAGGTCCTGAACTGCGTATGCGTGAACTGCTCCACCCTGTACATTGCCGGCCACGATACCTTCTCCGAAGAGGTGTTCCTGAACTCTGAGTTGAAGGGTATGGACCGTCTCTCCGACATCCGCGGCCGCTCGGTTGATTACATTACAAAGGCGTTCAAGAACCGGGCGGGTGTTTGTGCGACCTGCGGAACCCAGGTTCTCAAGAAGGTGGAGAAGATTCAGGGGACCGTGTGTACGCTGCAGGGAAAGGTACTTGGGTCTGACGAGATGGTTCCGCTCCAGCCCGAGATGGTTCTCCGCTGCTTCCAGCGGTTCACGGACAACACTGTGAAGATTCTCGGCTTTGATACGAAGTACTCCCATCCTGCTTGGATGGTATGTACGATCCTCGCCGTGCCTCCGCTGACGGTCCGTCCGCCCGTCATGATGGAGGACAATCAGCGTATGGACGACGATCTATCCCACAAGCTGATTGATATCGTGCGCAGTAACCAGATCCTGCGCGAGCAGATTGATCGTGGTCAGAGCCGCGATATCATTGAGAAGCGCACCCAGCTCCTAGAATTCGATGTGGCCACCTACGTCGACAACGATATCAAGGGCATGGCTCCGGCTGCCCAGCGGTCCGGCCGCCCGCTCAAGACCCTCAAGTCTCGTCTGGGCGCCAAGACAGGTCGTGTGCGCGGCAACCTGATGGGTAAGCGCGTCGACTTCTCGGCTCGTTCGGTCATTACGCCCGACGCCAATATCGATGTCGACGAGCTGGGTGTTCCCGAGGAGATCGCGAGCAACCTCACTAAGCCTGAGATTGTGACGCCGTACAACCGCGATCGCCTGATGGCGGCTGTGAAGAACGGCGTGAAGTATCCCGGCGCCAAGACGGTGTTCCTGAAAGAGGCGGGCCGGCCGATCGCTTTGAAGTACGTGAACACGGACCTCATCGATCTCCACGAAGGCGATATCGTCCATCGTCATATGGTGGACGGCGACTATGTTCTGTTCAATCGGCAGCCGTCGCTCCACAAGGGGTCCATGGAATGCCATCGCGTCAAGGTTCTGCCTGGCTCCACGTTCCGCCTGAACGTGTCGGCCACCAAGCCCTACAATGCCGACTTTGACGGCGACGAGATGAATCTCCACCTGCCGCAGTCCGTGGCCGCTGAGACCGAACTGCTTCAACTGGCGAGCGTTCTGCGCCTCATTATCAGCCCCCGCACCAATGCCCCTATCATTCAGATGGTACAGGATACCTTGACGGGCGCCTTCCGTATCTCGGACCCGCGGGTCAGGATTCCCGAGCATGCGGTGATGAACATCATGGCCAAACTTCGGCGACCGCTGTCGGCATTCAAGAAGACGGGCGAGGATCATACGGGTATGGACGTCATCTCGGCCACCTTTCCCCTCATGAACTTCAATGAGCGGGTCACAATCGAGAACGGTATTCTCAAGAAGGGCATGCTGAAGAAGGGGGCCTTCAATACTCCGTCCGAGGGCGTGCTCCACGTCCTGTTCAACGATTTCGGCCACGAGCGGTGCGGCCAGTTCATCAACGAGGTTCAGTCCGTCGTCACGAAGTTCAATCTCCACACGGGCTTCTCTACGGGCTCGTCGGATTTGGAGTCCAACAAGGAGACGATGGACTTCGTGGCGGCGACGCTGGCGGAAGGTCGTCGGCGCGTCCAGGAGATTCTCACGGACGTCCACGCCGGCAAGTTCTTCAATAACAGTGGCCGCTCGGACGGCGAGGAACTGGAGAACCAGATTCAGGGCGCGCTCAAGGACGTATCGTCAAAGATCACGAAGCGTGTGATGGAGACCCTGCCTCGCGACAACCGTCTCGTCCAGATGGTCGAGTCGGGCGCCAAGGGATCCGATCTCAACATTACCCAGATGATTGCTCTCCTAGGTCAGCAGATCATTGACGGCAAGCGTGTTCAGTTCACGCTCCAGGACCGTTCCCTGCCCCACTTCACGAAGTTCGATGACGGCGCCGAGGCCCGTGGATTCGTCGAGTCGTCGTTCGTGCAAGGTCTGCGTCCCGCCGAGTACTTCTTCCACGCCATGGGTGGACGTGAGGGTCTTATCGACACGGCCGTCAAGACGTCCGACACGGGCTATATCCAGCGCCGTATGATGAAGACGATGGAGGATATGCGCGTCGAGCACGATGGGACGGTGCGCAACAATGCGGGAACCATTATTCAGTACCGCTACGGCGAGGACGGCATTGATTCGACGTGCGTAGAGTCTCAGCCCATCACGCTGGGCCAGATGACGCTGGAGGATATCTACAAGAACTATGGGCTCTCCGTCGAGGAGCTCACGCCGTTCCTGACGGAGACGATTACCGAGGCTCCCGATCTCGTAGATGAACTCATTGCCGATCGCGAGATGATGGTCAAGCACGTGTTCTTGATGACGAATAAGTCAGAAGTTCTGTCGCCGGTCCATCTCAAGCGGATGATCCAGAAGTACCACAACCCGTACTCGACCAAGACTGACTTGACGCCGCGGTACATTGTGGACGAACTCACGAAACTAATGAAGCAGCCGTGGATTGCTCCCAATCGGGTCTTCCACTGTCTCCTGCGGTTCTACCTCGCTCCTCGCAAGTGTATTCTCGAGCACCGATTCACCAAGACGATCTTCGACGAGATGATCCGTGATATCCGCTTCCGCTACATCAAGAGCCGCGTTCATCCGGGTGAGATGGTGGGCGCACTGTCCGCCCAGTCGATTGGCGAGCCGACGACGCAGTTGACGCTGAACACTTTCCACTCGGCGGGTACGGTGAAGGCGGGTGCGACGCAGGGTCTGCCGCGTATCCAGGAACTCCTGGATATTCCCCGCAATCCCAAGAAGCCTCTGAACTTCGTCTATCTCAAGACCGACTCATCGAGTGTCGACACCTACGAACAGGCGATTATGATGAAGCGGGAGATCCAGCAGACGACGGTGCGCGAAATCACCAAGTCGGTGCGGATGTACTATGATCCCTTCCCGCTCACCACGGAATCGGTGGTGGCCGACGACCGCGAGATTCTGCAGACGTACCAGCGGTTCTCTACCGGCAAGACGGAGTGTGCGTCCAAATGGGTCATGCGGCTCGAGTTCGACGACACCGAGTTGGCGGCTCGTAATATCCAGGATATGGTGATGGTCCAGGACAAACTGGGCGCTGCCGGTCTCCATATTCTCCAGTGTATCTACTCGGACTCAAACTCCGAGAAGTTGGTGATGCGGATCGTGTTCCCGGAAGATGCGGTCAAGAACCTCCTCACTCTGCGGTTCCTCGAGGAGCGCGTCCTCGATGTCGTGATCTCAGGGGTCGAAGGTGTCGGACGCGTGTTCGTCCGCGAAGTCAACAAGGAGATGATCTGGGACGATACCGTGAACGGCTACATCTCCAAGAAGCAGCATGTCTTGGACGTTGAGGGCGCCAACCTGTTTGAGCTTCTGGCCCACGAGAGCGTGGACACGACCCGCACGTTCAGTAACCATATCTACGAGGTTCTCGATGTGTTCGGCATTGAGGCCGCGCGTCAGGCCACGTGCAACGAGTTTGCCGAGCAGTTTGAGGAGGCGTATGTGAACTACCACCATATGAGCGTGCTCCTCGACTCGATGACGTACCAGGGCCGTCTGCTGAGCGTGAACCGTTTCGGGATGGGCAAGCACGATAACGGTGTCCTGGCCAAGTCGTCGTTCGAGGAGACGTCGAAGATCCTGTTCAATGCTGCGGTGGCGGCCGAGTTCGATTCGATGAAGGGTGTGTCGGCGAACATCATGTTCGGCCAGAAGCCTCCGTGCGGTACGGGGTTCGTGGACATTCTGCTGGACGAGACGCGTCTGCCCGAAGGAAACGAGGAAGAAGCGTTCGTGGATTACCGCGATCAAATCAAGCAGAAGGTGGAGAAGGCCAATGCCGAGCCCGAGGGAGAGTGTAAGATTGACGATATCAGTATGTGGTAATTCTGGATTACACGCAGTATGAGTATATATACAAATGTCCTGGACCGCCTCTGACGGTATTGGAAGTATCCAGGTCCTTGACGTGTTTGGCGCTGATCTTACCGTCGTCAATGCTGCCCGCGTATCATTTGCTAAGGAGTCGCACGAATTCTCCGCAAACGATGAGAAGTTGATTAATTACCTCGCGAAACACAACCATAACAGTCCTTTTTTCCATCCCCAGATCCGGCTCCGAATCAAGATGCCGATCTTTGTGGCCCGCGAATGGTTCCGCCACCAGATCGGGTTTGCGCGCAACGAAGTGTCTCGTCGCTACGTGGATTTCAAAGCGGAGGTCTGGATTCCTTCCCCTGAAGATCTCCGCGCCCGCGATCCCAAGATCAAGCAGGGGAGTATGGAGACTCCCGTCGAGAACTCTATTCTCCTTTCCGCTGAAATCAAGGACCACTGTGAGGCCGCGGTCGGCTTTTACGAACATCTACTGGAGCACAATGTAGCCCCTGAGATTGCGCGGGCAGTTCTTCCGCAGGGAATGTATACGGAATTTGTAGAAACAGGATCATTGGCTGCTTATTCTCGCCTCGTTCTCCTCAGAACGGATCCAGGAGCACAGCGGGAAATCCAAGCATACGCCCGTGCTATTATTGAACTCCTCGAACCCCATTTCCCCATCTCATGGAAGGCACTTACTCACAACCCGATCAAAGAATAAAAACCACAAGTAACGTTCCGCACGTCTGGACCAATTGCGACATCCTCTTCAACAACCATGACGGAAAAGAACCAGTACGGACAGACAGTGACGTACGATGTCTCTGCTGTGCTTCACGACTTTCAGACGTCCAAGAGCCATGTCCAGTATGTAAGAACCCTAAACCACGGCACGATGCTGATCATGGACGGGGAGATACAGTACTCTACCCTGGACGAACATCGGTATCACTATCTGCTCACGACTCCTATGTTTCAGCAATCTCGCCGAGTTCTGATTCTGGGGGGTGGAGACGGTCTAGCAGCACGAAATCTCTACAAATCCCCGAACACTTCCAGCATTACGATAGTCGATTGGGATCGGGAATTCGTGGAGTTCGCAAAGACAAGTCTTCCTGAAAATATGGGTTCACTGCTGGATCCGCGAACGAAGTTTGTTTTTGGCGATGCTCTTGCCTATGTGTCGTCTACCAACGCGACATATGACGGTGTGATCATCGATCTCCCCGACCCCGACGGAGATGAGATGGAGAATCTGTATATCGATATCCTTGCCGCTCTTCCCCGCATTCTTGACCCCAATGCGATTGTTATAACTCATGTAGGTCCAGTTTCACTTTGTAATGATCATCCGTCATGGACATTCATCGCAAGCTGTAAAAAAACTATGAAGGAGTGTTTCAAGGTCGACCCGGTGTTCGACAAGGTCTACGTCCCCTCTTTTTCTCACGAATGGGGATTTCTATCCTGTTATATCGGCGGAACATTCACTCATTTCGCACGGTATCCTGTTGAGACCGATGTGAACGGGATCTATTCCACTCTTTAATGGCGGCGCTTGCCCGCCTTCTTGGAGTGGCGGCGACGACGACGACCGCCAACACCCGCGGGGCCGCTCTTGGCTCCCTCATCAGCGGCACCAACCGGGCCCGACGACTCGTGCGCGGCCGGGGCAACCGATGGCTGGGCGAGGGGTAGATCCGCAGGCTTCTCGCCAACCGGGGCGAGCTGGGAGCCATCGCCGCCGACCTTGCGGGAACGGCGACCCGCCTTCTTGGTGTGGCGACGACGACGACCACCGAGCAACTCAGACGGACCCTTCCACGTGGCGTCCGCGAGCGCAGGGAAACGACCCTGACCGTCCGACAGCTGAGAATCAGTGTACGGGCCGCCCGTGAATCCGTACGCGGTTCCACCGACCTTCGCCGTCTTCTTGTGGCGACGACCACCCATCGGGCCCGCCTTCTCCATCAGCGTACCTCCCGTCTTGGACTTCTTGTACGTCTTCTTTGCCGCCTTCATCGCATCGCCGAGCGACATTCCGGGTTTCTTTGCGGCCATGACTGCTTTTAACCATGCTGAGCGTCCACCTTCCATTTGTTTCATTGATTAGACTTTATTGTGAAATCGTACATGGGCGAAGTAATCTGCTTCGGCTGGAACGAAACGCTAGCACTCTGAGGTTCGGGTTTCTTGTAGGTGACGGGGTGGTAACGCAGAGGATCGGGCTTCACCGCAAACGAACTTGACGCGAACTGACCTGTGTACACTTCCATCGCATTGTCCAGCGACCCGTAATTCATAGCAACCCACTGACATCCGTACGAGAAACATATTTCCGCGTTCTTGTTTTTCACCTCAGACGACTTCATATCGGGAACCACCAGCGTAATATTGCGCTTGTTGTATTCGGTCAACTCTTCGTGATCAAATGTCTGAGACGCCTCGGTATACGTCATGCGACGTAGATTGGAGGATGCCCACGACATATTGACTAGCTCGTCCATTCCATTGCCCTTAGTATTGCCTCCGCTGATAATGACGAGTTTGCCCATGAGGTTACAAATGGGTTCGACCGCCAGGTTCTTGCGCTGGTACGAATAGTCCGAGGGCAACATGAATTTGCGCAGCGTCATTTTCATGGTGTCGGCGCACCGCGTAATGAACGCATTATCGTCCGAATGGAAGTTCAGCGAGAGGATAAACGGGTTGGCGTGTCCCGGCGTTGTCCCCGACGAGAACATCGTATTGGCGAGTGTCGTACAGCAGTCCTCGAATTTGAGGGTGTTGTAGGTGAACATCGCGTTAGTCTTGGAGTCCGCGAGCCCTACCACCGGATCTCCGTTCACCGAATAAATATCAAGTTCAATGAGTCGCGCGCCGCCCTTAATCACTTCAGTGATCGCATTCGTCGTGATGTAGGTATAGACCGTGGTCGACGGAATGACGGTGTATCCGGACGAAGCCATGTAGTAGTCGCACAGGACATTATCTGACGGACATCCAAGCGGAGCAGATTTCACAATATCGGAATACACTGCTAGATCTTTTGTGAGGGTTGCGTCTGACGGGGGGAAATTGACCATATTGACGTAGGCAAGCGTCGTCAGAGCAACGCCGAGACAGGCGATTGCCGCCAGAACGACATACCACAGAACTGTGCGGGAGTCCATCCTTCTTATTATTTCTTAGCACGATGTTGTTTATAGTTAAAGAACAGGGGACGCATCAGCATCACGACATCGTCGGGAACCTGTTTGTCCATCGGAATATCGAACAGACAACAGTGGAGAAAGTAGATACAGTACATTCCACACTGAGCATCTTTGTACTGGTGCCGCGTCGCGTTGTACGACAAGACCATCGGCTTTGTGAAGAGTCCCATATCGTCTACCTGCTGCTTCCATCGTTCCATCAGACGGGATACCTCCTTCTCGGGTTTCTGGGCATACGAATCAAAGTACGTCATGCGGGCATTTTCTAATTCGGGCCGCATATCGAGAAACGCGGCGATCCAGTGTTCGCCAGGTCCGTTATGAGGATCGGTGTTGAACACAATTCCTACCCGGCGGTACCCCTTTTTATACAGTTCCGACAGCTTCATGCTACACAGTGAAGAAACGAGACACGATCCAGTTTCCGAATGAAGATCGAAATCGATCGGGACGGATCCGGTGTAGTAGTAATCGGGAATCAGTTTCTGGTAATATTTCTGACTGTCGTCAATATCGTCGGACGACAGCCACTGAGTTCCGTCAGCATTCCAGGACATCGGGGCATCGGGTTTCTGAACAAGGTTGTGGACGAGACACTCGGGGGTTCCCGACTTACACGCATCTTTCATGCGGCGGGTCATATCTGTCCATGCTCCGTCGCCTTTCTTGACGGGAGGTTCATGAGGATGTTCTTTGTTGTACGCGACCCTCAGGGCTTCGACTTCACGCGGGTCCATTATCCAAAACGGATGTCTTTTTTGGGTAGACAAGTAGGAGCATACAATCACAGAATGGATCAGCGCGATCTCGTAAAGTGCGTCCGTAGGTTCCGTACCCTAGATGACGAGCTCAAGGCGGTGAATGCTCGTACCCACAAGCTGCGCGAGGACAAGAAGTTCGTGGAGGTGGAGATGAGTGATATCCTGAGGCGCGCGGCGTTCCAGGGAATCAATAAGTTGGAGATCCAGGACGACGGGTCGTTCATCAAGGTTCAGCGGCCCGAGACATGGAATAAGTCTTGGTCTCTGTCGCAGAAGGAACTCAAGGAGTTTATTGGAAGTTATTCTGGTCCCATCGATGGACTCTTCAAGTGGATTGTCGAGCGTAAGAAGCCGGATTTGGTCGCCAAGGAGTTTGCGTTTAAGCGCGTCGTGGGTGTAGAGGATAATAATAATGACGACGCCCGTTCAGAAGTGGGTTCTAGCCGCCACGCCTGACGGACAAACGCATCAGGATGAACTTCGGGACCTTTTTCTCCGGCTCGAGGAGGTTCTGGAGAAAAAGGGCTTACTGCGTAAAGATTACAAAACATATAGAACCCTTCATTTCGCCGAGTTCTGTAACTCGGCATTCTCGTTATCGTCTTTGATACCCTATGGACAACCCCCGTACGAAAAAGATAGTGAATGAATTTTCGTCCAATCACGTGTACCATATCCCCCGAGGAAGTCAGTATTTTCGGTCAACATGTCCCTTCTGTGAGATTATCGTGCGCGAGCAGACGGATATTTACCCCGACCTCCTTCAGGACCTGTTTCGTCCGATTGTCGAGAGGTCGTGGATGTACTGGGATCAATCTGCTCTGCGGATTGGGGACCGTGTAGACTCAGAGATGTTTTTAAATGAACTTGTGTATCACGCACTCGCTCGTTGGGTCCAGCCAAAGTATCGCGACATCCCGAAGTTGGAAGAACAGGAAATTGTGAATCATCCTTACGTTCTTCAAAAAACTCGCCCTACTATATAAGAATAACAAAATGTCGACACCAGTAGATTCTTCATCGAAGGGCGGATGCGGGTGTACAGGCGGCCGCCGGCACCGCAAGCACCGCGGAGGAGTGGGGGTAGTTGACGACGCTCTCTTTGCCGTGGGAACATCGTATGCGGCCAAGCGTTGGGGGCAGAAGAAACGGCTCGGTGGACGCCATACGCGCAAGCATCGCGGTGGTGCGGGTGTGATTGATGACGCCCTTGTTGCGGGAACTGCTCTCGGACTCGCGCACTATTTCACCAAGAAGGGCGCCAAGAAGGGAGGGTCTCGTCGTCGTGCGCTTCCCCGTCGCCTGACGCGTAAGGCGCTTGTGTAAGTTTAAGAAGAAATGATCTCAACGGGCGGGAGCGGGAACCCGTTGAAGGTGGATGCTGAGACCCACGAATACGCTCCAATGTTGTTTACTTCGAGAATGTCTGAATCGCCGATATCGTTCGGCAACCATACATCCTCTGCGATCTTGTCGGCCGAATCGCACGTGCGTCCAAAGATCGTGAACTGCTCACAATTTGCCCAAGGTTTGCGCGTGATACATTTGAACTCTGGCTTGAACCCGTCAAATAAGACACCTGAGAAGAGGCCGTATACTGACTCATTGACGGTGATACACTGCTTTCCGTTCGGCAACCGTTTCTTGCCGATCACGGGGACTCTGAGCGTACAGCATTCCTCGGCAAAGAACCTACCCGGCTCGGCAATCACCCGTTTGAACGGGAGACTTTTTGCCTGTTCGCGGATATAGGGCGCCAGTTCGTTCCGGAAGAACTCATCGTTTGCGGTGGATCCTGAGAACCCGCCGCCGATATCGAGAAGCTCAGGGGTGAAGACGTTGGAATGATGGGTCAGCACATCAAGGAATCCCTTGACGGTATCGAAGGCGGATTTGTACGAGTTTAAAGATGTACAGTCACTGCCTACATGGAAGGCTAGTCCGTGGGTAAGAAAGCGGGGTTCGCGGTCACAGAGATCAGCGATATCCTTGAGATGGAATCCGAACTTGCTGTTCAGAGGAATGCGTGCGCCGCCTTTATCATCCACGAAAATACGGAGAATAGGTTTAGTAGTCGGTTGTTCTTCTTTGATTTTGATTCCTTCGAGTTTATTGTCGTAGGTCATGTACGGAATCGCGTGGTTCCGGACCTTGAACATTTCATCGCGCGATTTACACGGGTTCGCGTAAATCGTATCGCTTGCCTTGGCGCCAATGTCGAGGACGCGATGGACTTCGTCGGCGGACGCACAGTCGAACCCTGCCCCTCCCCTGTGTAGTTCTTTCAGAACCCCCTCAAGATTATTACACTTCACGGCATAGTGCGGCCGAATGGATGGTAGGCACGATGTCCAGAGGTCGAGGCGTCGCCGGATGGCGGGGAGGGACAGGATGAGTTTCGCCAGCGTTGATATGATTGTAGAAAAGAGAAGAATTCTCCCTAACGTATTTTAAGGTTAGGCAAGTATATATACAAAGAAGAGATCATGATCACATCTACGAACGAATATTTCCCCTACAATTCCAAGAACGTTCCCTTGACTGCAGAGGATGTATCGCGCATCCTGTGCATTCCAGGGTATAAGATCCGGACAATCGCGATCTTCCAGAAGGCGATGATTCATTCCACCTATGTCCGTCGGTCGGAGTACACGACGTTGACGGGCGAACCTGCTGTGCTCGGCAAGTGTCCCGCGGGCTTTATGGATCTCCAGGACGAATCGTACGAGCAACTCGAATTCCGCGGAGATTCGATTCTGGGAGCAGTGGTGGCCAATTACCTGTGCGAACGCTATCCCTCCGAAGCCCCTGGGTTCCTCACCAATACCCGCAAACTGATTGTAAGGAACAAGACGCTGGGCGCGCTGGCGCGGGATAAGTTGGGTCTCGACAAGTTCTTTGTGGTGTCGAAACACGTCGAGGAAATGCTGCCTGCACACGGCCGTCAGAACATCGAGAAGTTGGGCGATGTTCTGGAAGCCTTTATTGCCGCTCTCTGGATTGATTCGGGAATGGATTTCCAGATGGTGAATGATTTCGTCATTACTATGATTGAGACGCATCTGGATATTCCCACGATGTTGCGGGAGGATGATAATTACAAGGATCGGATGCAGAAATACTGTCAGCAGAAGATGGCGTTCACTCCCATCTACAAGATGGTGTCGGATGGCGCTGAAGGGTTCACGATGGCGGTCTGCAAACCCGATGGCGAGATTCTGGGCACGGGGAATTCCACGACAAAGAAACAGGCAGAACAGAATGCGTGCCGGAACGCCCTGGAGAAAATGTTATAATGTGAACTATGAATAACAATGTACTGGCCCGCGCGGTATTTCAGCGGGCTGACCCGAAAACAGAATAAGCAACGTAAAAGCACGGCCACTCGCCGTCGCTCAATGTCCTGGAAAGATCCCAAGGCGTACGTTCCATTCAAGACCGACCAGGGGGTCAAGACACGGACATCCAAATATGTTCGCGAATGGAAGAAACAGTTCCCCGACGCCCACGGTCTCCAGGCGTATTCCAAAGCCACAGGTGTCCCGCTCCCGATTGTACGGGCATCCTATAACCGCGGAATGGCGGCGTGGCGAACGGGACATCGTCCGGGGGCGACGGAACAGCAGTGGGGGTATGCTCGTGCCGCCAGTATGCTGACGTGCGGCAAGACACATTATACGACTGATGCTGATTTAGTGAGGAAAGCCAAAAAGACCGCAAAAGCCCGATCGTGGTTTAGGAAAACATGTAAGAATTAATCTTTACCGAAGCAAGCGGGCATGTGTGACCTTATGCGTCTTACGATGATCCCGCTTCTTCGTCCGCTTTCCGTTACGGCACGTTTTTCCCCGATTACAAGAACTCGCATAGTAACCATACCGCTGAAACACTCCCGCAAACGACGGAAGAATCGCTTCCGAATGTGTAGCCTTCGTCTTTTTTTTCATGAGGGTATAGACGCTCTTCATCAATGCCCTCTTGGAGGTGAATGAGAACGTATGGGCCTTCATGATCGCGCGCAGGTCGTCGTAGGGATATACATCGGATAATAGGTCAAAGAAGTGGCGGTAAACACCCTCCTTCTCGGGCGTATAATTGTAGGCGATACAGAACAGGAAATCCATTCCTGGAGGAGCAGAGGGTTCCTTCTGCAATAGTTCCTCATAATGAGCAGTAACGCTTTCAAACGTAGGATCGGCAGGGGGGCAAATGACGCGGGGATCGTCTTTGCACTGGTCGCGCAACTTCTTGTTCACGCGGTTATGGAAATCGTAGAGCCATTTCGTTAATGGCTGCTTCGGCGGATCTTCGTGGAGAAAAACTGTCGTACTTTCACGGCAGAATTTACAGGGTAGAATATCTTTCATCGTCATCATGAACGGGGCTGCTTCTTTTGGTCGTTGGTGGGCAATTAAGTGTAGCAACTGCCACCCACTCGGTCCAAATGCCCGAGTATCCATTACCTTGTGCGTCTAAAATTAATAAATATAGACTACAAGTAATCAGATCAGATGACCTCCCCCGCCTCCCCTTACATCGCCCCTGAGGCGTCCTCGTCCGACAAGAAGTGGTGGGATCCCCTTGGACTTTTCGCATCCAAGCCCGCACCGTCCAACCCGCCGTCTGACTTCACGCCCTCGGCCACGGCGGGCCGGCGTAAGCACCGCGCTAAGACGGAGAAGGCTCTTGAGGGCGGACGTAAGCGTCGCCACACCAAGAAGGCCGAGGGTGGACGTCGCCACCGCGGAAAAAAGCATTCTCGCAAGTAAATAAACCAATCTAAATGTCGAACCTCATTGGAAACTTCGTTCGTTCGATTACGCGCAAGCTGAAGCTCGGTGGCCGTCGCCGCAAGCACACCGCGAAGAAGGCCGAGGGCGGGCGTCGTAAGCACACGGTCAAGGCGGGCCGTCGTCACCGCAAGCATTGAGCTCGCTAATCCACATCATTGCGGATCTGAAACGTGACCCAGCCACCGTACGTATACTTCCCGTACTTCGTCTCAATTTCCTTGAGCATGCCTTGGATACTCCAATCTCGAGTACCACGATTTGTCTCCCACCACTGCTTGAACTTGTCCGAGAGCGTCGGCCGACGTACCGGAACCAACTCCTCGCCCTCCACCGACGGACGGGTATACTCATTGATGAACTTCATGATCGCATTGCTCTCCTCGCGATACTCGTTCGTGTACTCCAGAATCTCGGCCGGAGGAATCAGCTCTTCATTCGCATGTGCCTTGTACGTCTGAATGAGGAACGCCAAGAAACACCTGCCCCATTCGTCCGACTTCACCTTCCGCTCAATGGACGTATCCATCTTGAACTCGTTCGGCCCCTTCGGTTCCGCCACGAACTTTGAGATGAAGTTGATGACCACGAAACGGCGCCAAGTACCCTGATCATTTGTATTGATCTTCGGCTTGTCGTTACACGCCAGATGCAGCTTTGCCTGAAGCTCAAACTCGATCATCGATTTGGCGCCCGCATACAGATCGCGCGTGATGATCTTCTCAGACGACGTCAACTCCTTCATGAGACCCGTATTCAGAGGCACCGACTCGTCCGGCTCCTGCATCGTTACGAACCGCCTGCCCTTGAGACGCACGACTTCAGGAGACGCTCCGCCCGACTTTCCACGCCCCTGCGTCAACAGCGAGATCGGAACTTTACACGCGTAATCCCCCATAGCTGATTCCATCAGACAGATCAGCATTGACTTACCGTTTGATCCAACACCTGTCCACGTATGAAACTTCTGGTTTCCATGACCGTTCAAGCACCGCGCGAGATGCTTGATCTGATACTCCCTCACTCGCTTGATCGGGAAGATCTTGTGGAGGAAATCATCAATCTCCTTCCACTCCTTGTAATCCTTGTACGACCGATCCTTGTCGTACTCGAGATTTGTCGAGAACGAGACATAATCTTCCTGTCGCCCGTCACGGAACTCACACTTGTCCATATCGAACACACCATTCGAACACGCCATAAGAATTCGGTTCTCGTCTACCTTCTTCGTGAACTGCTCGTCGAGGAACAACTCCTGACATTCGCGCATGACGTTAGACTTGAAGGCTGTCTTCTTCAGCTGAATCGAGACCTTATACAGTTCCTGCTGCATGATGAGATCCTTGCAGTACGAACACCCGCACGCCTTGGGATCCTTGGCCTGACACGGCTCACCATCGACGATCCGCTGACCGTAGTACCCAGCACGCTGAATATACAGCTTGAAGATCGTGACCGACAGTTCCTGCTGAAGCTGGACGCCACGATCGAGTTCGATCCATACATGGCCAACGTACCGATACCATACATTCTTCCCGAAGTTCACACACTTGTACTCTTCGCGGAACTTCGAGTAGACAACTGAGGCCACATCGTACTCTGCCCCGCCATGAGACGCATCGATCTTACGAAGAACGTTGCGCTCCTCGATCTTCTTGAACTCCTCGTAATTGTCTATCTTGGACCATAAGAACAACGATCCAATCCCAATCTTCTGACCGTGATTTCTGAACCCGAACGAGTTCCACTTGGCGATACATTCGCGGACATTGAACTGATCTGACCGACGACTGAACTCTTCGAACTCATCGTACAGTTCGGGGTGAATGTTCTTGAGACACATACCCACCTCAATCCACTCATTGTAATCCGTCGTACGATGATCGGCCAGATTCGAGACGTGTTCGCGGATATTCTGGATCTCTTCCTGCGAAAGAGGCCGAATCACGATATTGTTCGGCGACGATTCGCGGGATCCAGGGATACGGCGTTCTGCGGGCCGACCGCGCACTGGAGCCACTGCCCGACCGCCCGAGATACGTACGTTCTCGAGACCCGTGTCGGGAAGATCGCCGTACTGCTTCTTGCCTTCCTCCGTCATGGGCGTCTCCTTCGACGGATCGCGCTCGCGGATATCCAGTTTCCGAAGAAGATCTACCGTGAACGGGACCGGTGTCTCATCCACCACCGCTTCGTCTCCAGTGACCATGACGCGGTAGGCAATGAGGTACGGCAATCCGCCGGGCTTGGCGGCGCCGTACATAATGAGTCCGCTCGATCGTTGGGCGACTGCCTTGTCGTAGACTTTCGACCACTCCTTCTCCTTCAGCGGCAGGTTCTCAAAGATAGAGGACATTTTCGTCAGCATGATATCGCGGACCGCCAACTCGATGTACTTGTTTGTCCGAATAGCGGGGACCATGATATGGACGCCGCCGCCCATCCCCTTCTCCTTCTTGACCGGAAGCTTCTTCTCCATAATGTAGACTTCTACAGGGTTAGGCGAATCGAGGAAGGTCTTTACGGTCTTGACGTATTCGATCGAGAACTTGACGACTTGGTCGCGCGTGTGTAGATTCTCGGTCGTTCCAGGTTCGTACAGGAAATCCAGGTCAACCTTACAGAGTCCTAGGGATGGATTGGGAGCCTCGACGAGAGGAAGCTTGTTGTTCCAGACAGCGACGTATTCATGATACAGTTCGTAGAATTCCTGTAGATCATCATCGCCTATGAAATACTTGGCGGGACCGGGAGGTAGAGTTTGATGGGTATGTAGTTCGCCCGCACCCGTCACCTTCTTCTTTTCCAGGAAATTGAGCAGTCCACCCGGTGCAGCCATTTGTTGAGGATGTGTGTACTTCTCAGACAATGTTCTACCGACCAACCCGTTTTGAACGCACCGAAATGAGTTGGGAAAAACGAATTCCTATCTATATTAGGAGTATAAGGGCATACAAAGATGAATTTCTGCCCTGATTGTAAGAATTGTCTTTACGCGCTCGAGGAAGGCGAGACGGCCGGATTCAAGTGCCGCAAATGCCCCTACATCCGCGCAATTTCCCACGACAATCCGCTGGTCTACGAGCACAACCTTCGCGAGGACACGGCGATCCGTCTTGCGGCGAACCCCTACCTCAAGGACGATCCGACTCTCCAGCATTTCAAGACGATTCAGTGTCCGACGCAGGGATGTACCTCAAACGATGTAGTGGGCTACAAGCTGAGCGTCCAGAACCTCGTGTGGCTGTATCAATGTACAGTCTGTAATGCTACCTGGAAACAGGCATCCCGTCGTTCGTAATAGTTATACGTAAATCAGTTAGGAATATTCCGCGGAGTAAGGATAAGATACAGGTATGATCCGCAAACTATTCTTTTTTGCGTTAGCTGCTTCGGGTGGATGGGCACAGGTGACGGTCGGAACAGTCACCCCGTCTACCACTCATTCTCGCGTCGCAGTGTCTGTAACCGCAACAGATACTGCGACTCGTACACGTTCTCGGGCGGTGGGAACTCCATCGGCTACGGATACTGCGACTCCTACCCGTTCTCGCGCGGTGGGAACTTCTTCTTCTTCTACGGATACTGCGACACGTTCCCGCGCGGTGGGAACTTCTTCTTCTACGGATACTGCGACACGTTCCCGCGCGGTTGGAACTCCCTCGGCTACCGATACTCCTACCCGTTCCCGCGCGGTTGGAACTCCTTCTTCCACCGATACGGCAACACGTTCTCGGGCAGTGGGAACTCCCTCGGCTACCGATACTGCGACACGTTCTCGCACGGCAACTGGGTCAGCGAGCGATACCCGCACGCATACCTCTGGGGGTACCCCGTCGGCGACTTGGACGGGAACGGAGACGGCTTCTCCGACGGCCCAGGGCACTTCCACACCCACTGCGACCCCGACACTCACGGCTTCTAATACTCCTGGCCTTATTGCGTCGCAGACAGGAACCCAGTCGGTCACCAATACTCCTTCCAACAATCCCCAGTTGGCTGCCGCGAATGCCGCGAATGCCGCCTCGAACAATATCGGGATCATCGTGGGTGCCGCCAGCGGAGGTCTATTATTCGGCGTTCTGGTGACGGCAGGACTTGCGTACCATACAGCCACCCGTCCTCGTCGTATCGCAAATGCTCCTTCTCCGACATTCACCTCGATGAATATTCCCCCGCCCTACTTCCACGACGACGAGGAATCTGCCGCGCCCACGATGATTGCGCGCCCACGCACATTTTCCATCCCGCCTATCGCCAACCAAAAAATCCCCAAGTTCACGTCTCCGTCATCTCGGACAGCCTTTATGCCTACGCAGACACAGACCGTCGTTCATAATCCGTTTGAAGCCAAGTTCCATCTTCCTCCGCCCCCGCCCCCACCTCCTCTAGACGATTGAGAGCACGATCTGGCGGACATGAGGATTCATCTGGCCGTCCCAGTTGTACTTGCGGCGGTCGTAGATGTACAGGCTGCGAGTAGACATCCCGAACATAGCGTAGAGCGTATCAAACAGACCCGTGTGAAACGTCTCGTCCAGATAATCCCCGTTCTGGAGTTGCTGGCGAACCCAGTATCCGTCATTATGGTACTGGGCCGTGCGGAAGTAATCAAACAGAACAATCTTGGTCTCCTTCCCAGGATTATTGATGACCTGCTTTAGGTCCTCAATAATGTTGGTCATATTCATGTGCTGGAGCGCGTAGACGTACCCCTGCGAAACCGAGTCGTTCATGAGAAGTGCGGTGGTCAGAGTGCCGTTCATTGTATATATGCCTTTCTCTCCCTCCGATTCGTCTGATCCGTTTTTCCCAGTCTAGAACAATGGGAAAGAAACGATCGGCCGCCAAGAAGTTTTGTGGATGCATCAAGAAAGTCAGGAAGACCTTGAAAGCCCGCAAGGGATCATCGAAGGAAAGTGGGGCTATCGCAGTATGCACGACACGACTCCTGTGGCCACACGGAAAGACACTTCGAAAGGTTCGCTGCGACAAGGTCCCGCGTCTGCTGACCCAGAAACGGCGCCACCACTAACAAATTTCCAATGGCTGCTGCTACTGTGGCCAGACAGAGTCCGCGGTAATATCCTAGCCACATCCCTCGATCAAACGCCCGTTTTTCTGCCGCGTCAATCTCCTTCTCGAAGATTCTTTCCAACGTATTGAGTAAAGCCATGGCGTCTGCTACTTGTAAGAAAGGGTTTCATCCGCGTAAGAGGTATACACGTAAAGCATACACCCGCAAGACGAAGACCCGTGTTGCGTCGGTAAAGGTTCGCCCCACCACGTGTGTCCGCGGATATACGGGACCTGGTAAGGGTATTGGACACCTGAAGAAAGGTGCGCTGTCTCGGTACGGCTACGGAACGTTCAAGTCCGCTCGCAGCCGCCACATTGCCCTGAACGCTGCTGCGAAACACGACGGTCCGCTCACGGTGTATCGCCGCCTGAACGCTTTGGCGGTGTACACGAAGCACACGGCCCCTGCGACCTCCAAGGCAGCGCTGGCGGATCGTGCGTACATCGGCGAGAATTTCGGATACAAGGCCGGAGGTAAGTAGTGCATGTAAAACGGATACGAAAATTGTATTGCTGTTTCAATAACACAACAGCCATGGCCAGTAACAAGTTTGTGTATCGCGACGAGATCGTGAAGGCTCAGGAGACTCCGCGGATTACTCTTTCATACTTCAGTAAATATGAGTATACCGCGCTTCTAGGTGAGCGCGTAGACCTTCTGTACAAGGGCGCGCCTCCCATGGTTCCCATCCAGGATTTCAACCGCGACGATCCGCGTTTGCTTTGGAAGGTCGCCGAGCGCGAGATTCTGGAGCGTAAGTTGCCTCTGATTATCCACCGCAAACTCCCCGGCGGCCGTTCCGAGTTCATGAGTCTGTCCGAACTAGAACTCGCGTGGTAATATAATATAACGGGGGACTGGATGGACGAGTCTCTAAAAAAACTAGAAGACACCTCTGACTCGTCTAGCGATATAGCCAATAGCTGGAATAGCGCTCACGAAACTCTTTTGGCGTCTATCGGAGACAAGGCAAACTGTATGCGATGGATGCACACCCAATCTCAAGTGTATTACGATCGCTGGAATTTTTGGCTTACAGTTCCCAGTGTTGCGTTCACCGCTCTATCCGGTTCAGCCTGTATTGGTCTTACCAGATTCGATGCCCAGGCCCAAGCGACCGCCACAATTATCGTAGGAGCTATTACGATCGTCAGTGGGATCATGACCTCCATCAACCAAATCTTGAAATCTGCCCAGTTTTCTGAAGGCCATCGCCTCTCCTCGATTTCCTACGGCAAACTTTTTCGAGTTATTTCCAATGAACTTGCGTTACGGAGGGATCAGCGAGCTAATGCTCAAGAGTTTCTCAAAGTGATTCGCACAGAACAAGATCGGCTGGAAGAATCGTCCCCGATCATTCACGGGAATATTATTCATCGATTCAATTCGAAAGTAGAAACGAACGCCACGCTTGAAAAACCCGAGATCGTTGGAGAGTTGGATCACATACGCGTGAATATGTCAACCAAACCGCCGCTAGGAATCACTCGGCAGGTTTCGGAACCTCCGGCTTCACCTATTTTACGTGCGAAAAAACAGCTGCCGCACAATCCTCTTCATCCTCAAAAACTCCCCCCGCCTTCTTCACTTGCCGTTATTCCCGATCAGCGATAACTGCTCGGGGGTAGGAGGGAACAGGAGGAGAGGAATCGGCGAGCGACCAGGATCCAGCCACCGCGCAGGATCGTAGGCCAGCGTCTCGTTAGCCATCTTGAGATCGATCTCCGAGGACGCATCAAAACGGGGATCGTTCTTCTGGAGAGCCGCATACTTTGCGAGTATACCGTCGTGCGAGAACGCATACGACATATCCGCATCAAACGTCGCACGAATCCCCAGGACAACGAGGAATACGGCGGTCAGGTAGAATTTGCAGTAGAGAGCGTAGACGATCACCGACAGCCAGAGGATGCGGGCAAACATCGGCTGAGCCACGAGTGCGTCCAGAACAACGTGCGGAGTTCCCACGATCGCCGTGAACGCGTAGAGAGCAATCACGACGACCGATGCCTGAATATCTTTGGATGTAGCCAGCATGTTCGCCTTCTTTGTTAAAACGGAACAAGAAATATGCGTAGGGAAGACAAGGACATAGACCAAAGATGCCGATTGACGTTCGATGCTACACGTGCAACAATATTCTCGCGGGCAAGTGGATTGAGTACCAGAAACTTGTCGAGCAGGGGAAGAAGGCCGATGGGCGGACGGGCGACACGATTCCGTACCTCACCAAGACGACGACGAAGACGGCTGAGGGTCGGGCGATGGACACGCTAGGCCTAACCCGCGAATGCTGCCGCCGTCATTTCCTAACCCACGTAGAACTTTTGTGAGCAGTAAGATAATATCAATATGTCTGTTGGATCCCCAACACCCTGGCCTCAAAATACTCAATTAGGCGCTTCTGGCCAGCCGACCTTTCAGGCGCGCCGACCTTTTTCGTCCAATGAACTCCTGGCTCTCCGCCGGAAAGCCATTGAACAGGCCCTGAATGCTCCTCCGATCGCCACCGTGAATCTCCAGGACAGTTCCGAATATACTTCTCGTGTGCGCAAACTGGCCTCCCGTGATCTAGATCCTATCATGGAGATCGCTCGCACGGGTATTCAGTTGCGCGAGCCGAATCCCGTCATGAAGGGCGGCGGTACTGTCCCGAACAACACGTCCTCCAACATGATTGCGCGTGCGGCCGGAAACGCTTACGCTTCCGACTTTTTCAACTACCAGCCCCTGGTGGAAGTTGCGTCGGCGGGATGCGCTACCCTGCTCAACGACAACGTCACGTTCCCGAAGAAGATCCGTTGTGATCCTCTCCCCCTTCCTCCGTCTCATCATATCGTGAAGCCGTTCGACCGACGCATTCGCTTTGGAATGCGCAAGAATACTAAGAAACCCGTCATTGCCGCCCAGAATTGGACAACGACAAACAATACGGGTCAGTGTGCGATCGCTACTGTGTATTAACTGTTTACCGGCTGAACTCCAAACTCGAATACTCGTCGAAGTTGTTGTCCAATAGCTCCAGTTCCAGGGTGAACGAATGCTCGCCGCCATTGAAATCTATCGTACGACCATCATGACGGCGCCAACGCACCGTGATGCGGTCTAACTTGGAAATAGGGGGACTGTACACCCGCTGATTGAGGGGAGACGGTCCCGACGTATCCTGGAAAAAGAGGTACTCGCCAGTATTGTTTGTGAGGGGGACTTTGGCGAAAGCTCCGTCGATACGGCCCGCATACTTTCCGTCCTGACCTGTTTCATCAATCTTATTGAGACCCTGGATGTCCATAAGAATATACGTATCGGGATTGGTGTTCATGATAAAATTTCCGGTTACGTTAGGAAGAGTCTGGGCAGTGTACACGCTGCTTGCCGTATAAATGGACGTGTTGGACGACACGTAATTGCTCTGATAGAATCCGAGAAAGTACCCCAGACCCCACCCAGTCGACTGCGAAACCGCCTGCCCTGCACCACAGTTCACGCTCTGCGACGTCGAGAAATTGATCGACAGTGCGTCGCTTGAAATCGTGCTGTATATCGATGCGAGCCCCGTCACCGGATTCCAGTATGCGGTGAGAGGCATCGTACTTGTCGTTCCAAATACGTTGTTCATCGTCTGGGTTAGAAAGGCCGGGAGAGTCGTAATCGTGTAATTTCCATCCGGGATCGTGATAGTTTTTGTGGAAGGAGACCCGCCTGATGCCGTATACGTCATGGAAAATGAAGTGTTATTCTGGCAGGCTGAAAACTGATTGTAGGTAAACGGAACCTCGTACGAACGAAGAGTGACTGAATAAATGTTGGAGTACACTGACGGAAAAGTTACTGTGTAATTGCCCGGAGACGAAGATGAAGTGATCTGGCGATCTCGCGAATCAATGATGACGGTCTTGCGAACTTTGCGCCAGACCTTTTTTGCTGTAGATGGGTACTGGTTCATCCTTATTTATTTCCAAAGAACATATAAATGTCGGCAGAAATACTTCATGTTCTACTCATTCTCCGTAACCAGGTCAAGCTGTATCACTGGCAAACCTTTTCCTACGGCCGGCATAAGGCGACCGACGATCTCGTCTCCAATCTCGATACGAATATTGATAAGTTTACCGAAGCGTATATGGGTCGCTACGGTCGCCCCAAATTCTCGGCATCCCTGGGAAAACTACAGGTGTACGACATAACGGATGTGCGCGCTCCCAAACTGCTGACTGACGCAATTGCCTGGTTGACGAAGCGTTTTCCCAAACTGTTGAAGAAAGAGGACACTGATCTTCTGAACATTCGCGACGAGATTCTCGGGGATATCCAGCAGGCGCGCTTTCTGTTTACACTCCATTAGTCTGTAGTATACAACAAGGATGCTGTGGGTCTATGCCGGACTCAATCTTGTCGATTGCGATCGAGTCGCAAGATTGGATCTTCCGAAAGGATTCACCGACCTCTCAAAAACCCCCGCATCAAACCTCGCCGGCGAACTCGAAACCGTCCAGTCCCATTTCCCCGGCGCCCGCGTCTACCTGGGATACGTCGATCCCCTACTCATGTTATCTCCCCAGAACGATACCCGGTGTCGGAAAGCGTTTCGCGACTGTACAGTGTCCATGATCGTCAGCAACCCTCTTCTTCTTCCCTATTCCTGGAAAAACGGAACCGACCGACTTACGGTGGTAGGAACCATAAGTAAAGATGATGCTAGTCCACCCGAAACTCTCGACCATGGTAGTTCTCCACACGTACACGATGAAGTTGGACACGGACGAGATGCTCAACAATATGCCTCTGAAAGACGGCATCATAAAGATCGAAAAGCGTGGAATTCTTCGTAGGGGCGAATCGAAGCGTGATCGGATCAAGCGTCGGAATCCAAAGGCTGCGACCACCTCTGGATTCGGACACAATTCGGTGACGGTTGTTGTACTCAGTAACGGCGGAGGTGAACTCATCGAGAAGGAAATTACCGTCAAGATCTTCCATAACGGTGTATTCCATATGACCGGCGTTCTAGATCGTCGGTACGAGACACATACCCTCGATATTCTTAAAGCAAACACCCATGCCGCGTGTATCAAGGAAGGCGGGTGGGAGACGACAACTCGTCGTGTTCTGCTCATGAACTATTCTACCGGATTCAGCGGTGCTCTGAACATTTCCAGAGTCGCTCTTCAACGCTATTTCCAGGAGAAGGGGATTCAAGCCGAGTTTGAACCCGATGTCTCCCCCTGTGTGAAAATCGTGTTTCCTCAACGCTGGACGGCGTGTGTCTTCCGCACGGGGAAGATTAATCTAACTGCTCTGAAGTCTCAAGAAGATTGCGACGAATTCGTCAAACTTCTTGAACCGCATCTGAATTCCTATGCTTTGTCTATACCTGCACCTTCGTCTGAAACTCTGAGTTGTAATAAATCATAATCAGGAGGTAGACCGCCAAAAACAAGTTAATGAGGACCAGTGGAACCACCGTCGTCATTCCGAGTTTGAACGGCTGGGAAAACATGAAGTAACTAAGCGCGACGAGAACGAACGCGACGAGACCGGTGAGTAGCCCGCCGAGATTTGCGTACACCTGCGTGCTTAGACCGGCCATTATGATGTTTTCGGGTTTTCTTTTTGCGATGCCGCCGTCCTCCCTGCGCCTGAAGCGGCGCAACCTGCTGCGGCGACGCCTGTCCTAACCCGTCAAACTGCGCATCTGCGGCTAACTGGTTCTGGGTGGCGAGAAGTCCCGCGTACATCGCCTTCGCGTCCACGCTTCCCGACGACACCATGTTCGGGACGTGCCTGACTTCAATCTGCCCTGCCGGAACTCCTGCGCCTCCCAACAGCATCATACGACGAACACGGGCTAGAGAAGCAACTTTACCTTTCTTGACGACCCGACGCCGCCCTCCAATCTTTCCACCTAGATTCTTGACCGCTTCGGCTTGAATAGATGTCTTTTCCGCATTCGCAAGACCTGCGGCTGTAATCGCCGACCCCGGCTTAATGGGCATCGGGACTCCCGGTTCTGTGATCGCAGGTGTGGCCGGGATAATGACTCCGCTATTGACTGTGGTCATTTTTACGTATTATTTACAGACTAGAATAGAAAAAGGAACAACACCATGATGCACGATATGAACAACTTCTCCGATGTCTTCTACAGCGCGACCGAGATCCAGAGTATGGTTCGTACCATGGACGACAGTAAGAAGAAGCACGCTGCTCTCAAGACTGCGAATCCGCCCGAGTACATCAAGACTCTGATCGCCGAGAATCACACGCTCCATTTCAATTACCCCTCGATCTTCCTCCTTCATATGGAGGATAAGCTGGACGCCACCTTTTTCTACATGCTCAACCAGAAACGTCGGGTCGAGAAGGGAGAGATTACGGAGGATGAGGCGTCGAAGGATGTAGGGAAAAAACTCTATGGTCGCTGGGTCGAGCCGCTTACCCGCCAGGAACCTGTCCCGAAAGAGGAGAGCTACGAGGAGTTTTACAAGCGAGTTTCTTCTAAGAATAAATGACCTTGCGAAGACCGTATTCGTCCATACACTTCTGTAGGAAGTTCTGGCAATTTAGACACGGTTTCGAACACCTAAGCGTTCCGTCCACTCCGTGTCTCACCACCACAAGTGTCGCACCCTTCAAGAGAGTCATATCTCCCAAACTCTTCACGACATTCACTTCAGCGTGAATCGTCTTTTCTGAATACCCCCATCCTTTCGATCGAGATCCTACCTTGTTGAACGCCGATGCTAGAACTTTACTCCCCTTGAGTATGATCGCATGGTGGAGAGATGTGTTGAGAGGGTTGGTGTTTGGGATATGTTGGGCGTAAATATACTTTTCCATTGTTTATGTGGTCATCTGATCTCCAATGGAAAAATATAAGTTGAATCCGTTTTACTCCGCCTTCATCTCAGTCCTCAACTCTTCCAGCATCTTGCCCAACTTGTTCTCTCCCTTCCACTTCTTGGGATCTTTGGCGATAGACGTATTCGCCGACGTTCCAATACCCCAATACTTGTCGCGGGAATCGGCATTCGCCAATAATTTGTCCTCTGTATCTAGGAGTTTCTTCCGCAACTCTAGATTCTGGGTGAACTTCGCACGCACGACCGACTTCATGATTTCATCCTGTTTCTCGGCCCACGTGTCCTCCTTGAAATCCTTCACCTTGTTTCCGAACGATTTCGCCGACTGTGCAGACTTGGCTTTCAGGATCTTCTCGAAACTCTCGTCGTCTCCGAACGTCTTGGCCTTAATCGCCTCGAACGCATGCTCGGCCGATTTGTACTCCACGCCATCAATCTTGAACGTCGTCTCGTAGAAGTTCGACATCTCCTTATTCTCCGGCTCCTTCGAGAAGAAGAACAGGATCTCAGGTAAAGCTACGATCGGCTCCTTTGCCGTAATCTTCTTGCGTCGCACGGGCTCCTTCTCCTCGGACCCCTTCTCCTCGGGCTCCTTCTCCTCGGACCCCTTTTCCTCGGACTCCTCCTCTGGCGCCGGCGGTTTCTCGGCAAGTTCTTCGTCCGTCTTCGCCTTACCTACCCGCTTGAACGCGAACGTACGGTACAGGAAACTGAAATCCTGCTCGGCCGGTTCTAGAATCACCCGAGACTGAGACGCGTACATCTCCCCGAACATCCTGCTCTCAATCGGTTCAAATCCGGCATTCCCCATTATTCGCATCACGCTTTCGAACGGCACCAAGTATTCCGGCGTCGGTTTCACAATCGATTCCAGCAGAACATCAATCTGCTGCCCGAACTCCTCCTTCCATTCTCCAGTATCCGTATACTTCTTCGTAATCTCCGCGAACGTCTTTCCCTGCGACCGGAACGTGTGCCGCTCCTTCCCCGCCAAGAGCGAATACACCGCCTTGCCGTCCAGGAACGTTCCGAAGAACACGCTCTTACAATGCTTCAGATTCCCCACGAATGTCTTGAACACTTCCTCCGACTCGCACGCATAATGTAGCGCGAACTGACACGCTACCAGATCCCACTCCTGCACATTCCGAAACTCGGCAAGGTACGGCGTCGTAGCCGGTTCGTTTCCAAACACGACCTGGAGATACTTTGACGTCTCCTGCTCCTCAAACGGTTTCGTCATATCCCCCTGCGCATACAGAACTTTCGGCATGTACTCGTTCGACCGCTTCTTCTCCTGTAGATACCGCACGCACGCACCCTGCCGCGGCATCGACAGATTGTTCAAGGAAATGTCCAGCCCCAGTACCTTGGACGGCTTGGATCGCCGCCACTTGTGCATATCTCCACCCCTGCCCACCGCCAGTTCCAGCAGTGTGTTTCCCGCCACGACGTAGGAATTGTACTGTTCCTCCTTGATGCGGTTGTGGAAACCGTACACGTTCTTGAGAATGCGGTCCCGCGAATCCACGTCGTCGCGATAGTACATATCGTCTTCAAACGTATCATCCGGCGGACTGCTCACCAACGATTTCAGCATCGCTTCGCTAATCGGAACATGAATCGATGTCCAGATAGAGTCCGCGACATTGATATCGTTTCCGTACTCTGCCTGTCCCAGAACCCGATAACGGTAGGTCTTGTCGTACCGCGTCCGCATCACCGTCCATTCCCGCTTGTCCGTATCGTACGAACACTCCACAATCGTATTGTCGTCGATCTTATCCCCCGCCTGATCCACTGGGACATTCTTGTCGTTCAGCGGGACCCGAATGATGTACGCATCAGGATCACGCGGTGCCGCCGGCTGGAACACCGACGGAACACGACTGCCCGACTCTCCTAGTCGCAGGAACTCCTGCGGCAGTTTCGGCGGAACGTACTCCCCGGTCAACGTCTCGCACGGATACAGAATATCCACGCCCGGTGTCCGACCCACATACAGCGCTCCCTTCTTCACCATCTGCTTCCGTCCTACATCGTACGCCGGCGCCTCCTCGAACTTTACCAGGAAATCGATGGAATTCTGGTGCGGGGGCTTCCACTTGTACACCCGCAGCCACGCCTTTCCCTTGATATCCGACGGAGGAGCTACCGGAGAACTCCGCGGTGTAAAGATCAGACCGTCCGTCTCGTACTCGAACTGCGTATCCAGAACCCGCCGAATCGCCTCCTCCATCGCCGATCCATCTCCCGCCAGGAACATCTTCGTATCAATCCGCAGCGAACTCTCCGACTCCTTCACGAAATCCTCCGGAATATCCCGAATGAACTGCATCGCCGTACCCAGCCGAGACGATCCAGGATTCTTCAAGACATCCTCGTCCGTCGTAAACAGCGGCAGGCTCTTGACGTCCCGACCCTTGTAGCGATACACATCAAAGATACAGAACAGGTTGAGCGCCGGCAAGTACTCGCCATCGAAGAAGTCGTTGATATGGGCGTCCCCCCTCGCCGTAATTCCGGTAAATACCACCTGGCCGTTCGGATTGACTCTCAACAGCCGCTTGTCGCGCGTCACATACAGACCACACCGCTGCCCATCTGCCTTGTTGGTGACCGTGTACCCTTTCAGAATATTGTTCGGGCGATCGGGAACAATGTGGCGGCGCTCGAGAGTGATGGGGTTGTAGAACATATTGGACGACGCTTTGAATTCCGCCGCATACCGCTGCATGTCCGAGAGCGGCAGCAGATGATGCGTCTCCTGGTACGCGCCCACCAGCGCCTCCAAGATCGTGTACAGCGACCGCATAATCTCCTTGGGGGGGCGCGGCTCCTTGCGCGGCGTATACTCCACCTCCAACTCATAGAACGGCTGATTTTTGAGAACGTCGCGGATCCCGTCCTTCACCGACGCCTTCGTCTTCACCATCGACATATCGATGCGGAACTCCCCGCCTGGAACCGCGTACGACTGACGATGAATCATACGGATCTGGGCCTTCGGATCGTCGGGGTCGCCGTTAAAGTCTTTCTTGAGATGCTTCTCGGACTTCAGGGTGAAGCGACAGAAGAAGTCCGGGGTATCAATTGTGTCCTTCTCGCCGCTCTCGAAATACCGAGTCTTTCTCTCGACATCAAGCGGGAGATTCTTGAATGATTTCGCGATACAGAGTTTGTGGATATTCGCGACGCCCAATACATGTACGCGGATATTTTCTGGATAGATCACGGTGAGGCGGTGCTCCTCAACCATGTCCGGGGCGAGGTTCTTGATGGCCGCGACGATACGTCCGGCTACGTCGCGGGTCTGGATACGTCCGGCGAGAACCTTGGCCTCGAACTCGGCCCGCGGATCTTTGTTTGAGAGGTCTATGAATTTGGCGAGATCCGTCGCCTGACGGGTTTCGTCAAGTGCTCGCTCCATTGTTAATTTCTTAGATCAAAAACGGGCAACTTTACCCGTTTTTGCGAGTTTCTCGTACTTACTTCTATCTACGTCCCCCGCCTCTAAGTGCGCGCGCTGATCAAAACAGAACGTGATATACCGCTCCATTTCCATCAGACACTCGGACGGCAGGTTCTTGGACGACACATACACGCCCGTATCGGATCGCGTATATTCGTTCGTGTACTTCCGCACAATCTTAAAAATTTGCTCGTGCTCGTTCTGCTCAAGCCGTTCAAGTAGAGGCAGAAGTTTCTCCGCCGTTATTTCCGACATTTGTGTTTATAGCAGTCGTTGTGCCTAACTTCCTCTTACGGCGAATCTTCTCCTTCGCCTCGTTGCTCTCCGCCATCGGCTGAATCGTGACCTGTTTGACCTCATCTGCTCCAGAAGAAGACCTCGGTCCCTCCGCTTCCACGACCGCAGCCTGTACCTCTTCGCCCTTCGTGGACTCCGCGCCCGCCGGATAACGCTTGATCAGCCGAGCCAGGACAAACATCTGCTCGTCATTTTGCTTGAACTCCGCGCCCAATACCTCGAACTCCACCTCGTCCTTCTCAACAACCTGCTCGAAGTCCGTGTTCCCAATATGTAGATCGCGAGGAAGCAGAATACGCAGCGGGGACGTCTCGGCATGGACCCCAATCTTACTCCGAAGCGTCACCGGTGCCCGGAGAATCTGACCCTTGTGCGGGAAGCAGATATCCGCCTGGAACCGGACACGGTACATCACCCCCATCTTCATACTGTTCAATCGACCCAGCGAATAATCTATGATCACACACGTCTTGGGCTGAACGTATCCTTCGACCCCACATCGACCCTCAACGTGCGATTTGAGATACATCAGAATAGACGACTGAATATTCCTCTGGAGGTGCTTCGACGGGACCGTGACCACTCGGACAAGTTCGCGTCGCTCAAACATTTTTCCTTCCGACATGTTATTCCTTACTCGCGATCTGTTTTACCTGCTTTTAATTTACTTAGAATCAGACCCGCAAACTCGGGGGTGGATAAAACCGCCCAGATTTCTGGCTGGACCCAGAAGATCCGTTCACTGACTGTTCGGGCCGCCAAACTCAGGTACACACACATCGGATCCTTCTTCTTGGCTTCTGCCGGAAATTCGTCCTCAGTCACATCTTTTGCGAATGCCTTCAATTCCGGAATATGGTAGAACCCACACTCTTTCGGCCGAATCGTTTTCTCGCGCGGCGCCCGCTGAATATGACCCTCGGGGTTCACAATAAACGGCGCAATTTTCAGCGTCTGTTTCTCCGTGGTACACAGAATCTTCCCTGCCTTAATCTGGTCTACAATCCGTTCCAGGTGCGTGTTTGCCCACGCTTTATAGGCGTCCAACTCTGTTCCGATCGGTTCCACGGATTCATTCTTGTCGTTCACGATATCCTGGGGTCCTAACACAAGGTAGTTCAGACCGTCAATGCGCAAACCTTCCGCGTAGGGCGGGGGAGGGTCCTGGCGCTGGAGGATAAGGTCCCGCTTCTCCGCCGGATCCATGACTTGGTCAACCAAGAACCAATCAATCACATTCTGCGGGAATTTGGCCGAGGCGTCAAACGGGAATTTATAGGCTGTCTTGGGTTTCGGGACGGCAGGTGGAGGCGGCAGTTCTTCGGGTGGAACGTCAACTTGCGCTCGTCCATCCGCCGTATCCGCTACACTGCGCTCAAACAGGGTAGCATCAGCAATATCGCGGGGCTTGAACGCGTACACTCCTCCCCGATTCTCCAGCGTTCCAATACGTCCATTGGAATCCTTGATTTTCAGATGCTCCCGAATCGCGCTTTCTACGAGATACGTCACCACTTCCGGCGAATACTTGAGCTGCGCCAGCAGATCTTCCTGCTTCCATAATTCCTTCTTTTCGAATAAATTGACGATTTGGTCAAAGATCTCATCGCGCACATCGAGATACGACGAGAGAGGTCGGACGTACGGCTCTTCTTCCGCGTCAGGGGCGGAGGTGTGGATGTAACAGACGAGAGCAGGGGTTCCGTCTTCGAACGTGGGAGCCGAGAGAGCCGAGAGGGGCATTGTGACCGTCTTTCCATCCTGCGCCCTCTTCTGCGGAATCATTAAAGACAACCAATCGTTCGGCAACTGATTCGACATAATCTGCGTCGTACAATCTACCGCCGATTCCGCCAGAATACGCTTGACTTTCGCAATTCCGGCTGTCTTGGCCTCCACATACACTCGGTACGCATACTCATCGTACGTCTCCTTCTTGGAGTCCGCGAACCGTACGATATGGAGATAGACTGTACAATTCTGGTTTTCGAACGGCAGGCCCGAATGCGAGCAAGTACGCAGTCCACGCCCGATAATCTGTTCAATGCGGCTCATGTTGTACCACGGATCAAGAATGTGGACTTGCCGGACATTCTTGAAATCCACTCCCTCGGAAATTAACGGAGATCCAATAATCACCCGAATATCTGATCCGTTCGCGTTCTCGGGTTTGCGTAGACGACGTACCAACTGCGCAACCTGTCGCTCACCCATATCCGACGTCAAGAACGCGTACTTTCCCTTGGGCGATCCCTCGTACTCCCCCGACGGATTCTCCAGTAATTTAGTGCCCACCGCAGGATCGTATCCGTGCTCTTCTAGACACATTGCGAACTGTAGCGCGCCTCCCCTCACGAAATTAGAGTACACGAACGAAATACCCGGTGCTGCCTCAATACATTTCATAATCGTTTCAAATTTGGCCGCGTGGGCCTTCACATTGGACGGTGAGAGGAATGGAACAATATCTTTGGCGTACCGATACTGATACTTTGCCGAATTACGGGGCTTCTCAAAACACTTGGTGACTGATCGGCCGTCAGGAGACACCACGATCGTAGGAATGAAATCTTCCTGCAGTTTCCCCGAGACTTTAGACACCGCCTCTTTCTGGACACCTTCGACGTACGACACGACCAGTGGAAGGTATTTGCGCGGCTCCTTAATCTCATTGTCGTTCACGTCCGTCTCCCGATCGAGGGGCGCAACCATATCCGGCGGCGGAGGTAGACGGAACGGGAACGTGAACGGATTCTCGCCCCGTATGAACGATACGTACTCGTGTACCCATCCCCTGAATGTCGCCTCCGTATCCGCCGTCTTGAACGTTCCGTCCCCATTAAAGATGGATGCGGCGGTAATGCGTTCACTCGCTTTCTGGCGCTTATCGTTCCACAGAAAGATGTTGAAGAAAATCATGATTTCCTGGAACGAATTGTACATCGGAGTCGCCGTCAAGAATACCAGGGTCATACCGTTCGCAATCTGCGCGATCCGCTGAACGCTCTCCGACATCAACTTATTTTCCTTCGCGTCGTCTTCGCGCAAACTGTGCGCCTCATCCACGATCATAAGTTTGCCGTCGAACGTTTCGTGTACCCACGCCGTGAAATCTGCGGGCGAGAGATTGGTCTTCTTCTTATCCACCAAATTCGCAAACTGGATTCCTCCCGAGAAATCGTAGAAATCGTCAATCATCTTTTGGACGATCGAATTCAGTTTCTCACGGTTCTCGGGGTTCTCCCATCTCAATCCCTCCGTCTGGGCCCGCTCCAACTGATCGAGGTATCGCCGACCCGTACACTGCTGCGACATCAAGAGTCCCGTCGGATCCTGCTTCACGCGCGCCACATCAAAGATCTGCGTCCGAAAATTATCCTGGACCGCCGTCGATGCGATTACCAAGACTTTCTTGTCCTGAAACTCGGGACGCAAAATATACTCTTCGGCAACTTGGATGGCCGTGCAGGTTTTTCCGACCCCTGTCCCGTGAACCAAGAGCATACACCGTGTAGGACTGTCGGGAGATAAGAGACGGCGCAAAAATAACTGGAACGACGCCAAATGAAAATCTTTGGACTCGCAGTTCTCTTTTCGTAATTGTTTGAGAGTCTCGAGGGACGCAGGTGGAAGCGCTTTTGCTTGAACCTCTACCTGCTTCTTTAATTCGTCTGAAGCCATTCCCGCCACTATTGCTTATACAGGCCTATAAAATATGCTGCGCTGTATCGCCTGCTGATTGGCGTTGTACTGTGCGCGATCAAGCGACGAACTGGTGTGAATGGATGTGTTTGCCTGGCGGTAAATTCCAGCCGCACGATTTGCATTGTTGACCGTCACCATCGTCTGGAGTTTCAGGGCTTTCAGGAGTGCAGACTGATCGGCGGCACCTGGGCGTCCACCACCTGCACGATCAGGACTTCCAAAATGAGTAATAGATACGGGCATTTATTCTACACGTACACAAGATAATAAGATAGAATGGGTGGAGGTTTATTTGGAACTCCCTTGGCTCTCAACCCAAAGTGTTTGGCGTTCTCGGGTCTCCTCATCGCCATCTACTGGATGCCTCCCTGGGCCGCGCTACGCACTCCTTACGATATCGCCTTCAAACGGGCCGTCACAATAGGTCTCGCATTCACGGGATATATTTTGATGGCGTGGTACGATGTGTGGTACGACTGTAACGATCATTTGAAACCTACCTTCTTGGGGTGGATCTCGGCTCCGTTCAAGCCCGCCGAGTATCAGAAGGGGGTAGCGGAATTACCACTTAAATGGAAGCGTATTGTACGTTGGGTTGATATAGGGGCCCTCGTAGCGGCCGCGGCGTTTGTGGGTGCGCCGTTTCTTGCTTACTCCTCCCGCAGATGAGCGGTAGCAGTTCTTATACGGACGGCACGATGCTTTCTGCGTGAACCCCATCTTGCTACACTTGAACGTCTTACACTGCTTCCGCGTGAACCGCCGACCGCCTGTATTCTTCTTCTTCATCACAGGCTTGCGTCGGACTCCAGTCGCCATTTCTGCGATCTTATCGGTGATATCTGGAGGTAAGACGGAATCACGAAGACCACGAACAGCCTCGCGCTTTTCACGGTACTGCGGCAACTCTTTCAAGTTCCGTTCAAACTTCTTCGTCGCTTCAACGCGCAGCGGAAAGTAATCGTATACTCCATCTAGCCGAGCCCAGTCCTCTGGATGTTCAGTCTTCTGAAGATGGTATTCATCGCGTCCCATAAACATAGGGTCAAACACTGCGAGTGTATCTCCATGATCAGTAATGAGTTTCTTGAACGTTCCCCGAATAAGCGGTACATTGTCTCCCCGTCCCTCGTACTCAACGCCAACTTTGAGTTTGTGGATGTTGCGTATAGGCAGTTTAGAAATATCAGCCATTGTACCTATTATACAAAACGGATACTTTCTTAGACGGTAATATAGAGATTATCACCACAATGCACGAACGTTGTACCACCGAAACCTGCCGCAAGCGAACCTATGCGATCATGAAGTGCCGATGTGGCCATATTTACTGCGGTACACATCTAGGAAACCACGGATGCTCGCACGATTATCGCGCCGAGCATCAACAGAACTTATCCAATCAGAACCCCAAAGTTGTAGCGCCTAAGTTAACGACACATCTAGGAGACGCATATAATACGCCTCAATAAAATGATTCGAACGTGGACCCACTAGATGCTTGTCCAGTTCGGTATACAGTTTCGCAAACTCTTTCTTTTTACCTTCTGGCGTCTTTTCCACGATCTCCGGATTGGTTGTAAGGTAGTCCAGAAACAGCAGAGCCCAGCCAATACACCACCCCATCTCGTGATCCCCCTTGAACCGCTGGAGGTACACGCACTTCTCATGGTATACGCACGCCGCATTCACAATCTTCACGGGGACCCCGGCGTACTCCGACAGGGTCTTCTCTATATCCCCCTGAAAATGCGCTGAGATATCTCGGAGGTTTCGCATATCAAACATGTAGACTGTGAGCCCGGCTCCTTCCCGCACCGCCAGAGAACAGACTACATGCCGCACAAACGTCCGTAGAACCTTGTTGTACCCCACATCATAACAAATGAAAAAGATCGTGGGTTTTTGGACAAACTCTAGTGCCGCCTTGAGACCTACATAGGCTGTCGTAGCTTCTCTTGTAACATTATGGAATTCTATGTCGCAGTAGTCCTTTATATCGAAGGCGTAATGGTACTCTTCTGTCCGCTTGCGGAACCCAAACTTTATAGCCATATTTCGTTTTTCGCGTATTTCGGTCGGGTGCGGCCTCATATGCTGTTCCTCCTCCTCTTCCCCGCCCATTATTAGATTGTATTGATATCAATTTCCTGCGCCGCCTTCTCATTCTCATCCGCCACCGTCTCAAACTCAATCCCGTCGCCCTCGCCATTCTCGGTCGTCGTCTTCTCGAACAGACGCTCGTCCATCACTCCTTCCTTCCGCAACTGCGCGATCTGAACCGGCGACAGCGGCATCACAATCTCGTGCGACATGGATCCTACCACCCCTGTCTCGTTGAGCACCACGTACGAGCCCACCTCCACCCACGCATCCTTCTTCCCCCGTCCACGAATCGACCCCTTCATCGGCGCTCTCACCGTCTCAAGGCGTTCATTCGCAATAAACATCACTTCCATCCTTCCCTCCCCCAACTTCCTGATCACCCTGCCGAAATGGACTCCTGTGATATCGCTGTCGTCATCCTGTAGATCGCTCAGAATATTCTCAAACAGCCGCTTCGACTTCTTCGAGGTAGATGATTCCGAGTTCGATCCCTTCTTGTGCTTTGATCCTCCTTGTAAATTCTTCGGCATTGTAGTTAGTTACTCTTCCTCTCTTCCCAATCTATCCGTATCCGTTTTTGTGGGTTTAGGATTTAGGCCAGTTTGGGGGAATACTTGCGCACCAGCGGCAGCGTCACCGCCACCACGAACAGCGCAATCAGGAGCGTCGAGGCCGCACCGATCGCGTCACCGACCTTGAGCTTCAGCGGACCGGCCTGGATGACCAGACCCTCGACCGTGTGCTGCGCATCAGGGAAAACCAGCGACAGGAACGGCGTCACGAGATCCGTAATCACCGCCTGAAAGAAATCCTTCAACGCACCACCGACAAAAATACCCACCGCAATCACGAAAATTAGAGAGCCTGCGTTCATTTGTTTGTTTAGTTAAAACGGATATTTTCCTTCCTGGGAAGTAGAAGAGCCAACCAGAGAATGCCAACTTGCAACGCGATCAAGAAAAGTAACGGGCAGCCGTGTACCTTCAAAGCCAAACCCGGCCTAGAAACGTGCGGCGTCCACATCCCACCTACCCCGGTAACTCCCGACACCCAGTGCAGCTACATCAAATGGAACCAGGAACGATGCCCCAAACGAAAGGTGGGGGGCGACGAGAATAACGAGTGTTCGACCCACCGCGCCACCAGACTCGCGAAGGAACGGATACGTAATCGTCGCAACCAGTTCCTCGATATCTGGCGCGAATCAGGGACCACGATCTTCCGTAACCTTCAAGAGGCAGGCGGACAATGGCAGCTCGCAAATATGTTTACACGTACCGCAATCTGGCGAATGGTTGATCTTGGAGAGACCGAGGCCGAAGCGACAATGGCCATCCTTCCCGAGATGCAGATTATGGTTGCGCGGTTCGTAGCCATCGCCCATCGCGCCGCTCTCCCCGATACCCGCCCTGAACTCCAACGCATTTCCGACGATAGCCAGAATACCCATAACTGCGACGTCCGCAAACAGACCGACACCAACGTGAAGCTCCTGCTGGACATCAGCCCTCCCGTTGGACAGAAGACGATTGATGAGATCCGCGAAGCATGGAGCAAGATCTACCGCGTTCCCGGCCGCGGCGTCCAGGAGACGCAGTATGCCGATATGCAGAAATGGTACGATACCGCCCAATGTTACACCCCGAACGACTGGCTGTACCGCAAGGTCCTGGACGGTTTAGTGGCCCGCATCAAACTCGTGGAAGATTTCAAGATCCGTCGTCAGTTGTTTATTCGACTCCAGCAAGAATGTGCCGAAGCCTACCAGATGTGCTGCGAGGGCCATATCGGCCGCCTCGCCAATGTCCTAGTCGGGTTCGACGATACGTTCCGCCCCCAAATCCCCGTAGGACTTATCCTCCAGCAGAAGATGGCCGTGATTGCGCAGATTGAAAATGTAGAGGAGCGGTTCAAGCAGGCGAGAGAATTGATGGCTGAGTTGAATGTTCCACAGGAGCAGGCAGTGCCTTGGTTAGATGCGATCGCGGAGTAGGTGTATGTGTTGTTTCGTAGTTGAAAGGAGGTTGAGGGAAGAGAGTTCGGCTCAACCACCATTTTAGTTTGTTATACACGTCTTCGATTTGTGTTGTTTTCGGCTCACCTGTTTGCCTCTCCAATTTCCACGTCGGCGGGGGAAGATACATATACGACTCCTCCATCTAGGACACTTGATTACTCTACCCATCTACCTTTTTTTCTTTAAATTCGTTTTACAGGGAGCTGCTTTAATAACACAAGATGGGTGATTTCTATGATCGCCTCGGGATTTCCAAGGACGCAACACCTGAGGAAATCAAACGCGCCTACCGCGACCTCGCCCGTATCCACCACCCCGACAAGGGTGGCGATGCTGAGAAGTTCAAGACTATCCAGGAAGCCGCCGAAGTCCTGACCGATGAGCGGCGGAGGCAGGAGTATGATGCGCGTGGACGTGGACCCATGCCGTTCACAGGCGGGCCTGGTGGAATGCCCTTTGGCGATATATTCAGTATGTTCGGTCAAGGAGGGGTGGGTGGAGGGGGTGGCGGACAGCGAGGCGGGGGGAAGGGACCGTCTCAGCCGATCGATATGAACATCAAACTCGAGAACTTTTACAGCGGAATAGCGATCAATATCAACTTCAAACAAACTCGGAAATGCCCCGACTGCTCGGAGTGTACCGAGCAGTGCAGTGGATGTGGCGGTGCTGGAACACGCATGGTGACCCGCCAAATGGGCTTCATGGTCGTTCAAATGAATGCTACCTGCGATGCGTGTATGGGACGCGGCCGTCGGACAACCAAAGATTGTCTTCCTTGCGGAAACCGCCGCTTCGTCGATAAAGACAAGACTCTTGAAGCCAAGATCCTTCCCGGTATGGCCGACAACGAACGCCTTGTTTTCGAAGGCGAATGTTCCGACTCCCCTGAGTTTTCTACTCCCGGCGACATCGTTCTTATTCTCCACGCAGTCCATGGACAGTATAGTTGGAAAGACGCCGATCTACACTACCGGCACACCATCACGTACGCCGAATCTGTTCTGGGGTTCGAGTTTACGCTGGACGACCACCCATCCGGAAAGAAACCGTCGTATGTCTGGACAGGCGGACCGCTCATTCACGGTTCCCATCTCGTCTTCTTCGGCGCAGGCATGCCCAAAAAAGGCGGGGGATTCGGCGACCTCAAAGTTGAACTCGTGGTCGCCCAGCCCCACATAACGCGCTGGTCCGATTCAGACCGCGAGATGCTCGAGCGTGTTCTAGGTAAGGTTAATCTCGTAAAAACGGACGCCCAAGATCTTCTACACTACACTGAGTAAATCTAGACCTATGGGAACCAAGAATTCACTGCCCGTTATGACTGATGTTGAAGTACGTCCTCGGTGCGTTCACCGCGGATGTACGACAAGTTCCTATGCCGGATTCCTTATGTGCCTCGATCATATCAAGGAAGCAAAACGTATACAGATCGCAGCAGATACTGCGAAGAGTAGTCAACAAACGTCAGATGGGACAGTGCTACAGTCTCCGCCATAGTCCAGCATCCATCACAAGTTCGTCAAGAGTCCAGATGATCATGGAGAGTGGCGAAAACGGATTCAGGGATGGGATTTACTATTCAGTTGCATCAAGAGATCCGACAAATGGACGATTCGTTATCAAAACCACCCATGCGCCGGAAGAAAAGCGATAAGGCAAAAGAGAATGCTAAACGAGGAAACCACTCCTCAAAACACGTCCGTCAGTACGAAGCCTTGATTGCTCACAAGAAGAAGTAACCCTTTTTCACTTACTTACTTACCGCCGTCCACCGCCGACGACAGGGGTGAACAGGCCTGGCGCAGGGGCCGATACCTTCAGGTACCCTAGGTAGATGACGTACCCGCCTCCCGCCAGCCACAGAAGGTTCCAGAACCAACTTGACGATCCCTTCGCGATACTGGAGATCGCACGCGACACTAACCAGAGTCCAATCACAATGTAAAAAACTCCCCACCAATCCATCGTACTGTTTATTCTTACTGTATATTTACTTACTCTGCTTACTGAACCACAGACCTCAGTACGTTCGGAAGATCGGGGTTATTGAACTCCTTCTCCATCTCCCACGACCACTTCACCGCAATGGTATCCAATCGTATACAGTCTCCGATCTTTAACTTCTTCCCATACTTGCGTCTTGCGATCATTGCTATCAAGATCTCAAAGTATTCAGGATCCTGATTTACGCGGAGGTAATCAAACGCAAGTTTCTCATGTCCACGACGTCTCCAGAATACGAACTCTCTCCACCAATCGTTAGATGTAAGATCAATGATCATGTTGTAGTTGTAGTTGCTCTCTTCTTTCAGGTTATATACGAATCCGTTTCTGCGGACTCGTATACAACATTGAAAAAGTCTGTTGACCTCTTCTTATTTTTGTTTTTGTAGGTTGGGTTATTTGTGTGTTTGTTTTGTTTTTGTGTTTAGTTGGTTCAGCATTCATCACTCCGCCTGCCGCGCGTTCTCCCGCGCGATCCCTGCGCCGAACTCCTTCCACGCCTGGCTGAACGTCCGACCCCGGGGGTCCACCTGGTCCTCCCAGCGACCCGTAGGCGGTCGAGCATACTGGCCGTGGTCACACTCGCAGCAGATCCCGTCGCAGCACTCCCCGTAGATCTCGGCCTGCCGCTCGCGCTCCTCAGCCATCTCCTGCCGCCGCTCGGCCGCCTGCGAGTCCGACTCCTCGCACTCATCCTCGCCGTCGTAGTCGTCCGCGAAGCCGTCGTCGTGCGTGCGGCGGACGGGCTGGTTGCCGCCGCCGTCCTCCACCAGCTCGCGGATCTTCTCCGTGAGCTTGAGCTTGCGCAGGAACTCGTCGATGTCGCTCTGGATGGCGATGCGCTCGTTCTTGAGCACGAGTTCCAGCCGCCACTTGCCCGTCGGGATCGACTTGATGGTGTCCACGATCTGCGCCAGCACGCAGTCCGCGTCCTCCTGCGACCCGAAGTAGTGCGGGTTGCGGATCACGTCGAGGCGCTCGACGAGCAGCTGCCCCACCTTGTCGATCTCCCGCTTGACGGTGCGCCGCGCCACCGCCTTCTGGAAGCGCTTGTTGTCGATGCGCCGCGCCCAGACGACCCAGTCGTTCCACGCGCTGAACCACTTCTGACGCTTCGCCGTCGTCTGTGAGTCCCGCCAGTCGCGCTCAGACATCTCCACGAAGCGCATATCGGCCTCCGCCTCAGCCGCCTCCGTCTCGCCGAACCAGTCCGTGACCTGCGTAGACTTGCTCAGCGTCATGTACGCAGCGCAGCGCCACATGACCTCCTCGTGCATCTCCTCCGGCACGTTCTTCAGCTGTTCGACTACATAGTCGAGGCGCTGCTCCTCCTGCTTGGGGCTGATGCTCTCCAGCCCCGAAATGATCTTCTCCTCGTAGGTCTGCATGTTTATGTTTGTGATGATGAGTGGGTTTATGGCCTTACACTCGGGGACAGATACGTTGATTCTTGTTCAAGGTATGTGTCTATAATCTAATCCGCTCTCTCCCCCTCCACTCCAACCTTCCCGTATCCGTTTTACTCGCCAAAACGGATCCGTGCGCCATCTGGAATCCGGAGAGTCCCCACGACTTTACTTACTTACACACACGAACGCACACGC
>Ga0214247_1000072_pt1 | contig 77036 bp, 74 predicted proteins | sample TroBogypolimnion_18_FD_153085 | JGI IMG/M metagenome (GOLD analysis project Ga0214247, IMG submission 153085) | Freshwater microbial communities from Trout Bog Lake, WI - 03JUN2009 hypolimnion | ecosystem: Environmental > Aquatic > Freshwater > Lake > Hypolimnion/Profundal zone ... | reverse complement strand
TAGAGGATTAGGTTCAGTTAAACCAATGAGAAACGACCAGGTAATGGTACAAGAAGATTTTGAATTGATTGGATTTGATTTCGTTTCTAACCCTTCAACTCATGGAGCATTCTTATCTCCAGTAAACGAAGGTGTGAGTAAAGAAATTGATGAGTGTGGTAAGTTCTGTAAGGCACAAGATTTAATGAGACAAATCATAGAGGAATTAAACTAATGATTAAGTTAAAAGATTTATTAGAGGCATACGATCCAGCTGAAGCATTTCACAAAAAGGTTAGTAAAATGATCGATAATAATCAACATAGTGAGGCTGCACTTGAATTAGCATTTTATTTAGATGATAGAGATGCAGTAATGGTATTAAATCATATTAAAAAAAATCATCTTAAAAATGGTTCAATTTCAAAAGAAGACCAAAAGAAAAGAGATAATATGGTTGATATGTTATTAAAGAAAGCAAAGAAAGAATTATCCGAAAAGGACTATAAGTTAATCAATAATTCATTTTAATATATTTATATGAGTATGATAAAGTTAAAGAAATTAATGGGTGAAGGTGAGAATAAGAAAGCACCATCTCCAATGCATAACGAAGCAAGAAGACATTTTTTAGAAGTAATTTCTACCTACAAATCGTTTGGTAAAAAATTACAAGCTGAACATGATTTGGCAGAAATTGCTGAAACATTAGGAGCTATTGTAGATGCAGCGCATACTTTTACAATGAAGGAAGCTGGAAACAATTTTGATCCTGCGACCGTTAAAAGAAATATGGGTGATTTAACAAAGTTATCTGGACAATTTGAAAAAACTGCAAACGAAGCAAAACAACTACAACAAAGATTACATTCTATGTATGAGGATATGGGACATGTGTTGGGTAGATATTTCGATATGCAAGAATTAACAGATGAGGAAGCGGATTATAGATTAGGTAAAAGACCAGCTAAATTAGAACAAGCATTAACAATGAGAAGTGCAATGCCACAATCAACAAATGAAGATGCTAACCCATGTTGGAAAGGATATGAAATGGTAGGGATGAAAGATAAAGGTGGTAGAAAAGTTCCTAATTGTGTTCCTAAAAATGAAGTAGTAAAAGAAAGTAAAAACGATTGTGGATGTAATGAAAATCATGACTGTGGTTGTGGTGGACATCATAAACATTAATAAAAAGAAATAAAAATGGCAGCATCATCAATAGAAACATTTGCAAGATTAGCAACATTATATAGTGGATCAAACGCAGTAACATGTAATTATAGTGGTTCACAATATCAAAAGGTATGGGGTATTATTCCAGCAGCCGCAGGAACAGCACCAACTGGGACAATTCAATTACAAAAAAGTGGTTCAATAACAATACAAGATTTGGCAAGAGGTGTAGTAACGGCATGTGTTCCACAATCAGTAACCGTAAGTGCTGGGACAGTATATTTAGTTTTAGTTTAATTAGTTATAAAAAAATAAAGAATGATTATTATTGACAACATTAGAGAAGAAAATTTAAATCAAGCTCTAAAAAAGTTAAAGAAAAAATGGCAAGATTCTAAAGCCGTTGAAGAGTTAAGAGATAGAAAATATTTTACAAAACCTTCAGCAAAGAAGAGAGTTCAAAAAGAAAAAGCTGTTAGAAAGCAATTAAGAACAGCAAAAACACAATTGGAATTTTTAAATTTAAAGAAAATTCCTAAAAAATTTATCGGACTTTAATCGTTTCGATATATTTTTATATATGTATATTATATATTCACTCATAATGGGTGAATTTTAATATTTAAGATATTCGATGAATACTCTATCTCTATATAGAGTTCCGAAAGATTATCAAAATTCTATTTAAGCCGCCTATCCTACAATGGCTTAACAAATCAAAAGGACATACAAAATGGCAAGTTCAAAATTATTGAAAGAAGCAATCGCTGATGCTAAAGCCGTTCGTGAAACTGCGTTAGCAAATGCAAAGATTCAATTAGAAGAGGCATTTACTCCAAGATTGAAATCAATGTTATCTCAAAAATTAAGAGCTGAAGCACAAGATGCTGAAGATCAAGATGATGAGAAAACAGACGATAAGATGGAAGAAGAATATTCTTCATCTAATATCGGTGCTGGTAAGGGTGGAACAAACTCTGGCCAAAACAACAAAAAACCAAGCGAACACAATGCAGCTTCAGAAGAAGAGCACGGTAAAGCTGGTGTAAAAAGTACTTCAAAATCTCCAGAAGATGAAGATGAGAACATGGATTTCGCAAAATCTATCTCTGAAGCAAATGGTGAAGATGAAGATTTCGCATCAGGTGACGTACAATTCGCAACTGAAGATTTCGCTGATGGTGATGATTCTGAGCATGGCGATAAACCAGAAAGTAACCTATATGGTGACGATTCAGATGACCAACATTCAGAAGATGACTTAGATTTAGAAGCAATCATTAAAGAGTTGGAAGACGAATTACATGGTGGTTCTGATGATATGGAATCTCAAGATGATTATGATGCAATGGGACACGATGATCATGACGACGTTCAAGAAGATGCAGATGATGTTGATACATTTATGCATGCAGATGAACCAGATGCAACCTTAAAACAACACGAAGGTGAAGATAAAGGTGAAGATGATGATATGAACATTGAAGAAATCATCAAAGAGTTAGAAGAAGAAGAAAAAGCTGAAGAAGAAGAAAAAGAGAAAATGGAAGAAAACAAAAGATTACAAGCTGAATTAAAAGAAGCTATTTCTGTAATCAAAACGTTGAAATCTACAATCAATGAAGTAAATCTTTTAAACGCTAAATTATTATTCTCTAACAAATTGTTCAGAAGTTATAACTTAACAAATGAGCAAAAATCTAAGGTTATTGATTCTTTAGATAGAACAACAACTGTAAGAGAAGTAAAATTAGTTTACTCAACATTAGCTGAATCAATGAAGTTCGCTACTCAATCATCTACTAAAACAACAAAAGTAATGGCTGAAGGAGCTTCAAGAGTACAAGCTAGTACAAAACCATCTAACAAAGAAGTAATTGCAGAAGGAACATCTTATGCAAATAGATTCAAAGAGTTAGCAGGAATTTTAAAATAACAAAAAACAAATAAGGAAAAAACAAAATGGCAAATTTTGATTTAACAAAACTTATGGAAGGCAAAAACCCAACTGCAGTTATGCTTGAGCAAACTCGTGGTTTAAAAAACAAATGGGAAAAAACTGGCCTTTTAGAAGGAATCGACGCAAAACCTCAACAACACGCTATGGCTGTATTGTTAGAGAACCAAGCAAAACAATTGCTTGATGAAGCAACACAAACTGGTACTTCTGCAGGTTCAGAAGAATGGTCTGGTGTAGCTTTACCATTGGTAAGAAGAATTTTCGGCGAAATCGCTGCAAAAGAATTCGTATCAGTACAACCAATGAACTTACCTTCTGGACTTATCTTCTACATGGACTTCAAATATGGTTCAAACGAAGCGGGTAGAGCAAAAGGTGATTCATTATATGGTAACTCTGGAACAGTAGGTAAAGATTCTTTATCTCCAGCAGGTAACAAATTGGGTTCAACTCAATCTCCAACTGGTGGTTTATACGGTTCTGGTAAATTCGGATACACAGTAAATACATTAACTCAAACTTACGCAAGTGGTGCGGTAACTATCGCAGCAGCAGCTTCTGCTTCTGTAAACTTTAACGCTACATACTTAGGTGTATCTGGTTTGAAAGATGTATCTTTCGCTATCCCTGCAAACGCTGACTTCAATGCTATTAGAGCATTCTACGTTAGTGGTTCTGGTTTAGCTGGTGGAACATATCCTGAATTCACTTACTTAGATGGTAGTGGTAACATTCACTTCATTGCACCAAGTGCAACTGCAGCAAGTGTAACTTTATCTTACGAAGCACAACCAACTGCTTATAACAGAGGTGACTTTGAAGATAGAGACCCAATCAACAACCCTAATGGTGGTACTAACTTGAATATCCCTCAAGTTGATCTTGAATTAAAATCTGAGGCTATCGTTGCTAAGACTCGTAAGTTGAAAGCAGTATGGACTCCTGAATTAGCGCAAGATTTAAACGCTTATCACTCAATTGATGCTGAAGCTGAATTGACTTCAATGTTATCTGAGTACATCTCTTTAGAAATCGACTTAGAAATCTTAGATATGTTAAAAGCTAACGCGTTAACAACTGAGTATTGGTCATTAAAAATCGGTAACGAATATAACACTGCAACCGGTGCTTTCGAAATCGATTCTGACGTATCTGCAGCATCTGCTTATACAAGAAATACTTGGTTCCAAACTTTAGGTACAAAATTACAAAAAGTATCTAACAAAATCCATCAGTTAACAATGAGAGGTGGTGCAAACTTTTTAGTAGCATCTCCTGACGTTTGTACAATCTTAGAATCAATCCCAGCGTTCACAGTAGCTGCTGATAAAGATGCTAAGCAATTTGCAGCTGGTGTAACTCAAGTAGGTTCAATTGCAAACAGATATACTGTTTACAAAAACCCTTACATGACAGAAAACACAATCTTAATGGGTTATAAAGGAAATAACTTCTTAGAAACTGGTGCCGTTTACGCTCCATACGTTCCATTGATTTTAACTCCTTTAGTTTATGATCCAGATAACTTCACTCCAAGAAGAGGTGTAATGACTCGTTACGCTAAGAAATTGGTTCGTCCAGAATTCTTTGGTAAAGTGGTTATCGCTGACTTAAACTTATTATAATCTTTAAGGAAGTAATAAAAAAATAGGAAAGGGGGTAGAAATACCTCCTTTTTTATGTCAAATTATATATTTATATAAAACAAACGGAGAAATTTTTAGATGAGAAAACATAGAGTGTGGCAAGATTTACCACAAGTAACACCAAATCCTTCAACTAAAATGATTGTTACAGATAATAACGGTCAATATTTAGGATATGCTTCAGCAGCAGATTTAGGAATCGAATTAGATACAAACGGATTAGCAACAGATGCATCAGTTCAAGCAGTATCGGCATCAGTAGCAGCATTAAGTGCTTCAATTGGAGTAAGTGGAAGTTATTCTACACAAAATATATTCCACGCAACAAGTAACGGACTTGGAACAAACTTTCAAGTTGGTGATGATGCATGGATTGGTGATGTAAATTATACAAATACATTACAAGTAAGTGGACAACAAGATAATACAAAAGGATATATTAAATTTGGTAGTGGTTCTGCAACTCCTATTATTGGAACAAGTGGACCAAACCATTTAAATATTGTAAATATTCCAGTATATTCTAATAACACAGCTGCAATTGCAGGTGGACTAGTAGCAGGTGATATTTATAGAAATGGTGATAATTTAGGAATAGTTCACTAAACTTATTAAAAATAATATTAAAGGGAGTAATTACACTCCCTTTTTTATGTCCTATATATTTATCTAAAAGTATTAAATGGAAAAAATATACATAGTTACAGCTGGTGATTCATTTACAGATTCTCATATGCCATTTATTAGTAGTGATGATTTTACAACTTATTTAGGATTAAATGAAAAAATAACGCAATATAAAGAAATGTGTGGACCTGATTATTCATTGAGATATCAATATTTTTTAATTAATGAACTATGGGAAAGTGGTGTTAAATTTGATTATTTTAATTTAGGAAAGGGTAGTGCAGGTAATCATGTTATAACTCACAATTATAGAAAAAAAGTTCAAGAATTATTAGATAACGGAGTTAATCCAAAAAATATATATGGGACAATACAATTAAGTGGATTAGTTAGACAAACAAATCCCATATATGATATTGAATTTGATTTACCAAATGTAAATGGTGGTGAATGGGATTATATAAATAATATGAATCCAACGGTTTCAACATATAAAGATGTTTTAGAAGCACATATTTTAAATTTAGAAAATATAATTGAATGGAATAAAAATAAAGGAATAGAACATTTTAATATGTTTTTTGGTTGGGCAGTTTATTATGAAGATGAATTAATACAATATGGATTAAAAGAAAGATTTGATGTGATTGATTCAAAATATTTTTTTAGATATCAATATAAAGAAGCAAACGATGTACTTACCAATACTTGTGTTGGAACTAAAAAAGTATTAAAAACATTATTTGGTATACAGGAAAAATACATTATAGAAACAGGTAAATATGGTGGAATGACAGAATTTATACGAGATCATGTAAATGAAGAAGAATATTTTTATATTGCAAAATGGGATCCACATTTAAATACATTTGGTAATTATATATTTTATAAATTATATTATAGAAAATTATTCCAAAATTGGGGAATAATAAATGAAAATAATTTAATAGAAAATGTAACTTTAAAATGGGAAATGTTTAAGCGAATATTTAAAATAAATCACCAATCATTTTTACAAAGTTATACAACTAATTTTAATAATTTACAACATAAAGAATGTGAAGAATATAAACTTAAAATTAAAGATGAAAATTATAATAAATATTTTATAGATAACAAATAGAATATTTTTAATATTTATACAAAAGGATCATAATGGCAGCAGATTTAGTAACATCAATAAATTGGACTAGTAGTTTAAACGTATTTTCTACGGGCTCAACTCCGTTTGGATTATATGATACGGATAGTTCATTCGCAAGTGATGCACCTAGAGTTTCTCAATGGGTAGCAAAAAGATTGGGATTTCCTATTCAAAATGTAGAATTATTACCAGAAAATATATTTGCATGTTTTGAAGAATCTACATCAGAGTATTCAGCACAAGTTAATGCATTTAATATTCGTAACAATTTGTATAATATGATGGGGCAAAATAACCCAACTCAATCATTATCTAATACATATTTAGAAGGTGCAAATACTACTCAAATGATTAACATAGCAGAATCATACGGAACAATTGCACAAGTTGGTGGAAAGACCAGTATTCATAAAGGAGTTCTTCAATTAAGAAGTGGTATACAAAGATATGATTTAAAAGAACTTAATCCTGACCCAACTGCTACATTATATGAAAGTGGAAGTGGACAATATTTTGCAACAATTCCATCTGGCTCATTAGAAGATCCAACACACTATGATACACCAATTACAATAACTAGAATATTTTACGAAGGAGTTCCTGCAATTAGTAGATTCTTTGACCCTTACGCTGTTTCGGCTATGGGAACATTGAATTTAATGGATGAGTTTGGATTTAGTTCATTCTCTCCGGCGGCACAATTCGTAATGATGCCAATATATGAAGATTTATTAAGAATCCAGGCAATTGAATTTAATGACCAAGTTCGTAGAAGTGGATATTCATTTAATTTGGTAAATAATATATTAGAAATATTTCCAATACCGGGTACATCAACATATAATCCTGTTACATTACATTTTGAATATATGTTATCGGATGAAATTACTGCAAATAGTATTACTAAAAAAGCAGGAGCAATTAGTTCTTATGCAAATATCAATTATGATTTTATGACATACGGAACAATAAATTCAGTTGGTAAACAATGGATTTGGAAATATACGTTAGCTTTGGCAAAAGAATTATTAGGTGGTATTAGAGAAAAATATGCAACTATTCCAATTCCTGAAGGTGAAGTATCATTAGATGGTGCAAGTTTAAGAGCAGAAGCACAAAATGATAAAGACCGTTTATATGAACAACTTAGACAGGATTTAGAGGAATTGAGTAGACCTAAACAAATGGAATACAAAGCCCAAGAAGCTAAGCAAGTTCAAGAGATGTTAAAAAATATTCCATTACCATTTTATATAGGATAAGAAAATGCCTCGTTTTATAGGATCGAAAGATTATAATTTCTTTCAAAACATAAGTAGAGAATTAGTAGACTCTGTGGTTCAAACACAAGTTTTCTTATTCAAATTAATAGCAGGAGAAAGTAAAACAAATCTTTATGGTGAATCTTTAGATAAGAGTTACTTTGAAGGTGTTTCTATTTTTGGTATGGTAGAATATGGAGATGAATCTCAACAATATGATGGATTTGGACAAGATACAATACAAGATGTAACATTCCGTTTTAACCAAGATACATGTATTGTAAAAGATATTTATCCTGAAGTTGGAGATATAATCTTGTTTAATAAAGGTTACTATGAAATAACAACAACAAATCAAACTCAGTTAGTAGGTATGCAAGCAGAAAATAATTTTGGCATAGAATGTGTTACTTACTTAACTAGAAAATCTATGTTAAATATAGAACCGAGAAATAAATAATGGCAACAAATAATCCACTTAGACCTGCATTAAATAGAGCAAAACAATTACCAAACGAAGACCAATTCTCTCGTAAAGGAATTACTTTGTTTGATGTTGATAGTGCAATGTTTAATTATATGCAGGATATTGTTGTTCCTAAATTAAAAATAGATAATACCGAAATAACTGTTCCTGTAATGTATGGTAATGCAGAAAGATGGAAAGCAGCACAAGTGGATGGGGTGTATAGAGATAGTAGAGGTAAAATTCAGTTACCACTTATTATGTTTAAAAGAACGACAGTAGAAAGAAATGATGCAATTCCAATGTTAAATCGTTTTCTACATTATCCATCTTATCAAAGATATTCAAAGAAAAATGTTTATGATAAATTTTCTTTATTAAATAATTTTCAACCAAGAAAGGAAATATATGATATAACAATGCCAGATTATGTGGATATTAGTTATGAGGTAATGGTATGGACTAACTATAATGAACATATGAATACTATTATAGAAGCATTTAAATGGGCAGCAGATGAATATTGGGGTGATAAAGATAAATTTAAATTCAAAGTAGAAATTGATTCATTCGATAAAACATTGGAAATGACTGATAATCAGGAAAGAATTGTAAGAACTGAATTTACAATGTTAGCAAAAGCATATTTAATTCCTGAAAGATTTGATAATGAACCAACTACTAAAAAATCAATTTCTAATAGAGCAACTATTGTTACATTAGAAACGGATGTAACTGGAATAAGTGCACCAATATATGTAAATGATTATAATGCAAACAAAGTATTATATGATTATTTAGAAATTAATAATACAAAGGTTAGTGATATTATATTCCAAAATATAGTAACATTTAATGGTGTACAAATAGTGCAACCACCATCACAATTAAGTGTTCAAGTAATTGATACCATAAAAGTATATATAAATGGTGCAAAATATTCTAGTGGATATTATACTTTAGATTATACATCGGTTCCGAATACAATAAAGATTACTTTTAATGAAGGTCTATTAGGATTTATAATAGAACCAACCGATGAAATTCATATTGCAGGAAAATTTTTATTAATATAATGAGTATATTACAAAATATATTATCATATGTGACATTAACAAATGCCAAATTGAATTATGTAAAAACAACTTCAACTGATTATATATTTGAATTAGTTGGATATAGTTTACCAAAACCAATCGTAGATAAAAATAGTGGTAAGATATTAAAACAAAGAAATTCAATAATTCTATTAGACATAAACCAACAAAATATTGGTATGTATGATTATAGTGTGGAAAATTTTGGTGGTAATGTTAGATTTATATTACCTAAGTCAAATTTTCCATACACTATAACAGCAGATGATACATTACAAATAACAGGAACTTTTTCAAAATAATGAAACAAAGACCAAACATATTAGTTCAAAAAAAATCTAATACAAAGTTAGATTATTTGACATATTTGGCAACGGAAAATATTCAACCAAATGTTTCTGCATCTGTTTATATTACACCAAAAAGTAAAACAAAATCTAAACCAAATATTAAAATAAAAAATAGAAATATAGATGTTATAAATGCACATAGAATGGATATGATGCAAACGGTTATTACGGAAAAGGCAATTAATCCGGATTTATTAGTAGAATATCCTACTTATTATATTTTAACAATTACAACTTATAATATAATTCAAGGAGTTGAAACACCAACTGCAAAAGATTTTGATATTTATTTAGATGGAGTTAAGTTGGATACTATTTTATATAATATTAACGTAAATGATAATATTACTATAACATTACAAAAAGATGATGAAGCAAATGTAAGTATTATTGATAATGGTATAACTGAAAATAATTTTGAAATAGTTGGAAAATTTATAACAAAGTAGAAATATATAATGGCAAGTTTAATAAAATTAAAACAAATAGAAAGTGGTTCTGCATTACAAACAGCGGCAGGAGCTGGTGCAGATTTTAGTGCTTCTGTAATATCTATTATTAGTTCATCGGTAGTTGGAGTGTTACCGGATGGTATAATAAGTGGTTCATCGCAGTTAAATGGAACAACAATAAATAACTTAACATTATCAACTACTGGAGATGCATACTCATTAATAGTAAGTGGTGCAGTAGCAATTGTAGATACCGAAATAAATATTAGTGGTACTTTATATAATGTTCCAGGTGAATTGTGGATAAATGGAGAGACTGGTTCAGCAGGAAATGCACCGATAAATCCATATGATAATGATGGAAATGCGGAAGCAGATATAATTGATAATGGTGAATGGTAAACTAAATTATAAAAAATTAAAAATAAATGAGTTGCATCATATTTGAATGCAACTTTTTTCATATTTATTAAAGTAAAGGAGCAAACCCCCTAAAATAATTAAAGGAAATTATGGCACAAATAATCAAACACAAACGTGGTAGTTTAGAAAAACTATCCTCGATAACAGGTTCACTTCAAAAAGGTGAAATCGTAATTGCAACCGGTTCGGCAAATCTTAATGTAACAAATGGAGAAGCATTAGTATTTGCAGCTTATGAAAGTGGATCAATTGCAGCAGTAAATAGAGTATTAAGAGGAGCAAATGATCCTGCGGTTTTTGCAGGTTCTACCTACAACGGAATGTTGAATGGTGTTCCATACTATTCAAGTGGTTCAAAAACATTATTTTTACTAGGTAGTGATGGTAATGAAGCAATTGACCTAAGTGGTAACGTAATCGCTTTAAGTGGTTCAATTGCAAATGATTTTAGTTCATCTAACTATCAAATTTCACAATTAAGTGCTTCAGTAGCGAGTACAACTGGTGACTTTAGTTCTTCAGTAGCTTCTCAATTTAGTGCAAGTGCAGCAAGTGTAACTTCATTAAGTGCTTCAGTAGCAACTGATTTAAATAATTTAAGTTCGTCAATTTCAACAACTGATTCTGCAAGTGCAGCAAGTGTAAATGCATTAAGTGCTTCAACATATAATGCAGTATTTGGATTTGCAGGATTAAGTTCATCAGTAGCAACTACAATTAGTGCAAGTGCAGCAAGTGCAACAAATGCAAACAATATTTTAAGTGCTTCAATCGCAACTTCATTTAGTGCAAGTGCAGCATCTCAAACAAACTTAAGTTCTTCATTAGCAACTACAATTAGTGCAAGTGCAGCAACAGCAGCATCTGATAACGCTAATTTAAGTAGTTCATTAACAACTACAATTTCTAACTTAAGTTCTTCAATCGCAACAACTGATTCTGCAAGTGCAGCATATCAAACTGCATTAAGTGCTTCAATAGCAACAACAGTTTCTAACTTAAGTTCTTCAATAGCAACAACAGATAGTGCAAGTGTGGCATCTCAAACTGCATTAAGTGCTTCAATTGCAACAGATTTAAATAATTTAAGTTCTTCAGTAGCAACAACAGATAGTGGTAGTAAATATTTAATTTCATCTTTAAGTGCAAGCACATTTACAAATAGTGGAAGTGTAGCAAATAGATTAAACGTAATTGAAACAACTTATGCTACAACTGGTTCTAATACATTTAATGGTAACCAAGTAATAAGTGGTTCAATGTGGATTACGGGTGATGTAACTATTTATGGTTCTTCATCTTTAGTAAATGTAACTGCAAGTGCGGTTGAAATTGGAACAAACACAATCGTATTAAATACTGCAAATCCAGCAGTTAGATTTGGTGGTATTGCAGTAATAGATAGTGGTTCAAATTCAAATGCAACTGGTTCATTACTTTGGGATTCAACTAACAACGTTTGGATTTATGTAAATAATCCAGACCAAGCAGGATATACTTCAGCTCGTTTAATTGCGGGACCTCAAAATACCGGTTCAGTAGGTGAAGAAACTGGATTATATACAAACTATTTGACAGTAGCAAGTGGTGATGACCATATCAGTTCTTCAAATATCTCTGTAATTGGTAATGATGTAACAATTGAACAAGGTGGTAATTTATATGTAGATGGTGAAATTAGTTCATCTACAATCAATGGTATTGGAAACGTAACTGACTTTAGTGCTTCAGTTAGTGCTTCATTAGCAGCAATTAACAATAATTTAGGGGCAGGTGGTGATTTAGGAACAAGAGTATCTAACTTAGAAACTATTTCATCTTCTTATTTAGCATTCACTCAATCATACTATTCTGATTCTGCATCTTTTGATACTAGAATTAGTGCAAGTGCATACAATATTACTGCATTAAGTGCATCAACTGCAATGGTAGCTGGTGACTTTAGTGCATCTGTTGCAACTTCATTTAGTGCAAGTGCAGCAAATGTAACAGCATTGAGTTCTTCAGTAGCAAGTGATTTAAATAATTTAAGTTCTTCGGTAGCAAGTGATTTAAATAACGCATCTTCTTCAGCATTTTCAACATTTGCTAAATTAGCTGGTGGTAACACATTTACTGAAACACAAACATTTAGTAATGATGTTAATGTAAATGGTACAACAAACTTCAACAATGCAGTAGCCGTTAACGATGCAAACATGAACTTAGGAAATAGTTCAGCATTGAATTTATCAAATGGTGCTAGTATTTATGTTGATGCAAGTGGAACAATTAGTGGTTCTATCACTGGTATTGGAAATGTATCTGAATTTTCTACTTCAGTAGATAGTAGATTTAGTGCAAGTGCATACGATGTAGCAGTATTAAGTGCTTCAGTAGCATCAGTTGGTGGTACATTCAGTTCTTCAGTTGCAACTACAATTTCTAACTTAAGTTCTTCAATTGCAACAACTGATTCTGCAAGTGCAGCTTATGCGGCATCACAATTAAATAGTGTAAGTGGAGCAGTTGCAACTACAATTTCTAATTTAAGTTCTTCAGTAGCAACAACAATAAGTGCTTCATTAGCAACAGTATCATTTGATTCTTCTTCATTAGAAACTTCAATAACTAATTTAAGTTCTTCAGTAGCAACTTCATTCTCTGCTAGTGCAGCAAATGTAAATGCATTAAGTGCTTCAATCGCAACTAGTGATTCAGCAAGTGCAGCATATGCAGCATCACAATTAAATAGTGTAAGTGGAGCAGTTGCAACTACAATTTCTAATTTAAGTTCTTCAATCGCAACAACTGATTCTGCAAGTGCAGCATATGCGGCATCTCAATTAAGTTCAGTTAGTTCTTCAGTAGCAACTGATTTAAATAATTTAAGTTCTTCAGTAGCAACTTCATTCTCTGCTAGTGCAGCAAATGTAAATGCATTAAGTGCTTCAATTGCAACAACTGATAGTGCTAGTTTAGCAAATGTTAACGCAGTAAGTAACTCAATTGTAACAGATTTTTCTGCTTCTCAACATACACAAAATGTTAGATTGGATTCAATCGAAGCATATACTTCTTCATTACAAAATGCAATTAGTGTAAGTGGAAGTGGTACTGGTTCAACTACAACAATTTTAGGTAACTTAAGTGTTCAAGGTACTACAACAATAGTAGATTCTACAACAGTTAGTATCGGTGATAACATTATAGCATTAAATGGAACGCAAGCAGCATACGCTGGTATTCAAGTAGCTGACCCAACAAACCCTTCAAAGGTTAGTGGTTCATTACTTTGGGATAGTGCAAATGATATGTGGATTGCCGGCCCTATCGGAAGTGAAGTACAATTAGCAGATATCAACTATGTATCTACATCAGTAGCTAGTTTATCTCAATCAGCAGCAACTTCATTTAGTGCAAGTAATTATACAATCTCACAATTAAGTGCTTCAGTAGCAAGTGTAACTGGTGACTTTAGTTCTTCAGTAGCAACTTCATTCTCTGCAAGTGCATTTAATTTAAATTCTGTAAGTGCATCAATTGTAAACGATTTCTCTGCATCACAATATGTTCAAGATGGTAGATTATCAACATTAGAAGGTACTGGTACAATACAAGGTGTAGGAACTACAAATGATGTAACATTTAATAGTGTAACTGCATCTAATTCAGTAAACATTCCAAGTGGTGGTGGTAATAGTAAGAGATTAGCATTTAGAGGTTTAACTGATAACATTGAATTTATCGCAGCACCTCAAAATGTTGGAGATATAGCACAATGGGATGGTACAGACTTCGTAATGAGCAATACAATTGATGGTGGTTCATTCTAATATAACTAATTATCTCCCCCTGAAATATGGGGGAGATTAAAACAAATTATATAATAATGAAAATAAAAAACAGAAGCTCAAATGGCAACAAATAACGATAAAACAATAATACTACAACGAAGATCCAATATATCGGGTTCAGTTCCTACAACATCAACAATGAAAGTTGGTGAAATAGCACTGAATACCTATGATGGAACAGCGTTTATACATAAGAGTGGTTCTGCAGAAAGTATTGAGCAATTAGTTTCTACCAATTCAAATACAGTAGGTAATATTAATATATTAGGCACTGGTTCGTTTAATGAATTAATTGTTTCAAATGATGTTAATGTAAGTGGAAGTGTATTTGTTCAATATGATATTGTAGGAAATGGTGATTTAGATATATTAGGTTCGGTAACTGCATCAACTGTAACTGCTAATTATTTCTTTGGAGATGGTAGTGGTTTAACAAATGTAGCAGTAACTCCGGCAAATGATTATGATTTTAATACACCAAATCCATCAGCAGGATACGTTGGATATGTAACAGATGGTGGAGATAATTATACGGTTCTACCGTCATCTTCATCTGTACAAATACAATATCAAGGAACAACATTTGCAAAAATATCAAAAGAACAAGGATTTAGTGGTTCATTATATGGAATAGGTGATGTATTAGCATTCAGTAGTTCAGTAGCACAACAATTTGCAGACTTACAATATTCAGCTTCTAATATAGATGCTGGATCTTGGTAATAAAATAAAAAATAAAAATTATGAGTTTAGGACATAAAATAGAAATAACCGGAGGATTCTCAATAGTACCTCATGGTGCAGGTGGAAGTGGTTATTGGAATTTAGTAACAGGTGCAGCAGGATATAACCCAGCTTGGAGTATTGGAGATTTAACATTTCCAAATCATAATACAAGTACTTCATTAAATGATGTTAGTAATATTTTAACAAACGGTTCTATATACATTGATCAATATGATTATGATAATGTTGATCAAAGTACACTTTTATCATCTTTAGTTGGAAATAGTGGAACAATAACATTTACACAAGGAGTAAATTCAATTACGTTTAATTTCCAAGCGGATACATTTGCAGCATTTAGTTTTGGTTATGGAAATTATTCATATTATTGGGATGTTAATCCAGGATATTCACCAACCGCTAATACTTTAACATACAATACATCTAGTGGTAGTTCAACTTTTAATGATGGACCGGTTCAAATATCTATTGTAATATAAATTTTTGTTTTATTTAATTTTAATATATTTATAAGGGTACTATATAGTACCCTTTTTTCGTTGTTAGATAACATTAAAAAACGTTTCCATACATATGGCTCAAAATATTATACTAAAGCGTTCCTCGCTTACTGGTAAAGTTCCTGATACGGGTTCACTTCATTTGGGTGAATTAGCAGTTAATACCTACGATGGTAAAATTTATTTTAACAAATCAGGTTCGGTTGAGTCTATACAAACAATCGTAACAACGGATTCTACAACAACAGGTTCAATTTCAATTACAGATACGGGTTCATTTGGTGAAATCATAATTAAAAATGATTTAAATGTAAGTGGTGGTGCTTATATTAAAGGTGATATAGTAGGCAATACAGATTTAGATGTATTAGGAAGTATCACAGGTTCAGAATTAAGAATAAATGGAAGTGGTTCATTTGAGTCATTAAAAGTAAATGATACAATGACGGTTAATCATGGTTATACCGTTATAAGTGGTTCACAATACATAACAGAAGATTTGAATGTATTTGGTGCAGTTAATGCTAGACAGTTCAACATAAATATTATTTCATCATCTACTATATATCAAAGTGGTTCAACAAATTTTGGTGATACGGTTGATGATACACATACATTTACAGGTTCAGTAGAAATAACAGGTTCATTATATCTTAATGGAATTGATTTAAGTCAAGGAAATAATAGTGGTAGTTTTAGTGGTTCATTTCAAGGAGATGGTAGTGGTTTAAGAGGTGTAGTTAGTGATGATTTACCTATTGATGGTTGGGATTATAGTTCTAATAGTACAGCATCAATTAATGAATTTAATAATGAATCTAAAAAATATATTATAGATTTTGAATGGGAACAAGAAGTAGGAACACCAATTGGATTTAAAACATTTATATCTAATGTAAGTGGTAGTTCACAAATTGTTCCTACAAACGAAGGTATTAAATTCATTGTAGGAGATCAATTAGTAGCAACAATTGGACAAAATGGAATTAATGCAACTTTACCTAATGGAGTTATAAGTGGTAGTTCTCAAATTAGTGCATTAGGATTTGCAACTACAGGTTCAAACACATTTAACGGAAACGAAACTATAAGTGGTTCATTATTTATAAGTGGAACAACTGAATTGGGTGGAAACATCGTTCCAAAATCAGCAAGAGGAGCAACATTAGGAACGGTAGATAGACCTTTTAGTGATATATTTGTTTCATCGGGTTCAATCAACATAGCAGGTATTCCAGGACAACCAAATACGGCATTATCAAACGTAAGTGGAAACATCTTAATATCTGCGGGTGGTATGCAATTGGTTGGAAATGCATCATTTATTGCAGCAACAGGTTCATTCCAATACATTAGTGGTTCAATGACACAGGTCGGTAATTATACTCAAACGGGTAATTATACGATGGTGGGTAATAAAACAATTACAGGTTCATTGTATGTATCCGGAACAATTGTAGATACCGACAGAATGGTTATTGGTGATGTTGAAGGTGATGATAACAATATAACAGTAGCAGGAACTGAATATAATTCACAATTAGTAATTAGTAATTATGGAAGTGATTACGTTGGTCAATTAATATTACACAGACATTCAACTGAAATTCAACCAATATTAGCATCGGCTCGTAGTAATAGTGATGATGATACTGATACCGATATAACACCTGGTATGGCATTATTAGAAATAGTAGCAACCGGTTGGGCAGGAACTGATTATAAAGAATTTGCTAATATCGTTTTTAGTGCAGATGATGCAGATGGTATAACGATTGGTGATGGTAGTAGTCCTGGTAAAATTGATTTTAATGTAAGTCCGGATGGTGATGTACATACTAATACTGCACTTACATTAAGAAGTAATTTAAATGCAGAATTTAATGGTTTAATTAAAGTAAATGGTGTTGTATTGGGTGCAAACTATCCAACAACAAGTAAAGGACAAGCGGGGGATTTGAATGGTATGATTGCATCGGATGGTAATTACATATATTATTGTTTTGAAGATTATATAAGTGGAACTAACAATATTTGGAAACGAGTAGAATTATCAAATAGTAGTTGGTAATAAAATAATAACAATGATATTTATAAAAAAGAATAAAAGATTTTAAATGGCAACTTTTCAAATAAGATATGGTGTATCAACCGAAACTGGTTCTTCATTAAAAGCAGGAGAATTATATGCAGCTACTGATTTACAAACTTTACAATTAAGTGCAGATGGTATTAATAGTATAACATTGATGTCAAGTGCTTCAATTGTTAATAGTATTAGTGGAGCTTTAGAAGCATCTATTATATCTTTAAGTAGTAGTATTTCTCATGATTTAAGTGCAAGTTTAGCTGGGTTATCATTTGATTCTTCATCTTTAGAAACATCAATATTAAATTTAAGTGCATCAATTTATACAACCGATGCAACTCAAACAACAAATATTATAATAGCAAGTGCATCTGCGTGGGGAGCATTCCAAAGTGCATCTGCATATAGTAGTTCAGGAGCAATTGCATTATCAAATGTAAGTAGTAGTTTAGAAACATCAATTACTACAATATCAACATCAGTAGCAAGTAGATTAGGTAGTATAGAAAGTTTAGATACAAAATACGCAACAACAGGTTCGAATACATTTACTGGAAATCAAATAGTATCAGCATCAGTATACGTTACGGGTGATTTGATTGTATTTGGAACATCATCAATACAAAACGTAACAGGTAGTATATTAGACATCGGAACAAACCAAATAATATTAAACACAGCAACTCCGGCAGTTAGATTTGCAGGTATAAGTGTAATAGATAGTGGTAGTACTGGTGCAACCGGTTCTTTATATTGGGATTCATTAAATAACGGATGGGTTTATCAAAAAGCAAGTGGTAGTTCATATCATGGTGCTGCTTTAATTAGTGGACCTAGAAATAGTGGTAGTTTAGGAGATGAACAAACAACTAATCATAATGCAATTCTTAAAGGACAAGGCGGAGATCATTTAACATCATCGGTAATAACAGAAGATGGTAATACACTTTGGCTACCATTAAATTTAAGTGTTAGTGGTTCAACTGGTTTTGCAGAATTAAGTGGTAGTTTAGCTAATTTTAGTTCTTCATTATCAACATATAACACAACAAATTCAGCATCAGCATGGGGAGCATTCGAAAGTGCATCTTCATATAGTGCAAGTTTTTATACTACAATAAATAATACAACACAAAGTGTATTAATTAATTCACAAAGTGCTTGGGGAGCATTTCAAAGTGCATCTTTATATTCAGCAAGTATTTATACAAGAGATGCAAACCAAGATTTGCAAATAGCAGTAATTTCTGCATCAGCTTGGGGAGCGTTTCAATCAGCAAGTTCTTATAGTGCTTCATTGGAAACTTCAATTAGTGCAAGTAATCATAGAATTGATGCATTGGCATTGGGAGCAGGAGCACAAGTTGGTAATGATAACATATTTACAGGCCAAAATAAGTTTACACAATATATTACGGGTTCTATTAGTGGAGCAGTATATGGGTTAGGTGATACTTATTTATATTCACAATCGGTAGCAAGTAGATTAACAAAAATTGAAACTACATATGCAACAACTGGTTCAAATACATTTAATGGTTCTCAAAACATTGCAGGTGATATTACAGCAAGTGGTAATTTATTTGTAAGTGGAACAATTTACGCACATGAATTACATACTATATTTGAAAGTTCATCTATTATTTATAGTAGTGGTTCTAATAATTTTGGTAACGATGTATCAAACATATTAACTATTACTGGTTCATTAAATCAAAGTGGTTCAACATCATTTACAGAATTAACAGGTAGTTTAGTTGCGTTTAGTGCTTCATTAAATACTAGATTTGGTGATTCGGTTACAAACGTAAATGGATTAAGTTCATCTATTTATCAAACGGATGCAACTCAAAGTAATAATATAGCAACAATTAGTGCATCAGCGTGGGGAGCATTCGAAAGTGCATCTTCATATAGTGCAAGTTTAACTAATACTAATATTATAAATAGTGCATCAGCGTGGGGAGCATTCCAAAGTGCAAGTTCTTATAGTGGAAGTTTCTATTTAACTATTAATTCATTAAGTAGTTCAATTGCAACAACCGATGCTACTCAAACCACAAATATAACAACTGCACAAAATAGTGCAAATGGAGCATTTGCATCAGCAAGTGCATATAGTTCATCAGTATCTTCATCTTTAAATGTATTTAGTTCAAGTGTAGCAACTACAATTTCTAACTTAAGTTCTTCAATTGCAACAACTAATTCAAATTTAAGTTCATCGGCATATTTGACATATGCTAAATTAGGTACATCAAACCAATTTAATGGTAATCAAACTATTACTGGTTCATTAACTGTTACTGGAGATGTAACGGCTTATTATAGTTCAGATGAAAGATTAAAAGATAATATACAATTAATATCTAATCCAATTGAAAAAGTACAACAATTAAGAGGTGTTGAGTTTGATTGGAATGATAGAGTTCAATCTAAAGCAGGTGAACATGATTATGGTGTAATTGCACAGGATGTATTGGCAATAATGCCAGAATTAGTTAAACAAAGATATGATGGATATTATGGCGTTGATTATGATAAGATTATAGGATTATTAATCGAAGTTGTAAAAAACCAAGAAAATAGAATAAAAGATTTGGAAAATAAATTAGGTTCTTAGTTAGAATCTAATATTTATTTCTATATAATAAAGTTTACATCAATGTCTCAAATGATAATACAAAAGGAAAAAAACAATGGCATTACGCTTTAGAAGAGGTAGCGATACCCAAAAATCAGGTTCATTATTATTCGGTGAACCATACTTTAATACCGATTTACAAACATTACAAATCGGTGGTGCAAACGGAGATGTGACATTAGCATCTTCATTCGGTCAATTACATGGTAGTGGTTCAGCAGGAACTATTGCATTATTTAGTAGTTCACTATCTCTTTCATCATCACAAATGACAGATGATGGAACAACGGTGCATATACCAAATACATTAGCAGTTACTACTATTTCTTTAACAGGTGATGTAGTTCCAACTGGGCTTACATCTAATTTAGGAAGTATTAATAATCCATTTAATCACCTTTACATTTCAACAGGTTCGATATATTTTACAAATAATGGTACAATATTATCAACCTTAACAAATACAGGTGGTGGATTAAGAGCAGATCAAGGTTTAACTGCGGGTGGTGATATCACTACAAGTGGTAATATTGCAGCAACTGGTAGTATTAGTGGTTCTACAATTGTAGGATTAGGAAATGCAACATTATATAGTGCATCAGTAGCAACTAACTTTAGTTCTAGTAAAGCATCTCAAACTGCTTTAAGTGGTGCAATAGCAACAACAATAGGAAATTTAAGTTCTTCAGTAGCAACTTCAATAAGTGCTTCTTTAGCAACTATTAATATAGATTCTTCTTCATTAGAACAATCAATTATAAGTTTAAGTTCATCAGTAGCAACAACTGATAGTGCAAGTGCAGCAACTGTAACGGCATTATCTGCAAGTATTGCTTCAACCGATGCAACTCAAACACAAAACATTACAACTGCACAAAATAGTGCTAACGGAGCATTTGCATCTGCAAGTGCATATTCTGCAAGTGCAGCAGTTGTAGCAATTACAAATGCAAATAGTGCAGCTGGAGCTTTTGCTTCTGCATCTGCATATTCTGCAAGTGCTACAACAAAATATTCTCAATTAAGTGTAGCAAATACATTTAGTGCAGATCAAACTATTAATGGCAACATTAGTGCAAGCGGTAACATTAGTGCTTCTACAATTAATGTAGGAACATTAACTGCAACTAATGTATACACAATCAATGAAACATCATCGGTTGTTTATAGTAGTGGTTCAAACGTATTTGGTAATTCAACATCAAATACACATACATTTACTGGTTCTATTTATGTAACAAATGATATTAGTGCATCTACAATAAATGGTATTGGAAATGCAACAGCATTTTCTGGTTCACTAGCAAGTAGATTATCAATAGTAGAAGCAGTAAGTGGAAGTTCAGCAGGAGCTTTAAGTACATTAAGTTCTTCAGTTACAACTTCATTCTCTGCAAGTTTAGCTTCACAAACAGCGTTATCAGCTTCAATTGCTTCAACTGATGCAACTCAAACTACAAATATCACAACTGCACAAAATAGTGCAAATTGTGCATTTGCAAGTGCTTCAGCTTACTCAGCAAGTGCTGCAACTTCATTTAGTGCAAGTTTAGCTTCACAAACAGCATTATCTGCTTCAATTGCTTCAACTGATGCAACTCAAACTTCAAATATACAAAAAGCACAAGACAGTGCCTTTGGTGCCTTTGCATCAGCAAGTGCATATTCTGCTAGTGCAGCAAGTAATTTAAGTTCATTAAGTTCTTCAATTGCAACAACCGATGCAAATCAAACTTTAACTACATCTAATGTATTTGCTTCTGCAAGTGCGTATAGTGCAAGTGCAGCAACTTCATTTAGTGCAAGTTTAGCTTCACAAACAGCATTATCTGCTTCAATTGCGTTAACAGATTCAACTCAAACTACAAACACAATTGCAGCTTCAGCAAGTGCATGGGGAGCATTCCAAAGTGCATCATCTTATAGTGCTAGTGCAGCAACAGCATTAAGTACTTTAAGTAGTTCAATTGCTTCAACTGATGCAACTCAAACTACAAATATCACAACTGCACAAAATAGTGCAAATGGTGCATTTGCTTCGGCATCTGCATATTCTGCAAGTTTAGCAGCGTATGATGCAAGTTTAAGTTCAAGTATATATCAAACTGATGCAACACAATCATTCCAAATAACTGCAAATGCAGCAACTGCAAGTGCATACTCTGCAAGTGCAGCAACAGCATTAAGTACTTTAAGTAGTTCAATTGCTTCAACTGATTCAAATGCAAGTTCTAGTGCATACTCAACATTTGCTAAGTTAAGTGGTGGTAACACTTTTAACAATGACCAAATTGTAAGTGGTTCAATGTATGTGCAAGGTAATATGATTGTTTACGGATCATCATCATTATTAAATGTAACAGCAAGTCAAGTTGAAATCGGTTCAAATATAGTATATCTAAACGCAGCAAATCCAGCAGTTAGATTTGGTGGAATTGCGGTTATAGATAGTGGTTCAACACAATCTACTGGATCTCTATTATGGGACACAGTAAATAAAGGTTGGGTTTACCAAAAATCTAGTGGTTCTTCATATCATGGTGGTGCTTTAATTAGTGGACCAAGAAATAGTGGCTCATTAGGACAAGAACAAACTACTAACGCAAATGCAATATTAAAAGGACAAGGAGGAGACCACTTAACTTCATCAGTAATGACTGAAGATGGAACTACTTTATGGATTCCTATTAATTTAAGTGTAAGTGGTTCTACTGGATTTTCAGAATTAACTGGAAGTTTAGCTTCATATAGTTCATCAGTAGCAAGTAGAATTAATACAATTGAAACAACATATGCAACTTCTGCTTCAATAGCTAGTGCAACTGCAACTTCAATTTCAACATTAAGTGCCTCTATTTACACAACAGATGCAACTCAAACAACTAATATAACTGCAAACTCTGCAAGTGCAGCTGGTGCTTATGCAAGTTCTTCAGCTTATTCTGCAAGTGCAGCAAGTGCATTAAATTCATTGAGTTCATCAGTAGCATCAACAGATAGTACACAAACAACAAATATTACAGCAGCTTCTGCAAGTGCGGCTGGTGCTTTTGCATCTGCAAGTGCTTATTCAGCAAGTTTAGCTTCTACAATCTCAACAAATAGTGGTAGTGCAGCAACTTCATTTTCTGCAAGTTTAGCTTCTCAAACAGCTTTATCTGCAAGTATCGCTTCAACTGATAGTACTCAAACAACAAATATCACAGCAGCTTCTGCTAGTGCAGCTGGTGCTTTCGCAAGTGCTTCAGCTTATTCAGCGAGTGCAGCAAGTGCTTTAAGTTCACTAAGTAGTTCAGTAGCTTCAACTGATGCAACGCAAACTACTAATATTGCAACCGCAACAGCAGCCGCAGCAGGAGCTTATGCAAGTGCTTCAGCATATAGTGCAAGTGCAGCAAGTGCTTTAAATTCATTTAGTGCATCTAATGCTTCAACTGATAATACTCAAACTACTAATATTGCAACTGCAACCGCAGCCGCAGCAGGTGCTTATGCAAGTGCTTCAGCTTATAGTGGTTCATTCTATACAACTATAAACACGGTTATTGGAACAGTAACAACAGCTCAAAACTCTGCAAATGGTGCATATGCATCTGCAAGTGCTTATAGTTCTAGTGCTTATACTGCTTATGCTAAATTAGGTGCAGCAAATACATTTACTACAAACCAAATCGTAAGTGGTTCTATCACTGCAACTGGTGATGTAGTAGCATATTCAACATCAGATAGAAGACATAAGAATAACATTGTTTTAATTTCAGATGCTTTATCAAAAGTAACTAAATTAAATGGTGTAACTTGGGAATGGAATGATGATGTAGATGCAGCAACTAAAGAAACACCTAAGACTGGTTTAATTGCACAAGAAGTTCAAGAAGTTTTACCAGAAGTGGTGAAAGAAAGAGGAGATGGTTTCTTAGCATTAGATTATTCTAAAACAATAGGTTTATTAGTAGAAGCAATCAAAGAACAACAACAACAAATCGCTTCTTTAACAATTGAAGTAGAAAAATTAAAGAAGAACAATAGCTTATAAGAATGTATGATGTATATTATACAACAGGTTTTGGAAATAAAGTAGGTGCTGGTAGTGATGTTTGGGTGAATAACTTTGTAGAATACGTTGTTCCTCATTTAAAAGTAAAACCTATCCTACTTATACATAGAAAAAGACCAGATGATTTTGAGGGGGACAAGTTCCCCCTCGAAATTTATTGGCAAGTGGATGATAAAGAAAAGTTCGATGAACTTATAAATAGTGCTCGGCGAATACACATACTACACGGACACTATTACCCTAACTCAGCAATCCTAAACAATTTGGACAAGATTGAAAGTTATGTAATGCATAATTCAATTGATATGTCTCTAAAAGCTGGATTATTTTCAGAAGCACCTGGAATGCAACATTATGGAGCAGATTCAGAGTGGGAAACGAATATAATTAAATCAGCTAAGAAAAGAATTTGGATAGGATTATTTCAAACTCCAAAGCATGCAGAGTATGATTTCATAGATATTCCTAATTATTATGAATTTACAAATAATTTAGAATTGAATGATAGTACAAAAGTAGGATTTGCAGCAAGAACTGAAACAAGAAAAAGAGTTTGGTATTTGGAAAATATAGATTGTTTTTTATTTACAACTATAAAAGTACTAAACAATGTGTGGGAGAAGGGATATGGGGTGAATTTCAAAAGAGCTAAACGATATATGTTTGACTATCAAAAGTTAGATTGGTTTTATCGATTAGATTGGGGAATTTCACATAGTTGTTTTAATTATGAACCATTTGGATATTCAATATTTCAAGCGGTTGATTATGGAAAACTACCTATATTAAGTAAAGATTGGATGAAAGATTGGACATATCCGTTTAGAGCAGAAAGTAAAACTGAATTTGAACAGACGGTACAATGGATTAAGAATAGTGATTACGAATATAAAAGGCATTGGTTCAACAAATTAAAAGAATATATGTTGGAGTATTCGGACAGAAACAAATGGGTTAATAGTTTATTAGATATTTATAATAGTTAAAAGGAAAACAATATGGCAAGTAATTTAAGTTTAGGAGCATTATATGGTGCATGGAGTGGTACAGCACGTACTTCTCAATCATCTTCATTAAATGCAGCAAATGGTTTAGCAGGAACAGCAGTATCTATGAGTTCATTTATCGTAGGTAATGTTGCAGCTACTTTACCATTTACATACATAGTAGAAAACACATCTGAGAATGTAACATTTGCATTTACAGGACAAGGTTTAGCATTTGATAACAGAATAAAAATTCAAAGTGCAAACTATACAATAACCGTAAGTGATAATACCTACTTTAGTGTTGGTTCAAAAGGAGCAACAACTGCAATTACAGCAGCTAATTTAGGTGGTACAACGTATAGTGGTAGTAATGCAACAACATTAACTGCATATTTCAATGATGGATATAATACAGCAACCGGTAACTTTGGTAGTGGTAATGCAGCATCAAAAACAATTTATTCAGTAGATAGTTACAATGGTATCAACTCTGATGCATTATGTGTAAGTACTGATACTGATATTTTATTAGCAGATGGTACATCGGTTAAAGCTGGTGACCTTTATGTTGGTGATACAATTAAAACATTTGTACCTAAAGATATGCCAAATTGGTTACCTGAAAATGATCCAGGTGAATGGTATTGGTGGTATAACGAAACTGGTAGTAATGGTGATGTAGTAGATGCAACCGTTGGTAATATCTATTTTTCATTCATTGACCAATATGTATCAATCAATGGTGGTGCAATTAAAGCAACTCACGCTCACCCTTTCTTTGTATATGATGCATTAACTGAAACTTACCAATTTACAAGAGCAGAAGATGTAGCAGAAGGTGATGCATTAGTTAAATATAATGCAACAACTGGTAAAGTTGAAAATGTATTAGTAGAATTAGTAGAGTTTGTAAATAAAACTTTAGAAATTGCAACAATAACAATTGATGTAGCACATACTTATTTAGCTAATGGATTTGTTTCACATAATAAAGGAGCAGCAACCGCACCAATTCCTTGGACAAACTTAGTATGTTATTTAGATACTAACTTTACAGCATCTTATACAAGTGGTACAAACTATAACGATTTAGCAGGTTATTCTACTGGTTTTAACTTAACTGGTGGTAGTATTAATCCAGCAATTGCAGCTCCTACATTAAATGCAGGACCTCCAAAATCATTACAATTTGCTAGTGGTAAATATGGTATCAAACAACACGCTAATAGTAGTGGTACTGGTGATACATACTTTAACACAACAACTGCAGGATATACAATTATAGCATTAGTAAATGCAAGTGCAGGTAATATATTAAGTAGAGGTACAGATTACACATTTGCAGCAAGTGGAACTTCAATGAGTTTAACTTCAACACCAAATGGTAATGCAACATCAACTACAACTACATTGACTGGTTGGAGAATGTTAGCAGTTACAGCAGGTAATGGTACGACTACATTCTATAATAATGGTACACAAGTTTCAACATCATCTACAACTTCAGCAGCTACAACAGGTACTTCTGATATTTATTTGATGCAAAACAATACTGGTGCTTTAGGTGGTTTCTTATTCTATCAAAGAGCATTAAGTTCAGCTGAAATTACTGCAATATATAATAACTTCCATACAAGAACTTCATACGTTTAGTAGTGTTTGGGAATAAAAATATATATTTATATATAGAATAAACAAATAAAGATTATGGCAAAAATTAGAGATGAGCAGTTACAAACTTTACAGGAATTAAAGGGTAAATTCAACGAACTAACTTTCTTAATTGGTAGAAATCAAATAAGACAAAAGGAGTTAAAAATAGAAGAGGAACAAATGTTCGAAGAATTTACAAAATTAGGAATAGAAGAGCAAGAATTTTTATCTAATATCCAAAAAGAATATGGAGATGGTAATTTAGATACTAATACTGGCGAATTTACACCTAAAGCATAACAATAATATATTTTTACAACTATATTTGTATATTTATATTAGAATATTATAACATAATTTATAAGGAGACAACATAAAATGGCTGAAAAATTAGTATCACCTGGTGTGTTTACAAGAGAAAACGACTTATCATACATCGCTCAAGGAGTTGGTGCAATTGGTGGAGCAATCGTAGGACCTTTCAAACAAGGACCAGCATTTAAACCAACAATCGTAACATCACCATCAGAGTTAACAGATATTTTTGGTGCAGCAGATGGAACATATTACACAGAATTAACCGCTCAAAATTATTTAAGAGAAACTGGTTTAGTAACAATTTGTAGAGTAGCAGGTATCGGTGGATATACTGATAATAATTCCGCATATATTGTTGCAACTTCAGGTAGTAATACAGCTGTAGTGGGTGTATTATATAGCACTGAAAGTGGTTCAATTACAGGAAGTTCATTTAGAGCAACTTCAAATGGTAATTTTGTAGTTAATGATGGTATTAGTGATGTATCTGCATCATTAAATAGTAGTTCAACTGCTTCTATTGAACATGTTTTTGGAACATCTCCATTAGGACAAAAAGGTGCATATACTTACGCATTCTTTAAAAATAGTGATGTTAATTTTAATTCACATACTACACTTTCTATTAACTATAATGTAACACAAGAGTATGCAAGTGATGCAACTTACGCTTCTACACCTTCAATTCAATCTCAATTAATTGGTGGTAGTAGATATAACCTATTTACGGTTCATACCTTAGCGGATGGTAATGTTGAAAACACAAGATTTAAAGTAACTATTGGTAATGTAAAACCAGCAGGTTCAGTAGCAGGTTCTGATTATGGAACATTCTCTTTATATGTAAGAGATTATAATGATACTGATAAAAAACAAACAGTATTAGAACAATATAATAATATAACTTTAGATCCTAATTCAGTAAACTACATTAGTAGAGTTATTGGTGATACATACGAAACAATTGATGATAATGGTAAAGTAACAAGTACTGGTGATTGGGCTAATAAATCTAAATATATTAGAGTTGAAACAAAAGATTCTTCATTATATCCTGTGGTAGCAGTACCTTATGGACACGATGCTTATACGAATACATTTGCAACAGATGGTGATGATGAATTAGTTCCTGCAGTAACTTACGCAACTGGTTCAACTTATGTATATGCTGGTATAGATTTAGAAGGAAATACTGATAATGAAATTTATTTAAAACCAATTCCTACATATGCAACTCCTGGAGCTAATACAGCATTTGGATTAGATTCAGTAGCTGGTTTACCATTAACTGGTTCAGTAGCATCTAATGTTGCTAAGAGAGTATTTAATGTAGCTTTCCAAGGTGGTTTCGATGGTTTAAATCCAACAACTCCTTCTTATAAAGGTGCAGATATTACAGCAACAAATACACAAGGTTTAGATTGTTCAACTTCAACTTCAAATGGAACAAAAGCATATGTAAAATGTTTAAATGCTTTATCAAATGTAGATGAGTGGGATATTAACTTATTAGCAACTCCTGGTGTAAATCATATGGACCATCCTGCGGTAACACAATACGCAATGGATATGGTTGAGAACAGAGCAGATACATTCTATATTATGGATGCAACTGCATTAACAACTAATAGTACAGAAGGTATTGCAAATGCAGTAGCAGTAGCAGAATCATTAGATACTAACTACACAGCAGTTTATTATCCTTGGGTTAAAACAATTGATACAAACACAAATAAATTAATTGCAGTTCCACCTTCAGTATTATTACCAAGAGTTTATGCAGCTAATGATGCTTCATCAGCTGAGTGGTTTGCACCTGCAGGTTTAAATAGAGGTGGTATCACTGGTGCAGTAGCAGTATTAGATAGATTAACTCACTCTGATAGAGATACTTTATACGAAGGAAAAGTAAATCCAATCGCTCAATTCCCTGGACAAGGTATTGTAGCATTTGGACAAAAGACTTTACAAAGTAGACCTTCAGCGTTAGATAGAATTAATGTAAGAAGATTGTTAATTGCAGTTAAGAAATACATTGCATCTACAAGTAGATACTTAGTATTCGAACAAAATACAACTGATACTAGAAACAAATTCTTAAATGTAGTTAATCCTTATTTGGAAAACATTCAACAAAAACAAGGTTTATACGCATTCAAAGTTGTAATGGATGATACAAACAATACTCCAGATGTAATTGATAGAAACATCTTACAAGGTGCTATATTCTTACAACCAACTAAAACAGCTGAATTTATTCAAATTGATTTCAATGTTTTACCAACTGGGGCAACTTTTAACGCATAAATTAAAAAAAGATATACTTATAATAAGTAAAGGAGAATAAACAATGGCTGACGTATTATCATTTGATAAGATATTTTATACCAACTTTGAACCAAAGTTAGCAAATCGTTTTATTATGGAAATTGATGGTATTCCATCTTACATGGTAAAAACTGCAAACAGACCTAAGTTAGAAAGTGAAGTTGTAGAATTAGATCATATCAACTTAAAGAGAAAAATTAAAGGTAAATCAAATTGGACTGATATTACTATTACATTATACGATCCAATTGTACCAAGTGGTGCACAATCTGTAATGGAATGGATTAGAACATCTCACGAATCTATCACTGGTAGAGACGGTTATGCAGATTTCTACAAAAAGAATATCGATTTCTATATGTTAGGACCTGTTGGTGATAAAGTAGAACAATGGAAAATCGTTGGTGCTTGGATTTCTTCTGCTGAATTTGGTGATGTAGATTGGAGTTCAAACGATCCAGTTATGATTACATTAACTATCACTTATGATTACGCAATCTTAGAATTCTAATCTAAAAGATATAAAAAGAAAAGGGAGACATTATTTGTTTCCCTTTTTTATTTTCATTATATTTATATATACAAATATATAGTTATGACATCATTAGAATTTACAATTTGGTTAAAAGGATTTATTACCGCATGTAATGAATATTCACCAACTCCAAAGCAATGGGATATTATTAAAGAAGAATTAAATAAAGTAAGTGATAACATTGGAACTCCTATTGGAACAGGTGGATGGGGAACACCTAATATGAGTCCAATAACACCAACTCCATATATTCCACCATACCCAAACGACCCATTTAATCCATTTAAAGTATATTGTGGGGATCCAAATACGGGAACAGCACAACCTAATTTCGCAATTACAACAACACCAGGATATGGTTCTATTTCAATTGCTAACCCTAATTTAGTATCATGGGGTTCTGGTTCATTAACAACTACAACAAATGCAAATTTCCCAATATCGGGTAGCAATGTTACTTATACAACATACGAACCTTATACAACAGGACCGGATGCAAAAAACAAAAAAATAAAAAAGAAATAGTTATATAAAACAAACAAAAAGTTATTATGGAAGAAAACGTAGGTATACAAAGAGGTGGAGTTCCAACAACCCCAACACAACCTCAACAAACAGCAGCAACATTTGATTTTCCAACACAAGTAATATCCCTACCATCAGAAGGTAAGGTATATGCAGAATCAAATCCTCTTAGTAAAGGAACATTGGAAATTAAATATATGACGGCTAGAGAAGAAGATATTTTAGCAGATAGAAATTTAATCAACAAAGGTATAGTTTTACAAAAATTATTAGAATCAGTAGTGGTTCAACCTGGTGTTAATCCAGATGATTTAATTGTAGGTGATATCAATGCAGTTTATTTAGCAACTCGTATGTTAGGATATGGTCCTGATTATGATGTAGAAGTAACGGACCCTTTTAGTGGTGAAAAACAAAAAGTAACAATTGATTTATCTCAAATTCAAACTAAAGACGTCGATTTTAGTAAATTGAATTCATCTAATAGATACGAATTGGAATTACCTGTTTCTAAAAAGAAATTAGTAGTTAAGTTACTTACACACAAAGATGAAAAGGATATTACAGCTGAAATAAATGCATTAGAAAGATTAACAAAAGGTAAGAGTGTAGGAAATGAAGTTACAACTAGATTCAAATATATGATTTTAGAAGTAGATGGTAATAGTGATAGAGGATTTATTAATAAGTTTGTTCCAAATATGTTAGCAGGTGATACTAAGGCATTAAGAGCATTCTTTAAAGATATTTCTCCAGACTTAGATATGACATTTCAATTTACATCTGATTTAACGGGTGAAACGGAGGCACTTTCTATCCCGTTTGGGGTTTCCTTTTTTTACCCTACCACCTAATTACACAAAATCACTATACGAAGAAATATTTTTCTTGGTTTTTAGTGGTGGTGGTGGATTTACGTTTGGTGATGTGTATAATTTACCATTACATATACGAAGAATGTATGTTAATCAATTGGCAGATATTAAAAAGAAAGAACAAGAACAAATACAAAAAGCAAATAGTAAAGTTAGGAGAAGATAAACTCCTAACTTTTTGTTTTATATGATATTTATATAAAAGCATGTAAAGATATGGAACAAAACCCAAAAAAATTAAGTGAAGGATTAGTTTATAATATTATAGATCAATTTTTTAAATCTATGCAAAATAGAGCAGGTGAACAATTTTACAATAAAGTAAAAAATACAGATTTACATCCTGAAGTTAAGCAAATGATGAAAAAAATGGCAGATGATAGTGCAGAATTAGAAAGAGTAATGAAAAAATATCATTTAAAATAATCAAATTAATTAATGGCTGCTCAAAGAAAAGATTTATCTGGATTAAATGCAAATGAACTAGAGTCATATGGCAAACTTATGGCCAGAATTAAGAAAGATTTGGAAATAAAAAATGAGTTACAAGCCAAAGGAAATGCATTAACTGAAAAAGAAGCAGAACGATTAGAAGAAATAAATGGATATCTAAGAGAAAACAGAGAAAACTATAAAAAATTAGTTGAAAAAATAAAAGAAGCAAATAAAGCTTCGGAAGAACAGGCAGATTCAATACTATCAATTGGTAAGAATTTAAAGGATATGGGGCCAATGTACAAACCATTTGCCGACCAATTGAAAGGTTCTATGGATATTTCAAATAAAATATTTGAAAGTATAGTAGATATTAAGGATGAATTTACATCTGATATTGGTTCTAATTTTGTTAAAATGGCAAATGAATCATTAACTGATTTAATCGACATTTCAAAATTAAGTAGAGAAGATAGAGAAGAATCTTTGGCAAAGCAAACTGCATTACAAGGGCAAATAAGTGCAATGAAACAATTGATTCCTGCACTACAAACCTCTACTGAATTATCAACTGAACAAAAATTAGAATTATTTAAAATGATTAGTGCATTGGAAGGATTAATTCCAGTAGCAGATAAATTTTCAAATATATCAGAAGAAACAAAAGAAATTTACGGTGAAATACAAGGTGATATAAAAAATATAGGTAATATATTTAGAAAAGTTGGAGCCTATGCTGAAATTTTTATGCAAGGTTGGCAACAAAAAGTAGGTTTAGTTGCAATTGGTATTGGAGAAATTTTTGAAGAATTTGTAGAAGTAAATGATGAAATAGGTGGTGCAGTTTGGGAGATGACCGCTTTTAAAACACAAGCATTTGCAATTAGTAAAATATTAGGTGAAGAAGCAGGTAAAGCAGTAATTAGTTTAGGTTCAAAATTAGGTGATGTAAGAGAATTATCAACTGGATTAGCATTTGATACTGGGTTTATTGCTAAAAATATGGGATTAAGTGGAGATGAAGCAGCGGGGTTAATTAATACGTTTGGTAATTTACAAGGATTATCATCCGAAACGGCATTAAATACATATGCAGCTACTAAAGAATTGGCAATGCAAAATGGTGTAGCACCTAAACAAGTTATGCAGGATATAGCTAGAAGTGCAGAAACGGTTGCATTATTTAGTAAAGATGGTGGAAAAAATATTGCAACAGCAGCAATTGAAGCAGCAAGATTAGGAAGTAATTTAAATACCGCAGGTAAAATGAGTGATAACTTATTAGATTACAATAATTCAGTTGCAAAAGAAATGGAAGCTAGTGTTTTATTAGGTAGAGATTTAAATTTAGGAAAAGCAAGAGAATTAGCATATGCAGGTGATATAGCCGGTGCACAAAAAGAAGCATTACAAGCAGCAGGTGGTATCGAAGAATTTAATAAAATGGATTACTTCCAAAAGAAAGCAGTAGCAGAAGCATTGGGTGTACAAGTAGATGAATTGCAACAAATGAGTGCAAATTTACAAAGAGCAAGTACTCCAGCAGGAATATTAGAAGGAACATTCAGTTCAATGAAAGAAGGAGTAGAAGCAATTACTAATACTTGGGGTGGACAATTGTTGAAATTATTAGGTGGTGGATTAATGTTGATGGGTGATTTTGGTAAAGAATTAAAAGGAGTTAGAGAAGGATTTGGTATAGTAAAAGATACAGTAGGTGCAGTTACAGGTTCATTAAAAGATGGACAAGGATTTTTTAAATCAATGGGTAATGGATTAAAAGCATTGGTAGGTGGTAAAAAACCAGATATTCCTGGTTCAGCAGCAACTCCACCTGCAAATACACCTGGAAATGGGCCAGCAGAAGCAATGAAAAGTGGTAGTAAAATTAATATGAATGATGCAATAAAAGGAGCAGCTGCAATGTTAATTATGGCAGCAGCTGTATTTGTATTAGGAAAAGCATTACAAGAATTTAATACGGTTGATTGGGCATCATTAGGAAAAGCAGGTGTAGCATTAGTTGGATTGGGATTAGCTATGTTTGGATTAACTACTTTATTAGCACCATTAGCAGAAAGTGGTGTATTATTTTTGGTAGCAGGTGGTTTCTTAGCATTTGGTGCATCTTTATATTTGGTAGGAGCAGGAACTGCATTATTTGCACAAGGTGTTAGTTCATTAAGTACAACAATGAGTGGTATTGGTGAAACATTAGAAACATTAGTAGCAGTAATTCCTCAAATATTTATGTTAGCTTTAGCATTTAGTGCATTAGCAGGAGCTTTAGCTCTATTATCAGTAGCAGGTTTATCGGCATTACCAATATTAGCTGGTTTAGCAATTGGTGGTGGCTTTTTAATGAATTTAGTTGGTGGTGGAGGAGGTGGAGCATCAAATAATCAAGATAAATTATTAGAAGAAATTGTAGGATTAAGACAAGATATGAATGATGGCAAAATAGCCGTTTATTTAGATGGTAAAAAAATGAATATTGGATTAGCAATTAGCAATAAAAGACAGCCTTCATAATTATGGCAACACTATTAGAATTATTAAATACACATCAGTTCACAAAAGGGTTAGACCCTAATAGTGAAAAAGCAGGAATGATTAAACCAGATCCGGGTAACGCATTTGATGTGAATTTAAAACAAAGTGCAGATTGGTTAAAGGCAACACCCCAATTATATGGAGCAGATATTGTTCGTATAATGGGACAAGGACAAGTTGATACTACATCATTAAAAAAACAGGCCGTAAAAATAGGTGCAAACTTAGCAAGTAAAATTCCTATTGTTGGTGGTATAGTGGGTGGTGCAATTTCACAATTAACTAACCCAAAATTACCAGATGATTTAATTGTTGGAACAGAAGAAGATCCAAAGACGGTTATAGGAACATTATATACTGATTTATTATATGGTAGAATTAGAAATGATAAAGGATTATTAGGAAACTTTTTACAATCAAATGAAGGATTAAAAAATCTTGGTGCAAAAGTAAGAGATACTGCAATTAGTGAAGGTATTGGATTGGCAACATCAGTAATAGCAGCTGGTGCAAATGCATTGATAAATAAAACCAAATTTACTTTACAGAAACCAAAATTACCATCGGTTAAAATACCAAATTTAATAAATTATACTGATAATTTTCCATCTACATTTGCATTTCAATCGGGAGTTACTTCTCAAATTGCAATAAATCAGTCACAATTTTTAAATAGACCTGGTGTATTGGGTGGAGCATTTGGTGCAGGATTTGAATTAGGAAAAGCAGAAGCAGATATTGCAGTTACTAAAATATCAAATAATCCAATTGATGCAGGACTAATAAAAGGGTCATCAAATCGATTAAATGATTATTATAATACTACATATAAAAAATTAGAAAGTAAATTAGATGGATTTGAACAAAGTATTTATTTATCACAAGCAAGTGATGGTAAAAATGGAAATCCATATAATTACGAAAAAATAAATGGAACTGGTAATTATAGTATATTTTTAGGAACATCAACTGCATTAGATACTATATATTTTAATCAATATTATGGAAGTGCTAAAAATGATATCTCCCCTAGTGTAGATGTACAAAATGATATTGAAAATAAAATTACATATACAAATTCAGATGGTACAAGTAATATTATAAGATATAATACTTCATTACAAAAAGCAAGTACAGCCGGTAATATAGATAAAATATTATCAAATGATGTTGCATTTGTAACTGATTCATTACAATCTCAAAACAAAGTTAAACAAAGTGTAAATCCGTATTTAACTAGAAAAAATGATGTATTAAATGATACTGGATATGATATTGTTAGTTTAGCAATTAATGGTATTAGATTATTAGGAACTATTACCGGTTTAACCGATAACGCATCTCCAAGTTGGAGTGATGCAAAACCAATTGGTAGTGGATTTAAATTCTATCTTTATAATAGTTGGGAAAGAGAAATAAGTTTTAAATTTCAAATGTATGCTGAAAATAAGACACAATTAGATTTAATATGGTCAAAAGCAGAAAAAATTAAAAAACTTACATTACCAACACCAAAAGGACAATTGGGTATATTTGGACAATTAGTTCCATTAAAAATTGGTAATATTATAAATACTACATATGGATTTTTATCTCAATGTAATTTAACAGTAAGTGATGATTCACCTTGGGAAATAACAGATGGTTCACAAAAACCATTTATATTTGAAATGGATATAACGTATAAAGTAGTATCTAATAAAGATAATACAACATACACTTTTTATTCTTAATATATTTAATAGTGATGCAAAGATACGATAATATAGGAACACAAATTAAACAAGGAAAAGGATTGGTATATAATTCAGTTGTATTACCATATGTAGAACCTGTTGATACTGATATATTAATAATGACAGTAGATGGTGATAGGTTAGATTTATTGGCACAACATTATTTTGGTGATGCAACTTTATGGTGGGTAATTGCAACAGCTAATAATTTAACAGATATTGATTTAAAATTAAAAGCAGGAACACAATTAAGAATACCATCTGATATTAATAGAATAGCAGGTTTAATAAAATAAAGTTATGAGTTCATTTCCAGCAATAAGACCGTTTAAATCAGAAATAGCTGAAAAAATACAGAACACTAATAAAGAAACATTTAGTGGTTCTAGCCCGTTTATACAGCTTACTAAATTTGCAAATGGTGCACAAACAATTGGATATAATAGTTACACATCATTTTCATTAGCAAATGCACAAAATTATACTGAAAGATTTCCACCACTTTTAACTGGATTAGAAGTTGGTAATAGTGGAACATTGGGTGCAATTAGACGAGCAAAGATACATGTAAAATTTGCATCGGTAAATCAATTAACAACATATAAAGATTTTTTATTAATCGGTAATACTCAAATGGTAAGTTGGGGATGGGTAAATAATAATACTAAATTTACAGGAAATAATTTATCAACTGCCGCTTCAATTGTAGCAAATATAACAAATTGGGAAAATCAAATAGCCAAATATGGATATGAAGTTGATATGATGGCAGGACCTTTAGTTAATTTTGATTTTAAAATAAATGATGATGCAACAGTCGATTGCACTTTAGAATTAGGCTCACCTTCTGAAATTCCAGGATTTTTAGCATTAAATAAAAAAAAGAAAGTAAGTTCAACTGAAGCAAAAACAGATTCGGATAATTTAGTTAACGTATATCAGGCATTAAATTTAGATGGAGATGGTACAGGAACAGATGAAGAGGAAGTAAAAAGTTATACTATTAATTTTACGGAAGATAAAATAGATAAAGTAAGTACTTGGGGTGAAACCGATAATGTATATGTTCAACTAGGATTTGCTATAAATGCAATAGTTAATAAATTTAGAGAAAAAAGTTCATCACCTACTGACGTTCAATTAATTATAGATTTGGAAGATTCAATTGCAATGGGGCATCCAAATATGATTAGTGTATCTGAAAATTTTTTATTTCCAAATCCTAATACAATGGGATTTTTAGATACTAAATCAGGTGATAAATCAAGATTATTAACACCAACCACAACTGCAACTCAACCATTTGGACCATTTAATGGAACACATGTATTTCCAGAATCAGAAGTAAAGATTAATATGGCAGGTGTAAATTCATCTATAAAAGGTGGAAATGCGGGACATATAAAAAACATATATGTTTATACTGAATTTTTAAAAAACACAGCAAAAGGTTGTGAAAATGTAAATGATTTTTTAGATAAAGTTATTGCAGAATTAAATATTGCTGGAGCTGGTTTATTTAATTTAGTAAGAAGAGAAGTAGCAAATAAAGATGGAAAATTAATTTATACAATTGCAGATTTAAATTTAGCACAAGATAAAGTAAAAGTAACTCAATTTAATATATTTGGAACACATAGTAGAGTAACAAATATTTCTATAAATTGTGATTTACCAAAAGAAATTGTAGCAATGATGGCAATTCCATCCGAAGATCCTGCTCAGCAAGATGATAATCCTGGAATTAGAATGTTTGCAAGAGTAAATCCAGATCCTGTTATGAAATTAGCAGATAAAATTGCAACACCAAAATCAGGAAAACCAATCGAAGGAGAGGATACATCCGGTTCTATTACTAAAGCAATGAATTGGGTATCAACTTCTTGGAAACAAGCATTTCATTTACCCGGAGAAAACAGAATTAAATTTGCTAAAAGTGCTAAATTTGGAGATGGTGGTGCAAATCCTATGTATGGTGTATTTAAAGATGTAAGTTGTGTTAAAAATATTTATTTTCCAAAAGGATATGAAAGAAGACATGCACTAGTTCCAATTAGTGTTAGTTTTACAATATTGGGTTTATCGGGAGTAACCGTTGGTAGTGCATTAAAACTAAATCCATCACCTGTACCTTGGTTACAAAGTACTGGTTATTGGCAAGTAACCGGGGTTGAACATAAAGTAGATGATGGAAAATGGGAAACTACAATAGAATGTAAATTTAGAGTATCAAACGAAATAAAGTAATATGGATGAAATAGTAAAACATTACATGAATGATTTAAATCCTGTGGTATACAATAGTTTAGAATTAAAAACATCTGAACCAATTCCTAATTCCCAAGATTATCAAAATCAATATATTATTCGTTATTTTGTAAGAAAAAGAAATGAAACAAATGGACTAATATATGAAATAAATAAATCTAAATTTGATGAATTTAAAAATGATTCATTATATATTGCAGGAAAAATAAAATGGAAAATATATGGTGATAAAAATGAAACTGAATTAGCTAATAAAAAATCAGTTGAATATGGAAAACAAACCATTTCAAATTTAGATACATATATTAACAATTATCTTAAGTTTTGGAAAGGGTGATAAAAGTCATAACAAAATTTGGATAATAATAAAATAAGAGTTATATTTATAAAAAATAAACAATAAGTTATATGAGCAATTTCAAACATCTAACCGATTTAGAAGTACAACAAATTACATTCGATTGGAGATATAGAGGATTCACCGTATTAGAGTTATTAACCGAAGATGAGGTTGATGAAGTAAACGAAGAATTAGAAAAATTAAGACAAGATAGAATTGGTACTACCACCGAAGATGGTAAAGAATGGGGTGATTGGGATCCATTTGCATACCCACACAAACTTTCACCTAAATTAGAAAAGTTATTTTGTCATCCAAAAATTTTGGAAGCATGTGAATTTTTAATGGAAGGTGAAGTACAAGGAATGCAAACTTGGTGTTATTTTAAACCACCAGGACAATTAGGTAGAGACCAACACCAAAACGCATTCTATACAGGCTGTGGACATAATGAAATTATCAACACAGCATTGGCATTAGATAACCACGATCCTGAAAACGGAGCAGTGTGGAACTACGAAGGTTCACATAGATTACCCGTTTTACCAATTGAAGTAGATGAAGATAGAACAAAAACTAATCCTACATTTTGGAGAAACGAAAGAGGTAAACCTTGTGTAATGCCTGAAGGACATGATTTCCGTAAAGTAGAAGGGTATTTAAGAAAAGGACAAGTAGTATTGTTACACTCACATTGTGTACATGGCTCTGAAGCAAATAACTCAAACCGATTCCGTAGAAATTTTTTAGGTGGTTATTTGAAAAAAGGAGCTATTTTTAACAAAGGTGGGCATATGAAAAGAGAACCGATTGATTTGCACGCATTAAAAGCAAAACACTGGACAGAATCAGATGAAAAGAATTTCGGTGGATTTTAATATAAAGGGAGTTTAAATACTCCCCTTTTTATTTTGTATTATACCCAAAATGTAGTATCTTTGTTTTATGATATTTGTAGAGGATAAATTTGAATTTGAAGAATTTTTAACGGAATACCGAAAGAGTAATAACAAAATCTATGTCCGTTTATCCGATGAGGAAAAGCATGCGGCAAACAATCGTATATCATTTATTTATATTTTTACTAATAAAGATGAATATGTTATTAATGTAAATAATGGTGATGGGTTAGGGATTAAAGTAGAAGCATTAAATGAATTGTTAGATACACCACACCAACAATGGGTATTCAATCTTAAAGCAGTTCAACATTTATTACCATTTACAAATGCCTTTGATATGGATTTGGGTAGATTTATTCAATATGGTTATCATGATGTTGAATTAGGAGATAATACTTTAAATCAGTTTTACAAATCAAAGTTTAAGGGTGAACCATATTTGAATGATAGTATTCCAATGATGAAACAATTGGAACTAATAAAACAATATGTAATGAAATGTTCAGTTTCAGTATCAACCAATTCCGATAAATTTATAATTGATGCAACTGAAGCATTCAATTATATTGAAGAAGCGGGATTAAAAGTAGATGTGGAATACCTCTCAAACTTTAATCTAGTTCATTTAACGGAGGATAATATAGTTTATACTGAATATAACCTAATGACATCTACACTCCGACCATCAAATCGACATGGGGGTGTAAACTATGCTGCACTTAAAAAAGATACTGGTGTAAGAAAATCATTTATTAGTAGATTTGATGGTGGCGAATTGGTTAGTTGTGATTTTGAAGCATATCACCCAAGATTATTAATGGATACTATATATCAAACCAAAAAAAGTAAAATGGTAGGTGATAATGAATTGGTTTGGTTGTATGAGTTTTATGGTAGTGGTAAAGATTTTTATACATGGATTGGTGAAAAAATGGGTGTTGATGACCGAAACGAAGTAAAAACTTTAATATTCCAAAATTTATATGGTGGAATTAGAAGTGAGTTATTACATATACCATATTTTAGAGAAATACAGAATCTTACGGATTTATTATATGAGACGATTACTAAAAATAAATGCCTATTCACACATTTATATCATGTTCAGTTTAATGAGGAAAGATTTGAACCTATTAATCCTGCAAAAGTTCTTAATTATTACATTCAATCATATGAAACTGAACGAAATATAAAGAAAATTTTAAGGATTAAAGAGAAATTAGAAGGAAAATTAACAAAACTTATATTATATACTTACGATGCGTTCGTTTTTGATGTGCATCCGACAGAAAAACAATATTTATATACTGATATCATACCCATTTTAACGGGCCCACATGGTAGATATCAAGTAAAAACAACGACCGGTAAAAATTATGACGAACTTTAATTTAGACAATCTTAGTGAAATTATTGATGAGGTTTTAGCAGAATTTTGTGTTACATATCCTATTCCAGATTTTAATAGTAAGGAGCAATTAGAATATTTACGTTCAGTATTGGAGCAATTTGGTGCAGCAACATTAACCGATGAACAATTAATGGAAGCTATTAGTTTAGCACCTAAGAAATTTTCATTAGAAGCAGCACCTAAAAAACAAAATACTACAAATACTAAACAATCACAGGCTTCTAAAGAAGCAGAAAAATTACATTTAGTTCATTTGGGGTATGGCAGATATGGTAAAAAGAAAGGTGGAGTAGTTACACATACTACTGATAAAAAAACAGGTAGATTAGTTCCAGTTAATAGACAGCAAGTAGCTCCTACCAAAAAAGTAATAGCACCTCAACAAAAAGATCCAACAACAACTAAAGCTAATTTACAAAAACTTGCACAACTAAAACAACAAGTAGCAGATAAAAAAGCAAAAGATGCAGCAGGTAAAGGTGTATCTACAAAAAATAGAATAATTGGTGGTAAAGATAAAACATTAGCAAATGTAAATACATTAAAAAGTAAAGCATTTTTAGAATTACCAAAACCAAATGGTGCAGGATTTGATGCTAAAAATAAAAAGTTTGCAATAGTTCCACCATATAAATTACCAAAAGAAATTACTCAAAATGTAAAAGTTCCACCAAGACATTTAGTAGAATTAGTTAGAATGATGAATACTAAATTTGATAATCAAACTGCAAAATGGTCACATTTTTCGGATTTACCAGGAGGAGCAGGACAAATTTCAGCACAAGCAGGTGAGTTAATGACTATGATTGGAACTACGTTGGATGACAAACAAGCTCAAATATTTTATAATTCTTTATTAGAGCATGAAAAAAAACAAATAGCAACAAATCCTAAATTAGCAAATGATAAAGATAGAATTGTAACTAAGAGTTGGATTCAAGCAGCTATGAATAATAGAAAAGCTATTAGAAATAGATTATCAAAAGAATATCCTGGTGCAATAATAGAAGCAGGTGCATGGGATACTGAGGGTGAAGTGGAAGCATTGGGATTAAAAGATTATAAAAAGAATAAAGGATTTTCATCGGATGTTTATTTTAAAATAAAAACAAAAGATGGTAAAGAATTATTAGATGAAGTATCATTAAAAAAATCAACATTAGTAAACTTCTTAAATTCAGGAACTGGTAAATTATTAGAGTGGGATCCAAAATTACCTGATGATATTAACCCAAATGTTTATCAATCACAAGAAAGAAAGGATTTATTTAAATTTGGAACAGCAAATGTTAGAAGATTACAAAATGCTATAGGAAAAAGTAAAGAAGCACAGGCTGTAATCAAATCTAAAAAAATGGATTTAAAAACAGCATTGGATAAATTAAAAGTAGGTAAAGGAAGTAGAGATACTAATAAAGTTGTAATGGTAGCAATACAAGCGGCGGCAGAAAATGGTGATAAAGCATCTCAACAATATTTAGATTTAGTTCAAAAGAAACATAAAAAACATCAACAAGCAGTTATATCTGCATTGGGAACTAATAAAAAATTAAAAGAAGGAATGTTATCCGCTATTAGAGAGGAGTTTCCATTAAAAGCCGTAGGTGAAGGTGAAGAATCTATGGCAATAGGACCTAATTCTTTAGATAGAGCAATACTTCAAAATATATTCCAAACATCAGATTTTGAAGAAATTAAACAAGGATTAGTTGCAATGACAAAAGAAGATCCACCTTATTTGGCATATCGAGCAGGAGCAAAGGGAAAGGTAATTCCAATCGCTACAATTGTTGCAAGAGAAGATGGTGTTGGATATGGAGGACAAATTAAATTTGAAATGCAATTAGATAGAAGATTTGCAAAAATTTTAGAACAGGCTAATAAAGAAATATACGGATAAACAAAAAAATGAAGACACAATTATTATGCACATTCAGCACAAAAACAGATGTTGAGAATCATATAGAAATAATTAAAAGCAGTTATACATTAGCTTATAATTACATTTATGTCTTACAAAACAAAAACATTCCAAATGAATTATTTGTAACGTATAATGTAGTAGTAGAAAATGAACAACCAAATTTAGAAATGAAAACTATTTTGGTTCATAGAAAAAAACATAGTAATACTTTATATACAATTAACGCATTGAACAATGTTATTATGGAAGTTACTGGTGGACAATTAGATAACAAGTTTGAAGTTGATTGGGAAAAATATAGAAATTGTATATTGGTAACAAATACGGAAGGTGTAAAAAAAATATACACTAGAGTATTTGATGTGATAGATTTAACAAAATAAAAAGTTATGATATATTGGTTCACAGGACAACCAGGTAGTGGAAAAACTACTATGGCTAATTGGATGAAAACACATTTTATTCGTAGAGCCATTACAATTGATGGTGATGATATTAGAGATGTATTCCAAAACAAAGATTATTCAGAAACAGGTCGGAAAGCAAATATAGAAAAAGCACAAATCTTAGCTAAGTTTCTACATAGTAAAAAATTTAATGTAATTGTATCATTGGTTTCTCCATATAAAGACCAAAGAGAAGCATTTAAAGCCGAAATGGGTGAGGGTATAAAAGAAATATATGTTCATACTACAAATGAAAGAGGTAGGGAACATTTTCACGTTGATAACTATGAACCACCTACCGAAAATTTTATAGATTTAGATACTACGGATGAAAGAGAATTACAAACTTTCAAAAGACTACGAGAATATTTGGAAATATAATTAATAAGTTGTAAATTAGAGTTATGAAAAGAAAATACGCATTATTCATCGGAAGATGGCAGACATGGCACGCAGGACATGAGTGGTTAATCCGTCAACAACTAGACAAAGGTAAAGATGTATGGGTAGCAATTAGAGATGTTCCGGAAGATGAGAACAATCCAAAATCAGCATACAGAGTTATGTTAGATTTAGTTGAAGAACCATTCTTTAAAGAAAACTCAGATAGAATTTTAGTTAGTATTATACCTGATATAGAATCAGTAAACTATGGTAGAGGTGTAGGATACGATGTAATTAATCATCATCCTCCGGCTGATGTTGAATTGATTAGTGGAACTAAGATTAGAAAGGGGTATATGGATACTGATGGTGAAGTTATAGAATATGCCGTTGATTAAGAGACATATTGCAAAATCCATATCATATCGTATTGTAAGTACCGCTATTGGGTTTTTATTAATGTGGTTGATAAGTGGTTCAATTAAAATAGGTGCCGCATTTGGTGTAGCAGAATTAGTTTACAAACCTATTCAATATTATATACATGAAAGAGTTTGGTATAAGTGGATTAAATACGGATTAAAAAAAGATAAATAAGTTATGAGTGTTTGGATATTCTCAAAAAATACCGAAACTGAATTTGAAAACAAAAGATTGTTAGAAAGTTTAGATAAAAAAGGAATTACTGCAAAAATTGTTCAACCGGATAATTTTGATATTATTGTAGATAAAAATATTAATCAAGGTATTTTATATGCAGGAGAAACAATAGAATTACCAAAAATTGTATTAGTAAGAACTGGTAGTGGAACTAATGATTTTATGTTAGCACTATTAAGACAATTAGAAAAAGCAGGAGTTCTCTGTATCAATTCAGCAGACCCAATTGAAAAAGTTGCAGATAAATTACAAACATCTCAAATACTTTCTCAACATAATATACCCATTCCAAATACAATGGTGGTTAAATACCCTGTTGATGAGATTATCGTAAGAGATAGAATTGGATTTCCATGTGTAGTTAAGGTAGTTACTGGAAGTTATGGTAAAGGAGTTTATTTATGTGAAAAGAAAAGAGATTTCACAAAATTAATGGAATTTATCCGAAGTTTAGGAACATCAAAAACACTTTTAGTTCAAGAGTATTTGGGATTTAAACCAGGTGAGGATTTAAGAGTATTGGTTATTGGTGGTAAAGTTATTGGTGCAATGAAAAGAATGGGACCTGAAGGAGATTTTAGAGCAAACATAACTAATGGTGGGACAGGTGAGAAATTTGAATTAACAGATGAAATAGATTTCATAGCAAGAGAAACAGCAAGAGTATTAAATTTACATATAGCAGGAATAGATTTACTTTTTGATGAAAGAGGATTTAGAGTATGTGAAGCAAATAGTGCACCAGGATTTAAAGGATTTGAACAATATTGTGAAATTAATGTAGCAGATTTAATAGCAGATTACATATCATATAAATTATAAAAGAATGCCAGCAAAACCAAAGATAAGAAAAGACGAATTTAATCAAGCAACTGAAAAAAAAATTGAAAGACAAAAAATAAGAGGTGCAGACGTATGTTTGAGAATTGCTCAAGAGTTAGTAGAAAAATCAGCAGTTAAAATAGAAGCAGTAAAGAACCCAGCCTATTATGGTGGTGTTGATAACCCATATGAAGTAATAAAGGTATGTGAAGCATGGGGTTTAGATAAAGATGCGTACCTATTCAATGTAGCTAAATACATAGCAAGAGCCGGAAAGAAAGATGCAGCAAAGGAACTAGAAGATTTAAAGAAGGCGGCATTTTACCTAAATAGAAAGATAGAAAATCTATCTAAATAATTTGGTCGTCTCAAAAAAATAGTATATCTTTGATATATAAGAAATTGAGATTATTGATATTTATCTATGAGATTAATCGCGATAATCTTAAAACTTAAAACAAACAATTTTTAAAACTTAAAACAAAAACAGCATGAACATTAATGCAATCAAGCAGCGTTTGAATTCGTTGCAAAACACATCCAAAAAGACAGATTCATTGTGGAAACCAAAACCTGGAAAGTACCAAGTTAGAATCGTTCCTTACAAGTTCAACACAGAAAATCCTTTCATTGAACTTTTATTTCACTACAACATTAACAACAAAACTTATTTGAGTCCAGCTTCTTTTGGAAGACCTGACCCAATTTTAGAGTTCGCAGAAAAACTTAAGAAATTAGGTGATACTGAAAACTGGAAAGCTGGTAAGAAAATGGAACCAAAATTAAGAACATTTGCTCCTGTTATCGTAAGAGGACAAGAAGCTGAGGGTGTTAAGTTTTGGGGATTCGGTAAGACCGTTTACCAAGAAATCTTAGCAATCGTAGCAGATCCTGATTACGGTGATATTACAGATGAAAAAACTGGTAGAGATATTGTTATTGAAATCGTAGAGGAAGCAGGTAAAACATATCCTGAAACTCGAATCAGAGTAAAACCAAATGTTTCTCTATTACATGATAATGGAGCAACCGCTGCAAAATTATTAGATGAGCAGACAAACATTACTGACATTTATTCAGAGTTATCTTATCCTGAATTAAAGACAGTATTGGAGAATTGGTTGAATCCAACAGCCGTAGCAGCTGAAGAGGAAAACCCAACTCCTTCATTTACCCAACAAACATTAACTCCTCAACCAAAGAAAGTTGAAGAACAATTAGTAACTAAAGATGCAGCACCTGAAATCGGTGGTACAGGTTTAGTTAACGATTTACCTTGGGATGATGAAACACCTGCACCAGCACCTAAAGTAGATGTGGCAGCAGCATTTGATGATTTATTTAATTCATAATTATTATGGCTAAAATTGACTTAGCACAAGAAATAGCCGACTCTCTAAATAAAAAGTGGAAAGACCAAAAGGTAGCATACTTTTTAGATGATGATTCCGATGGGGCCCCAACCAATGTACCAGGTTGGGTTTCCACTGGAACAGCAATGTTAGATGTGGCGGTTTCAAATAGACCTTATGGGGGTTTACCCGTAGGAAGAATAACCGAAATTACCGGTTTAGAACAAAGTGGTAAATCGTTATTATCAGCTCACTTACTAGCTGAAACTCAAAAGCAAGGTGGGGTAGCAGTATTGATTGATACCGAAACCGCAGTAAGTAGAGAGTTCTTTGATGCAATCGGAGTAGATGTTTCTAAATTGTTATATGTTTCAGTAGACACAGTTGAGGATATTTTCGAAACAATTGATACAATCATTGAGAAAGTTCGTAAGGGTGATAAGGATAAGTTAGTTACAATCGTAGTCGATTCAGTAGCCGCAGCATCAACTAAAAAGGAGATGGATGCAGATTATGATAAAGATGGTTACGCAACTGACAAAGCCATTATCATTTCAAAAGCAATGAGAAAGATTACTAATGTAATTGGTAGACAAAAAATATCAGTTATCTTTACTAATCAGTTGAGACAAAAATTAGGTGTTATGTTCGGAGATCCTTGGACTACATCGGGTGGTAAAGCATTAGCATTCCACGCTTCGGTTCGTATTCGTTTAAAGAATATGGGACAGATTAAAGCAGGTGAGAGAATCATTGGTATCAAAGTAAGAGCACAGGTTATTAAGAATCGTTTAGGACCACCATTACGTTCAGCAGATTTCGATATTTTCTTTGATAGAGGTATTGATAATTTCGGTGGTTGGTTAAAGGTTATGAAAGATAACAAATTAGTTAAGCAAGGTGGAGCATGGTACGAATATGTAGACACTGATACTGGTGAAGTTATCAAATTCCAATCTAAAGATTTCATTAATATGATGGATACTAGATTAGATTTGAAAGACCAAATTTATAGAAAGATTTGTGAATCAACAATCTTACAATATAAAAAAGAAGGAATTGATCCGGATGATATTACATATGATAGTGGCGGAGAAATTCCAGAACCAGATATCGAAACAGAATAAAGGTTTATGAACGAAACATACAAAAAGTTACTAAACGAGGTAGAAAAAGACCATCAACAATTGGGAAAAGAAAAGGTATTAATTGTTGATGGTCTTAATACCTTTATAAGAAGTTGGACAGTAAATCCTACTATGGATGATAATGGAGACCACATTGGGGGCATAGTTGGATTCTTAAAAGGAATTGGTTTTGCTATTAGAGAACAAAATGCAACTCGTTGTATTATTGTATTTGATGGTAAGGGTGGTTCTAAAAGTAGAAAAGATTTATATTCAGGTTACAAAGAGAATAGAGGAAACAATCGTTTTAGAGTGAATAGAGCATACTCAGATTTGATGAACAAAGAAGAGGAAGGTGTATCTATGAAACGACAAATGATTGGTTTAATCGAACTGCTAGAGTACCTACCGGTGGAAATAATGCTATACGATGGTATTGAGGCAGATGATGTTATGGGCTATATTGCATCTCAACTTTTAAAAGAAGATGAATTGGCAGTTATTATGAGTGCCGATAAAGACTTCCTACAATTAGTAAATGAAAAAGTCACAGTCTATTCACCAACAAAAAAGAAAGTTTACGATACAAAAATGGTTGTGGATGAGTATGGTGTTCATCCCTCAAATTTTATGGTTTATCGTACTCTTGATGGTGATAAGTCCGATAACATTGATGGTATTCCTGGGTGTGGGCTTAAAACTATTATTAAGAGATTTCCAGAGGTGGTTGAAGAAAAGGAAATTACGATAGATAGAATGTTTGAACTATGTGAAGAACGCAAAAGTGAAAACAAATTCTATGATAAAATATTAGATGGTAAAAAAGTAGTTGAAAGAAACTATAAGCTGATGCAATTATCCGATCCAGATATACCTACTAATAAGAAATTAACAATTAACGATAAATATTTGGATAATTCAGCAAAATTGGATAAATTAGGATTCATCAAAAAGGCAATGGGTATGAGAACTATTAATTCATTCGGTGATGTTAATAGTTGGATTCAAAGTACATTCGCCAAATTACATAAATAAAATAAAAACACGGAGGAAACAACCTATGAAATGTTTAAAAAGTACAAAGACCGGTAAAATTATTAGAGTAAGTGATAAAGAAGCTTACAACGCAACAAGTGAGTGGAAATTCATTCCAAAAAGTGAATGGAAAGCCGCAGTAAGACCAGTTAAGAATGAAGTAAAAGAGGCTAAGTAATGCAAGCAGTAGACACATTAGAAAAATTTGGACAATCGTACCAATCTAAAGTCATCGCTGCATTATTATCCGACCTACCATTTCTTAACCAAGTTTCAGAAATTACCAGCAAAGATTATTTTGAGAGTGAACAGGATAAGTGGATTATCGAAACTATTTTGGATTACCAAAGTAAACAATTCGCCGCACCTACACTTGATGTATTCAAAGTAAAGTTATCATCCTTAAGTTCCGAATCACAAAAGAAACAAATTGTAGATAGAATAAAACAAATCTATGATGTATTTGGTGCAGAGGATATGGAGTTTGTAAAACAGGAGTTCATTAAGTTCTCAAAGTTTCAGAAATTAAAAGCCGCAATATTTCAATCAGTAGACCTAATCAAATCCGAAAAGAGTTGGGATGAGATAGGAGTTGTAGTTCAGAACGCATTAAAAGCGGGAATGGAAAACAATTTAGGACATGATTACTATAAGGATATTGCAGCTCGTATGGAAGTTACAAAGAGAAGTTCAGTACCAACTGGATGGAAACCTATCAACGAACTAATGGATGGTGGTTTAGGACCTGGTGAATTAGGAGTTATCGTAGCACCGAGTGGTGTGGGTAAGACTTGGGTATTGTGCAAAATTGCAGCCGATGCTGTAAGAGCAGGTTACAATGTAATGCACTATACTTTAGAGTTATCCGAAATCTATGCGGGAACAAGATACGATACTATTATGACTGGTATTCCTTCTAACGAATTAAGAGATAGAAAGGATGAGGTTGTAGCAAAACTTAAGAACCACAAAGCAAACCTAATGGTGAAATACTATCCACCAAGAGGAGCAAGTACGAAAACAATCAAAGCACATTTAGATAAGTACAAAGGATTCGGATTCAAACCGGATTTAATTATTATCGATTATGCTGATTTGTTAAAACCCGTAAACAAAAGAGATAGTACATATGCAGAGTTAGGTGGTGTATATGAAGAAATCAGAGGATTGAGTGGTGAGTTGGGTGTGCCAATTTGGACAGCATCGCAAACCAATCGTTCAGCTATTGATTTCGAAGTTATTCAAGCCGATTCAATTGCGGATTCTTATGCAAAAGTAATGACAGCAGATTTCATTATGAGTGTAAGTAGAAAAGCAAAAGATAAATTAAGTAACACAGCAAGGTTTCACGTTATGAAAAATCGTTTTGGCGCGGATGGTTTAACATTCCCAGCTAAAATGGATACTATGGTTGGATTGATAGATGTATTTGAACCACAATCTTCGGATGGGGTGATGGCACAAAAGGAATCTAACAATGGAAGTAATTTAGAAAAGAAACTTTTGCATAAAAAATACATAGAAAATATGGGTTAATAAGTATAAAACAATGTGGAAAAAAATATGAAAAAAAGTCGATTATTTTTATTCAAAATGGGTATCTATATATGAATATACTGATAGTTATACTTACATTTCACACTTTTTTCGAAAAAAGTTTTATTTATTAACCTTACAAAAATTACAAACAAAAAATGGACATTTCACAAAGAATCCTTTCGGACATTACGGTTTATATGAAATACGCAAAATTTCAACCGGAATTACAAAGGAGAGAGACATGGGAAGAATTGGTTACGAGAAATATGAATATGCATATTAAAACGTACCCACAATTAGAAGAAGCAATCAAAGAGAACTATAAGTTCGTTTATGACAAAAAGGTTTTACCATCAATGCGTTCAATGCAGTTTGCAGGTAAACCAATCGAAATGAGTCCAAACAGAATCTACAATTGTGCTTTTGCACCGATAGATGACTGGAGAGTATTTTCAGAAATTATGTTCCTATTATTAGGTGGAACAGGAGTAGGATATTCAGTACAACAACATCATGTTGATGCATTACCTGAAATCAGAAAACCAAACGCAGATAAGACAAGAAGATTTTTAATTGGTGATTCTATCGAAGGATGGGCTGATTCAATTTCAGTATTAGTTAAATCTTATTTCTTTGGTGGGTCAAAGCCAGTATTTGATTTTAGAGATATTAGAGCTAAGGGTGCTCGTTTAATTACAAGTGGTGGTAAAGCACCAGGACCTCAACCCCTAAAAGAGTGTTTAATTAAAATTGAAGGTATCTTAGATTCTAAAAAAGATGGTGATAAATTAAAACCAATTGAAGTTCATGATATTGTGTGCCATATTGCAGATGCAGTATTAGCAGGTGGTATTAGAAGAGCAGCATTGATTTCATTATTCTCTGCAACTGATGAACAAATGATTAGCTGTAAGAGTGGTGCTTGGTGGGAAACAAATCCACAAAGAGGTAGAGCAAATAACTCCGCGGTATTAATGAGACACAAAATCACTAAAGATTACTTTATGGACTTGTGGAAAAGAATTGAAGCAAGTGGAGCAGGTGAACCCGGTATCTACTTATCAAACGATAAAGATTGGGGAACTAATCCTTGTTGTGAGATTGCATTAAGACCTTTCCAATTCTGTAACTTATGTGAAGTAAATGTAAGTGATGTAGTTGACCAGGATGATTTAAATGCAAGAGTAAAAGCAGCATCATTCATCGGAACATTGCAAGCAGGTTATACTGATTTCCATTACTTAAGACCAATTTGGCAAAGAACAACTGAAAAAGATGCACTTATTGGAGTATCTATGACAGGTATAGGAAGTGGAGCAGTATTAAAATTAGATATGAAAGCAGCTGCAAAGACTGTTAAAGTTGAGAACGCTAGAGTAGCAGATATATTAGGTATCAACCACTCAGCAAGAACAACGACTGTAAAACCTGCAGGAACAACATCATTAACTTTAGGAACATCATCTGGAATTCACGCTTGGCATAATGATTATTACATTCGTAGAGTAAGAGTTGGTAAAAATGAATCAATCTACAATTATTTAGTATTGAATCATCCTGAACTTATCGAAGATGAATATTTTAGACCGCATGATACAGCAGTAATTGGTATTCCACAAAAGGCACCAGCAGATGCAATTTTTAGAACTGAATCTCCAATTCAATTATTAGAAAGAGTTAAGAGAGTTCACCAAGAATGGATTAAACCTGGGCATAGAAACGGAAATAATTCTCATAATGTAAGTGCTACTATATCTATTAGAGAGCATGAGTGGGGTGCAGTTGGACAGTGGATGTGGGAAAACAAAGAACACTACAATGGTCTTTCAGTATTACCTTACGATGGTGGAACTTATATTCAAGCACCATTCGAAGATTGTACTAAAGAAAAATACGAAGAACTAATGAAAGTTCTGCACGATGTGGATTTGTCACAAGTAGTTGAGTTAGAGGATAATACAGACTTAAGTGGTGAGTTAGCGTGTGCAGGTGGAGCGTGTGAGGTGAAGTAATGCACGACGGGTTAGTTCAAAACATAGTGAGTGGAATTTATGGGACAATCAAAAATAACAGATGAAAAATTTTATTATTTGGAAAATGGAAAGGTGGTATTTACTCCAGAGTATCATATGGCAAGAGGTAGTTGCTGTGGTAGTAAGTGCCGCCATTGTCCTTTTGAACCAAAATATGTAAAAGGTAATACTAAATTAGAATCTTTATGGCAGAAAATCAATCAACAAAACACAAAGAATTGACAGAGAAAATTAGAGAAGATAAGCAGAAACCAAAAGGGCCGATAAAGTTTCAAATCGTATTAAACGAAGAACAAAAAATAGCAAAGGATAAAATCCTAAACAATGCAATTACAATATTGAGTGGTAAGGCTGGTAGTGGTAAAACACTATTAGCTTGCCAAACTGCATTAGATATGTTATTTAAAAAGACGGTAAGTAAAATAATTATTACTAGACCGACGGTAAGTAAAGAAGAAATTGGGTTTTTACCTGGTGATTTAAGAGAGAAAATGGAACCTTGGATGCAACCAATTTATTCAAATTTTTATCAATTATATAACAAAGAAAAAATTGATGAAATTTTAGAAAGTGGTCAAGTTGAAATTGTACCTTTAGCATTTATGAGAGGTAGAACATTTTTAGATGCATTTATTATAGTAGATGAAGCACAAAACTGTACTAACGATCAGATGGAAATGATAACTTCCCGTTTAGGTATTAGAAGTAAGATGGTAATTTGTGGAGACTCCGCACAAGTTGACTTAAAATATAAAGGAGAGAGTGGGTTCAATTTCTTATTAAGAGTAGCTAAGAAAGTTAAAGATATGGACTCACAAACATTATTAACAAATCATAGACATCCGGTAGTCGATGCATTATTGGAACACTATGAAGAATTTAAAAACAAAACAAATGGTAACAGTTAAAAAATTTGGTGCAACATGGTGTGGACCGTGTAGAGCATTAGCTCCAGTGTTGGTGCAAATTAAAGAAAGTTTCAGTAGTAATTCTAATGTAGTATTTGAAGAATATGATGTAGATGAATTTACAGAAGAAACACAAAAATACGGAGTAACATCAGTTCCTACCGTAATTATTGAGAAAGATGGTGAAGTGATAGAACGCTTTACTGGGTTGAGTTCTAAGATAGCATATGTAAATGCTATAAATGAAGCAGTAAAATAACCTAAATTATTTGGCGGTTTCAATCTTTTTTGGTATATTTGATTATATTAAACACTAAAAATATAATTAATTATGGAATTTAAAAAGAAGATTGAAACCCCTAATGTTAGAGTTCTCACTCATAATGAACTCGCTGCTTATTCACAATATAAAGGTGATACTAATATTGATATTAGTTCAACTTATTTAGATGAAATTGCACATAATACAAAAGATCATAATGGTACTGAACTGGGAGTCATATTAAATGAATCTCACATCAGATATGGTAATAATGGAAATCCATTATCTTGGGAAACTTTAAATAAGAAATTTATAAACTATACTTTTCCAAAAACTGATAATTCTAGAACTGGATTTTGGGGTGTTGGTGGTAGTAAAGTATTTGTATATAAACATGGTATTCCTGAATATCAATGTAGTATTGAAAACGATAAATATTTACTTAGAGAATGGGATTATGGAAATATTGATAATGATGTTACATTTAACTATTTAGATAAATTAGAAATCGTAACAATACATGAATATGAAATTGATATAGATGCATATAAAGAACTTACCTTTACTAATGAATTTAAAAATGGAATACCTTCATTTTTTATTTCTATAAAAAGATGGAAAGATTGTAACTTAAAACTTGAACATGAACCTGAAAATATAATGGATTCATTAAATGCTGCATTTATGAATGTACATAATTTTAATGCATGGTTTTTATTTAAGAATGTTAAGTATGAAACTAAACACATATTATATCCTACATTGGTAGATGTTAAACAAGGAAAAACTGTAATAGGAAAAAAAGTACCAATGCATTATTCCGATCTTGAAAAGATAGGTTCTAATGTTGAATTAATACCAAATTCTGGTGTTAAAATGGATATATATTATTACAAATTATTAAATGAGAAAAAAGATGGAATTGAATGGACTCAATTAATGAATTGTACAAAGCCTGAATATTTACTGAAAAAAAATCCCAAACATTGGAGACCTCAAAATCCAAAATGGATATTCATTAACAAACATGGTATACAACTTGTACACAAAGAAGTACATAAAGAGGTTGGCATGGATGAAGCGTATTATACAAACTTAATTTTTGTAGAAAAAATAGGAGATTTACAATATAGTACAATTAAAACATCTGATATAGATCCAGATTTAACAGCAGCATGTACTTTATATCACAAACAACTTATACAAAATGATAAATCCAAACAATATTCTTCTTCTAAAGGTGAAGATATAAAAGTGGATGATATTGTTAATAACTTAACAGGCGATACCTCAACTATATTAAATGCAACCTTATTAACATCATTCAGAAAATTATCTAATAATGAATTAACTGACCAAGAATTGGTAGATGAAAGTAATTATTCAGTAAGACAAAACTATTTAGGTAGAGAATTTGATTTAGTTATTAGTAATACAAATGGAGAAAATATAATCCATTGTGAATTTATGAATGGTTCAGAAGATACCGAACATGTAGATGGTGCATTAACACGTGGTATAGCCGGTGTTGCAAAATACAATATAATTGTAGTGGATGAATTTAAACGAAATACAACTAAAAGAAATTTTGCAAAAAAGGTATTAGAAAATACAAAATTAAATCCAGAAACGTTTTGGATTGTTAAATATAAAGATTTAGTAAATGGCAATACTAAAGGATTTTTAAAATTAAATTAATGTATTTAGATTACTTTGACCAATTCAAAAATATGTCTCCATATCTGTACATAGATGCAGAACAATGGAAATATATTCAAACTACTTTTAATAAAGAGGATGTGTGTGAGTCCTTAGCTAAAATAGCTATGGACTACCCACTTCCATATCAAGAAATTAGTGAAGATGATGCCCGTAAAGAATACTTGGCATTAAAGAAAACCAGATGGAATGAATTATTGAGAGATGATGAATGGTTTATTCGTAAGGCTGGGGATAGCAGATTTGGTTTAGGATTTGAAGGAAAGCAATTATACTTCCGAAGAATTAATACCGGAAATCAAGCTTCAAATTATTTTCAACAAGCTAATAGATGGGGTGTGGATGGGACAGTATCACCTGGACCAGATAGAACTTGGAGAACCTATGAATTTATGGTAACTTTAATGGGTGCAATGTATACCCTAAAGTTCGATGAAATAAATAGAGGTTCATTAAGAGTAGCATTGTCACTCCGTAAATACATTTGTTCTCAGTTCAAACCAAATGTAGCAAAAGCACTATATGATTACTTTAAAGCAGAGACAGTATTAGATTTTGCAGCTGGTTGGGGTGATAGATTGTGTGGTTTTTATGCAAGTGAATATGGTAAACACTATGTTGGTATAGACCCGCGTAAAGAAAATCATCCTATTTATAGACAACAGGCTGATTTCTATAAGAAGAATAATGGATTTTTTGAAATCGAAAAGCAAGCTACTTTTGTGGAGAGTCCAGCTGAGGATTTTGACTACGCTGGATATGATAACTATTTCGATATCGCTTTCACTAGTCCTCCTTATTTTAGTGTGGAAAGGTATTCTTATGATGATACACAAAGCTGGGTTAGGTATAAAACAATTGATGACTGGAACGAACAATTCTTACACAAAGCATTGGGAAAGATTTGGAAAGCACTTAAAAAGGGTGGAACACTAATTGTAAATATTGCAGATGTGTATGCAAGTTCAAAAGGAACGGATAAAGGATATAGAGCAATCACTACTCCTATGAACGAATTCTTGGAGCAACAAGAGGGAGCAGAATACTTAGGGTGTATTGGTATGGAAATGGCCAAAAGACCTGGTTCTGCAGGAGCAGGAGCAATTATAGAGGGTGATGAAGATAGATATACGGAAGAAGCATTAGAAAAAGCTAGAGAAGCAGCAGATAAAACATTTTGTGAACCAATGTGGATATGGAAAAAAAATTAAAAGTATTATATACAAATGGGGATTCAGTTAGTTGGGGTTCAGAATTAAAGGACAGAACTAATCGTTTCTCTACATTATTAGCCAAAGAAAAAGGATTGGTAGATTTCAATGTAGCTAGTAGTGGTATATCCAATGATAGAATTTATAGAAACACTTTAAGAGATTTGTGTAAATTTGTAAATGGTGAACCAATATATAACGAAGAATTAGGATATGTTAAAGTAGATGAGATGTTTGTATTACTTTCATTTACAGCACCTACCCGTTTTGATTATTTCGATGGTGATGTATTCGTAAACGAAAGATTATGGACACATAAGGATAAGTGGGGTAAAATTGATGAACATCATTTAACAGATAGTAAGTATGTTATTCATCAAACTAATCTAACTCCTTCATTATTAAGGGTTTTTCAGCAAATAATTTCCCTTAAAACATTTTGTGAAGCAAATAAAATACCTTATCTTTGTATAAATGCATTCTTCGATTACGATGAAGATGAAATTTTTACACTAAATAAAGATATCAATACTGAAAAAGTAGCTAAACAATTTGATGATACGGAAGATTACTTTGGGTTGGTAGATTTATGGAAACAAATTCCACAAAGTTTTAAGGATATCAATTTAACAAAATATTTAAAAGGATTTAAAGATGATAGTATGTTTGAAGAAAGAGGACATCCATCACCTAAAGGTCACAAAGAAATAGCAAAATTATTAAACAATAAAATCTAAATATGTTACAAGAAGCAAAGTATAATGTGTATAGTCCAGGACATGGTGGAGAATTTCCAGTTGAGAAATATCTTTCAGAAAAAACAGGAAAGACTGTTAATGCAATTTATTATGGTAGTGGGGTAGTATTTGATACAAAAGTTATTGATTACTTAAAAGAGAATGGATTGAAATGTATTTGGGAAAAAAGACATTACTATGAACCCGAATCATTTTCACTTACTGAAATTTATGAATTAGAGATGGGTGAAGATAGAGCAATCGTAGGATTCTCTAATAGAGCAGATGAAGCTAATTATCCAGGTGAAGAACCAAACGATGAACAAATAGCAAAGATGAAAGTTGCTCCACTTAAAGGTTGGATTCAAACTACTTCACCGGTTGAGGATATATTCAAAGCATTACCTGAACTTCCTTCATTTACACAAAAAGATTTAAAAGGACAAATCCATTTATTGAAAGCAACATCATACGGATTTGAAACTGAAGCATTTGATTTAACAAGACCAACGATTGATTTGGAATTAAATTATGGAACTGGTTTTAGTAAGTTACATAAGAATATTGTTGATACTATTAGAGGTAACAATGATAATAATGCAAAGTTAGTTCTACTGCACGGATTACCAGGAACAGGAAAGACAACTTATTTGAAATACTTAGCACATGAATTAGGAAAGAAAGTTCTATTCTTACCACCGATTATGGCAGAGAGTATTGTGAATCCAGATTTTATTCCTTTCTTAATGGAGAACAAAGATTGTGTTTTAATTATTGAGGATGCAGAGAAAGTAATTGGAGACAGAAATAATAGTGGTAGTTCAGTTGGGGTTTCTAATCTATTGAATTTAAGTGATGGTATTTTAGGTGACATCTTAAACATACATGTAATTGCTACTTTCAATATGGATAAAGAAAAGATTGATAGTGCATTATTAAGAAAGGGAAGATTGATTGCAGAACATAAGTTTGGTAAGTTATCATTAGAAGATACCAAAACTTTACTCAATAAGTTGGACAAAAAGACAGAAACAACGGAAGGATTGACATTAGCTGAGATTTATAACATAGATAATCAGCAAGACAAATCAGAAGAAGATAGACCTACAATTGGTTTCAAAAGATACTAATTATATATTTATTTATATGATAAGTTTAAGAGCACTCCTAAAGGAAGTAAAGAACAAAAATATAAAAGAAGCAGCTTTTGCACCTGGAGCAGTACCACCTATGGTAAAATTGGTTTGGTATGATGATAAACATGGTCTAAAAGATGTAAAAAAACAAAAAGAAGTTCTAAGAATATTAGAACGCAATTTGAGAAAACAACAAGAATCAGGATTATACAAATACTCAGTTAGTGACATAATGAATGATATAAAATATTATCCTGCTACTGATAAAATTGTTGGTAATTATCCAAAAAATGTTTTCTTAGATCCAAGATGGAAAGACTCTAACACTATTAGAATAGATAAATGTAGGTTTGAACATGAGTTGGAGCAAATAAGTAAGACCTTAATGGTTAAATCTAAGTAATATATAACTCATTGATAATCAACAAGTTATAAAAAACTTCCCAAAATATTTGGTAGATTGAAATAATTGTTGTATCTTTGACTAAGAAAGAGTTCATTGAAATAATGGGGATGCTATGGAATTGATTACAATGTAAATGGTAGTACCACACGTGGAGAGAAGTGCTAGTTCTCCTTAAATCTGCACAAAACAATAAACGACGAAATGTCAACAATGACCTTCGCAGACCTTATGGACTTCGTAGGTGCTGATTTGGCGATAGCTTAGTTAGCAACAATAGGGCCGGTGCACATACGCCTAGTAACAGAAGTGCCTACAAAGGTTTTATATGTTGTACCTAAACAATATATTGGTGGAAAGTTGTACTAACCATACGACCTCAATTATTTTGGAAAGTTTATAAGATTAAACTTTAACCTAAACGTGTGATATGCTGGTATTATTAGTTCTTTGTAAGACACGAGTTCGAGTCTCGTCATCTCCACAATATCGCGGAATAGAGCAGAGGTAGCTCGGCGGGCTCATAACCCGTAGGTCGGAGGTTCGATCCCTCCTTCCGCAACAAATGTTAGGGTTGAAGCCATCAACTAATAAAACCGATTGAGTGACCAGTTCGACTGGGAAGAAAGCCGGATACCCTAATAAAAAAATACTCAAAGATATTTGGTAGTTTGAAAAACTTATCGTATCTTTGATATATAAGATTGGAACTTATAGGCAATGAAAGATACTCGGTATCTAATCTTAGAAAAAAAGTTGTAAAAATATTTGGTAAATTTGATTTTTTAATTTATATTTACATATATATAACAACGAAGTAGTTCTTTAACATTATTAAAAATATTCTATCTAGTAACCTTGTGTTACATAATAGATAACCGCCGCCTATGGTGGTTAAATAAACTACGAAAGTAGGATAAAGTGAGTGTACTTAAGTGGTACATTTGCGGCTACTCTCCCCGTAAGGAGAGATTAGCTTGAGTAGGCAAGTGGGATATTATTTGGGCTTTGTAGGTGGGGGTAACACTATCATCGAAGAGTTTGAGTAACTGGGGTATTGTAGATACTTTGGTTGAGGTGGGGACACCAATAAGAATAACCCATAGAATATCAGTAAGAAGTGTAAACTTAATCCCTTTACATTATTGCGGTATTCATTATAAGAGTGGTCTTAACATCAAGCTATCCGAAAGGACGTAAGATAAGACTGTGTACAGGTGGTGCTGTTACGATCCTTATATAGAGTTTACCAAAACCTATATTCGAAGATGACTCAAAATAACGTGGTAGGGATATCACATCGAGTAGTATAGTATTCTGTTGTTCAAAAGATAACGGAGCTGGTGGCAAACCACTACTTGAATAATTCTACAAACTAAACTTATAATTTGCTTTCGGTGCAAACCATAAATTAAATTTAAAGCTTAAGTGTTTGCCAGTTGTAAACGAAAGGTGTGTACATAGTTGAGAGCCGTTCTCAGCCACGATACTTCCGCAAGAAGTCTGTGATTCTTTCGAAAAACTTCTAATCCCGCAAGGACTAGTTAGGCCGATAGGTTTAAGGAAGCGTAGTAAAAAGAGAGTAGTTTATAACTTTAAGATTGGTTGACTCAATTAACCCACATTGAATTGGTACATCTCAAAAGGGTGTGGAAACGGAAGGAACTAATAATCTTTCTAAAGCTGGTTCACAATATGGAGTATTCTCATCCCTATTTTATTTTATCATAATGGTTAATGTTGGTTCGATTCCAATAATGATAGCAGAAAGTAATTTATCGAGGCTTGTATTAACCGGAGCATGACTTGACGTGGCGTATTTTGAAGATTGATTACTTTTTTAATTCGATTATATTTATAACAAATGAAAGCATTAACATTACATACACTTTGTAGCACACCGAATCAGATTTGGTATGGCAGAGATATGTAAAGTTAGGCTAGATTTATATTAAGAATTTTAGAAAACCCTGACTTTAATTAGTTGGGGTTTTTTGTTTTTGGGAGTATCGCATAGTGGCAATTGCGGCTGACTGTAAATCAGCTCTCTTTCGAGTTCGGTGGTTCGAGTCCATCTACTCTCACCAAAAGCTTTCGTAGCGCAGTGGTAGCGCAGTTGACTGTTAATCAATTGGTCGTTGGTTCAAATCCATCCGAAAGCGCAAACATAAAAGCAGATGTCGTATAATGGCTCATTACTCCTTTCTTCCAAGTAGGAGACGGAGGTTCGATTCCTCTCATCTGCTCAAATTGTCGGATGGTGTAATTGGCAGCACAATAGATTTTGATTCTATTAGTTTTGGTTCAAATCCAGGTCCGATAACAAAATAGAGTGGTTGGGGAGTCCGGTTACCCCGCTTGCTTTGGGAGCAAGAGAACTCACAGGTTCGAATCCTGTTCACTCTACAACATTGGAATATAGCTCAATTGGTTAGAGCATTCGCCTGATACGCGAAAGGTTAAAAGTTCGATTCTTTTTATTCCAACAAATGCGTGGTAGGCTATGGCAGCTAAAAAGACTCCAAATCTTTACGAGAGGGTTCGATTCCTTCACTGCGTGCAAATAGTTTCATAGTGAAATGGATTATCACATAACACTACGAATGTTAGAGTGTAGGTTCGAGTCCTACTGAAACTACAATAAGGTGAGTTGTCCGAGTGGCTAGGTGGAGGTCTGCAAAACCTCTAACATTGGTTCGAATCCAATACACACCTCGATAAAGGATAAAGGAGTATCGCCTAACGTAAGAGTTGGGAAAGTGGTTCGATTCCACATATGGTCTTAGAAGCATTAAGGTGATGCGCCGGTTTGTGGAGCCGGATAAGTCGGTTCGATACCGTCCTTTGACCCAAATAGGAAAGTTGGGTGAGTGGTTTAAACCAGCAGTTTACTAAACTGCCGACTGTTAAAGGTCCGTGAGTTCGAATCTCACACTTTCCGCATAAATACCGGTATGGCGGAATTGGCATACGCAGTGGTCTTAGAAGCCATACAATTATAGGTTCGAATCCTATTACCGGTACAAAATGTACTTTTTTTCGATTTTATCAAAAGTCCGAAAATTTTTTTGAGGATAATTTTTGGTATATAAGGAAAATTTTTGTATATTTAACATATAAGGTTGATTGGGAAAAAACATAAACATCGGATAGTAACGCCAATCATAAAAGTAGTCGTCCACGCACCCATCTTCTACTTTCCTTACATGTTCCGGTGGACAAATTGGTTAAGTCGTCACTCTTTCACAGTGGAGATTGCGGGATCGTGGCCCGTCCGGAATACAAAAGCCTCTTAAGCATTGCAGGCGATGCGCTAGACTTGTAATCTAGATAACTCGGTTCGATTCCGGGCGGAGGCTCAAAAAGGTCTATTAGTGAAGTAGTTATCATATCTGCCTGTCACGCAGAAGTAAAGGGAGCGTAACCCTTATAGACCGCCAAAATATATTAGACAAAGTATATGCAACTATGATGTAACTGGATAGCATAAGACTCTTCTAAAGTTTTTGTATAGGTTCGAACCCTATTAGTTGTACAAAAAATATTTAATTTTTGGTTCGATTTTTTTATTTTATGATATTTATATTAAATAAATAATATGAAATTATTTGGAAAATACGAAAAATTTGAACTTGAAGATTTAATTTTCAATAAAAATCTATCTTATAGAGAGATAGGCAGAATGTATGGAGTATCGGACACTTATATTAAAAAAATATGTGGTAAACTTGGTATTTCTTTACAAAAAAGGTCTAAATTTCCAGATGGATGGGTTCCACATAATAAAGGCAAAGTTAAATCATCAATTTGTCTTAATTGTGATAACACATTTGTTCTAGCGTATACTGGTGCAAAATTTTGTTCAAATAAATGTAATGGTGAGTACATTAAATCTAAAAAATTAGAACATTATTTGAACAATCAAAGTGAATATTGTAGTGTACAGAGTGGTATTAAATTTCTTAAACCACATATATTACAAGAACAAAACAATTGTTGTAGTATATGTTCGATTGAAAATGAGTGGAATGGAAAACCGATTGTATTTGTTTTAGACCACATTGATGGTGATGCATCAAATAACAAAAGAGAAAACTTAAGATTAGTTTGTCCTAATTGTGACTCTCAATTAGACACATACAAATCTAAAAACAAAAATTCAGCAAGAAAGGAAAGATACTTGATGAATAAAAAATAGGGGGGATTAGCTCAGCTGATAGAGCACTTGCTTTGCACGCAAGGGGTCAACGGTTTGAATCCGTTATCCTCCACAAAATGCCGGTGTGGCGAAAATTAGACGCATCCGAACTAGTAAGGGAGATTAATCCGAAAGGGACTTCATGTGAGTAACCAACCTCACCACCGGCACCGGGGAATGTAGCTCAGATGGTTAGAGCAGCGCACTCATAATGCGAAGGTCACTGGTTCAAATCCATTCTTTCCCACAAAATATTTGGTTTAATAAAAATAAAATCGTATATTTAATCTATAAACACTAAAATTAAAAATTATGTTACTTACTTTGTATTATTTCGCATGTGTATTTTATTGTATCGCTCGTTTATATAAGAAATGGGCAGAACAAGATGAGACTGGTTCAAATGCAATGGAATTGTTAATGGTATTATGTATTGGTTGGGTTTTAGGACCTGTGGACTTTGCAATTGTATCATATAAACATCTACATCAGCAAAAGAAAGATGAAACAATAGATTTTAAAATAGATAGTAACGATAATATCTATTAGAATATAACGGAGGTTTGCCAGAGTGGTTGAATGGACCGGTCTTGAAAACCGGCAAGTGTAACAGCTTCTGGGGTTCGAATCCCTGAGCCTCCGCAGTTTGATATTTATATGCATGACACAATCAATGCTACAACTTAACCCTACTATTCCAATGGTTAGGGTAAGTGATGGAATGAAAGGATATGCATTCGCTATTATAGATTACTCACAGGAACACTATGTTCACTTTGTGTGTGGTTTAGATAATGGTGAAATATGGGTATTAAGTAATAAAGATATAAGGTTACAATCTAATATTAGTTTGGGCCGAACATTGTAGCGTGGTGAAAACGAATATCTCAGTTATATTCAGGCAAACACACCTTCTCGTCTCGAAGGCGGGGATAAAGAAATAGAAAAGTAATATGGGGTTGACCACCAGCTTGCAAGCGATTGTGTTACTTTCCGAATCTCCCTTTGTATGGTTCGAATCCTACCGCTACAGCAAACATAAAATATGAAGTATTTAATTACATCTGGTTGCTCGTTTACATCCGCACATAGAGTAAACTTAGAAAGAGCGGAAGACAAATCTTTAGTAGATGATATTAGAAATTGGTATTATCCACATTGGATTCAAGATAAATTTCCAGATTTAAAGGTATTTAATATGGGAAGTCCGGCAAACAATAATTCTATGATTGTTAGATCGGCAATATATAAAGCAAAAGAATTACTTAATAGTGGTGTTGAAGCGAAAGATATTTCGATGATTATTCAATGGTCATCATTTTTCCGTAGAAGTCATTTTATTTCAAACGAAATCAAAGAACATATTCCGTTAGCACAACATAGAAATTATGCAAATGATTATCTAAAAGAAAAATCAGAACCTGGTGAAAACGGATATTGGATAAATTTAGCAGTACCTAATATGGGTAAATCTAGTTTAGAGACTGGGGAAAATAAAAGAATGTTTAAATATAATACTGCATATGTTGAAACTTTATACAACGATGAGAGTAGATATTTTGAATGGATGGAATATTTTGATTATTTAATTCAGTTTTGTGAAAATAATGGTATTCAAATGAAATCTTTCTTTATGCATAATTCATTTTCATTGCAATATGATTATGGTTTAATGCCCTATAATTGGAAAGATGCAGATGATATGATTGATAAATTATTTACTCAAAGAGAAGTTATTAATACTTGGGGTGAACAAAAACATAGAGGAGATATCTATCCATATTGCAGTTATTTATATAAAGCAATAGACTGGGATAAATATTGTTGGTTTTTTGAAGAGGAAGGAGTTCATTCTAAAGGTGGTGTATTTGAATGGACTATTCGTAATCAAATAAAAAGCACAGATGATGATTTTAATCCTATTTGGATGGAATATACTGATTTTAAAACACAAAGTAGAGTATTAGAAGCACTTCGTAACAATGAAATGGGACCAACCGGACATGTTAGTAGTTGTAATTATAAAAAGTTCACAGAAGAAGTTATCTTAAAATGGGATATGTTCCAAAAATAAAAGTGTTATATTTATGAGTATGAGAATTAAATTATTTGTTGCATTACCAAGTGAGTTTCCAGCAGAAAACGCTCCTATGGGAGTTGATGTTATTTATACGGGAGTTGGTAAAATTAACGCAGCCATCAAAGCTACTCAAACACTTGAAAACATATCACCATCAGAAACAATAGTTATTAACTATGGTTCAGCAGGAGCACATGAAGCTATGTTTGGACAATTATTTAAGTGTAAAACATTTGTTCAAAATGATATTGATGCAAGACCATTTGCTAAAAAAACAATTACACCTTTTGATGATGTGGTTTATCCAAAATTAAGTAATGGTGATTCTATTTCATTTGGAACAGGGACAGTTTGTTACACACAAGATAAATTTGAAAAGAAACCATCAGAAATATGTGATATGGAAGCATACTCAATTGCAAAAGTATGTAAGATTTACGGATTTGATTTTACTTCATACAAATATATAAGTGATAGTGGTGACCCGATAGATTGGGCAGAGAATCATAAAAAAGGTATTGATTTATTTCTACAAAAATTAAAAGAAGATTTTAAGGTATCGTGATAAAACTAAGAAAGTTATTAAAAGAAATTGAGAGTGGTCCATATGAGTATGGATGTGTAATGTTATATTTTGACTTTGATGAAACTCAAATGTCTTCAATAATAGATGATAAGGATATTTACGAAGATGGTAGTGGTAAATATGGTAAAGAAACCGAGCCACATGTAACTCTATTATATGGACTACATTCTAATGTCACTCCACAAATAGTTCAACAAATTTTAGATAATATACATTTTGGTGATATAACACTTAGTAATGTTTCAGTATTTGAAAATTCTAATTATGATGTATTAAAAATGGATGCGGTTGGTGATGGATTAGAAAAAGCAAATCATTTACTAATGAAACTACCAAACTCAAACGAATATCCTGATTACCGACCACATATGACAATTGCCTATTTACAAAAAGGTAGATGGCAAGCATATACAAATCGAATGAGAGATTTACAATTTCAAGTAACTCCTATCTTTGCAATTTATTCAGTTCCATCTGGCAAGAAATACAAATTAAAGATAAAATAATTTTGTACTTTAAAAGTTATTCGTTATCTTTACAACATATGTATCAAAACGTCTATTTACAAAAAGGAAAGGATTTAGTCCATTTATGGGATGATAAATTAGGTTATCAAACATTCCCTTACAAAACATTTAATTACGCCTACGCACCTGCAGAAAGAGGTCAATCAACTGCATTAGATGGAACGAAAGTTACCAAAATCTATGAGTTCCAAAAAGATGACCCCGCATATTACGAAACCGATGTACCGGAAACAACTCGTATCTTAGTAGATTTATATTCAGAAAGTGATATCCCATCCGAAGGACATGTGGTTATGACATTTGACATTGAGGTAGAAATGGAAACAGGTCTTCCCGATGTTGAGAAAGCTGAGAATGAGATTACAGCGATAGCAATGCACGATGGACCAACTGATACTTACTATGCACTAATTTTAGATAAGGGTGGTAAGTTACAATCTACAATTAAAAAAGATAATAGAGTAATCAAAGCATTTCGAAGTGAAAGAGAATTACTTAATGCATTTCTAACAGTCTACGAACATATTAACCCTACAATTCTTACTGGTTGGAACATTGATGCATTCGATATTCCTTACTTATTCAATCGTTTAACAAATGTATTGGGTAAACAAAACGCATATCGATTATCACCAATTAGAGATGGATTTTATTCTCCATACCGAAAGAAGTGGAGTTTAGCTGGGGTATCTATTTTGGATTACATTACACTATATAAGAAATTTACTTATTCACTAATGCCTTCTTACGCATTGAATTATATTGCAAAGAAAGAATTAGGTAGAGAGAAAATTGCATACGAAGGAAGTTTGGATGACCTTTTCAGAGAGGATATTGAGAAGTTCATTGAATATAATATTGTGGACGTTGAATTGGTGGTAGAGCTTGATAGGAAGTTACAATATATTGACTTGTGTCGAGGTATTTGTCACGCCGGACACGTTCCATATGAGGATTATATGTTCTCATCAAAATATTTAGAGGGAGCATGTTTAAACTACCTAAAGAAAAGAAATTTAGTAGCACCTAACAAACCGGCAGATAGAAGGGAACAAATGGAGGCACTAAAAGAAAGTGGTGAACAAGGTTTTATTGGTGCATATGTAAAAGACCCGATACCAGGTAAGTATGATTGGTTATATGACTTGGATTTGACTTCACTATATCCTTCAATCATTATGAGTTTGAATATCTCACCAGAAACAAAAGTAGGTAAGATTGCAAACTTTGATGCGGAAGCATTTGTTAAGGGTGATTATAGAGTATGGAATATAGAAAATACAGCTCTTAATTATACAACAGAGGAATTGAGAAAGGAATTAACTGAGGAAAATCTATCTATATCATCAAACGGAGTTCTTTATACACAAGATAAACCAGGTCTAATTGCAGATATATTAGATGAGTGGTTTTTTCAACGTGTGGAGTTCCGTAAGTTAGAAAAAAAATATGGTAAAGAGGGGAACAAACAACAACACGAATTCTATGCAAAAAGACAGTTGGTACAAAAAATCTTATTGAACTCGTTATATGGAGTATTAGGATTACCAGCATTCCGTTTCTATGATGTGGATAATGCAGCAGCGGTAACTACAACAGGTCAGACAGTAATTAAGAATACTGCAAAAATGGTAAACATTAAGTACAATAAAGAGTTAGGTACTAATGAGGATTACAACATTTACATTGATACGGATTCAGTATTCTTTTCGGCACTACCTTTGGTTAAACATCGTTTCCCTAATTGGGCAGAATTTAATGATGAAACAATGGCAACTAAAATTGATGAAATTGCAGGTGAGGTACAGGAGTTTCTTAATAAGTTTTATGATATGATGGCAGTTAAGTTCTTTAATATCAACAAACACAGATTTGAAATTAAGAAAGAGTATATCAGTAAAGCGGGTATATGGATTGCAAAGAAACGATATGCACAATGGATAGTTGCAAACAATGGTTTACCAATGGATAAGTTGGATGTAAAAGGATTGGATGTAGTTCGTTCATCATTTCCTAAAGCATTCCAAGATTTTATGGCAAGAATGTTGAGAGATATCCTACAAGGTAAATCAAACGATGAAGTAGATAAGGAATTAGCAGAGTTCAAAGCATCATTGGCCGGATTAGATGTTTCAGTAATTGCAAAGGGTGGTGCAGTAAAAGAGATTAGTAAATATGATAGAGGTGGAAAGAATAAACAATTAGGTGATTTTGAAAAGGGAACACCTGCACACATTAAAGCTGGTATAACTTATAATAGATTACTTAAACATTACAATTGTGCATTCAAATATGAACCAATGAAAGATGGTGATAAAATTAAATGGGTATATCTTAAACAAAACCCATTTGGATTAGATACTGCCGCATTCAAAGGTTATCAAGACCCTCCAGAAGTATTAGAATTTATTCAAAAGTATATTGATGTGGATAAGATATTTGAAGCAGAATTAGAAAACAAAATGGATGATTTCTATAAAGCATTAGGTTGGGAAAAATCATCATTCAGTTCAAAGAAATTAGAGGAATTTTTCTCCTTTTAATTTGGTAGATTGAAAATAATTTCGTATATTAGACATATAAATAAAACATAAACAAAATGAACAAAACAAGAATTACCCGTTTTATCAGCAAATACAATTTAGCTGGATTGGTTGAATCAGTAGCTTGGACTACCGATGGACAAAAATTGAATACTCGTTTTATCGCAGATGATAAGACAGTATTAGGTGAAATCACTTTAGATAACTTTAACTTTGAACAAGCTGAGTTAGGTATCTATACAACTTCTAACTTAAATAAAATGTTATCAGTATTAGGTGATGATGTTGATTTAGAAGTTCAAAAGGTAGAGGACAAATCTATCGCATTAGGTTTAGGTACAGATGGTATTAAGGCAGCATATCAGTTAGCTGATTTAAGTGTTATTCCAAATGTTCCTGAATTAAAATCATTACCACCATTTGATGTGGAGATTGATTTAGATGGTAAGTTTATTGACAAATTCATCAAAGCTAAGAACGCATTGAGTGATGTTGATACATTCACTGTCTTAACTGAAAAAGGTAATTTGAATATCGTTATGGGTTACTCAAATGTAAACTCAAACAGAATTACATTCAAAGCAGCAGAAAACTATGGTACGGATGTAAAACCTATTTCATTCTCTGCAAAGTATTTGAAAGAGATTTTAACAGCTAACAAAGAAGCAACATCTGCAAAATTATTAGTATCTACAAAAGGATTAGCTCACATTCAATTCATCATTGATGATTTCGTTTGTCGCTATTACCTAGTGGAAGTGCAACTTTCCGCTTAATATTTTTATTTAGTAGAAGTGTAACAAAATATTATTTTCTTATATTTATATAAAAGAATATATGAATTACATAAAAATATACAATCAACTAATTGAAAATGCACAATGTAGAAATAAACCAACTTGTTATCTTGAGAAACATCATATAATTCCAAAAAGTGAAGGAGGTTCAAACAGCAATACCAATTTGGTTTATTTAACTGCAAAAGAACATTTTATAGCACATAAATTATTATATGTTATAGAACCAACAAATTACAATAGGATGATGTCATTTTTAATGATGAGTAATCGTTTCAACACAAAATGGGGAAACACATATGAGGAAGCAAGAATATCATTTTCTGAAAATCATCATTATAAAAGTGAAAAAATTAGAATGATTATGGCAAAACCTAAAACCGAAGAGCATAAACAAAAAATATCAGCAGCACATAAAGGTAAACAAAAAACTAAAGAACATATTGAAAATATGAAAGCAAGTTTACCAGATAGGCATGGTGAAAATAATGCAAATTATGGAAAAGGTGAACCTGTTATAATAGATGGTGTTGATTATCCAAATGTAGCTCACGCTTATAAAAAATTAGGAATATTAAAATCAACAGCATATTATTTCTTAAAAAGTGATAAACATCCAAATTGGAAATATAAAAATAAATAAAAAGATGAATAATCAATTACAACAATGGCATTCAGCAGTGCATGAATCTGCCTATTTAATATCTATCGGTAAAATAGATGAAGCACAAAAACTTTTAGCTAAACTGGATTATGAATTACATGACGCAGTTAATCAATCAGCATAATGAATTATACAAAGAAATATTTTTACGAAAGAAGTGATTGGTTTTATGATCCGGAAATGAATCTCAAGTACGAACAAGTGCTTGAGATGTCATTCCCTGACTTCGAAAAGTGGGTAGCCAACTTTAAGAAAACTGCATTGAAACAATGGGATGAGACTGGTGCTCCTCCTAAGATTGGTGTTAATGAAGCAGAAATCATTGAGAATTTTTCTAAACTACAAGGTTATAAGATAACTAAGTTTGAGGAAAAAGATGATGATGGAAATGAAGTAATATTCAATTTCAATAAGTTTGCAACTCCAGTAAATCAATTCTTTCCTGCTATGTACAAAACTGCTATCGGTGGTAGTACATATGATAAACCAAAACCATCTATCTACGAAATATTTGCATCGGATGACTATTTAGAGTTATTCACAAAGCAAATGAGAAGATTGACAAGACAAGATGGTATGTATCGTTTCTCTAAAACTCTACATAAAGATAATCCAGAGTTCCATAATTCACACTTAACAACTGGTAAGGAGTGGATTGAGAAATGGCAAAGTGGTGATAAAGAAGATGGATTGGGATTTGCATTATCACAAGCAGATAGTAGAATACCAAGTTTACCAATTTCAGCAGATGAAGTAAGAGAATTATACAAAAGTGGTGTGTTAGAATATAAACATATTGCATCCCTAAAAACAGCAGATTGGGGTGAGAATATAGATAACTTAGTTGATTTACCCAAACAACCAATTCAAATCAGGGTGTACCCATTGGGTCAGAGAATTTTTCCTGAAGCAACAGCCGCATTTCGAATTGGTATGGGTTCTCAACCAGCCGTAAACTTCCCACCATTAACTGCAAAGTATCTCTATGAAAGATTTACTCAACACATTAAAGGACAGGATAAAATCAATATCTATGACCCTTCAAGTGGGTGGGGTGGTAGAATATTAGGAGCGTTAAGTGTTGGTGATAGAAACATTCACTACATTGGAAATGACCCTAATACTGAAAACCAAATACCTGAAATAGGAAAGACTCGTTATGAATACTTAGCTGAGTTCTTTAATACACAAGTACCGGGTGTTGCAAATCCATTTTGGGGACATCAGAATACATATGAAATCTTTACAACTGGTTCAGAAATAATAGCAGATGATCCTAGATTTCAAAAGTATAAAGGACAATTAGATTTTGTATTTACTTCTCCACCATACTTTGATAGAGAAAGATATTCAGATGATGATACACAATCATTTAAAAAATTCAATTCATATGAAAGTTGGAGAGATGGTTTCTTAAAGCCAACCCTAACAACTGCATTTGAATATCTTAAAAATGATAGATACATTTGCTGGAACATCGCAGATATCAAAGTGGGTAAAGATAAATGGTTTACATTAGAACAAGATAGTATTGATGTACTTACAAGTTTAGGTATGGAATACAAAGGTAAACTTAGAATGACAATGAGCCCGATGACAGGTGTAGATTTAAGTGGTGTAAAGAACTCTATGAAATTAGAAGGAACATCATATAAATACGAACCAATTTTTATATTTTATAAACCATAATAATGAAAGTACGAATTAAAAAATTAAGTGAAAATGCAGTAATACCAACCTATGCAAAAGATGGAGATGCCGGTATGGATTTGGTAGCAACATCAATTAAGTTTGATGGTACTCAAGTTACATACGGAACAGGATTAGCAATGGAAATACCAGAAGGATTTGTAGGATTAGTGTTTCCTCGTTCATCTATACGCAAAACCGATTTATCATTGAGTAATTCAGTAGGTGTGATTGATAGTGGTTATAGAGGTGAAATACAAGCAACTTTTAATCAAAAATCTTTATCTAAAGATGGCCAAATTTTATATGGAGTTGGTGATAGAATTATGCAAATTATAATTATCCCATACCCACCAATTGAGTTTGAAGAAGTAGAAGAATTAAATAACACCGAAAGAGGCGAAGGTGGTTTCGGTTCAACTGGAAAATAATATGAAAATATATTTACACGGACCATTAGATAGTCCTACTAATAGGGCTTTGTTTTACAATACAAAATATTGGAATGATTTTTCTAAAATTATCATATTAGAACCATCACATGAAATAGGTGATGAACTACGTGAAAAATTAAAAGAACATCAAACTGACTTTTTGAATAAGAATGGGTTTGTGTTAGATAAAGAATTTGATGCAATATATGAGGAGGGTATTCACATAGTACCCTCCAATATACATGGATTACAGGATAGAATAGCAGAATATGGTAGTAATAGTAAATATTATATCTTTGATACTGCTAATTTAGAGCCACTTAATATATTTGATAGTATTAAAAGAATTAAGGATAATTCAAATTGTATATTCTTTACATCACTTTGGTATGAGTTTGCAAATAAAAAATTTGATTTTGGATTTCTATTAAGAAAATTTATTTCAAATAGAATTGTATTTCAACATTATCATTGTAACGATATTTTTAAGAAAACTCCAAAACAATATCGAATGGATTTGAGTATTAGAAATTTTCCTCAAAAAGATGAAAGAATTGAATTATTAAACTCACTTAGAAATCACGCTAAAGAAAACATTTATTTAAGGGTAAATGATTATTATGTAAATAGAATGCGAGAGTTAAGAGAGTTTGCAACATTACATAATAATACAGATAAACTTACACAATACAAACATGAATTTTTTATTTTAGATAAGATTGATTTAAATGTAGTTAAGACGAGTGATTTAGTAGCAGGAATACAAGACCATATTGGAACACTTAAGTTATATGAAGTAACTCTATCATCGGATATTCAAATAATGTTTGAATCAAATCAAAACACATTATATAGAACTGACCCAATCGGTTATTGTAATATCACAGAAAAAACAATAGATAATCTTTTAATAGAAAAACCATTTATAATTTGTAGTAAAGTAGCATATGTTTTTTTAAAAGAAATGGGGTTTGAAACATATGAGGATGAATTGGGTATAGATTATAATGATGTATTTGATAATTTTGATTTGACAGTTAGAAAATTAAAACAAAATATAATTCGTATATCGGAATTACCAGAGGATGAATATCAAACAATGTTATCTAAATTGATGGAAAAATCCACAATAAATAGAGCAAAATGTTTGGAATATATAGAAAATAATACTATCTTAGAGGATATAATAAACAATAAAATATAAATTATGAGTTTCTTTGAACAAGACAAATCAGTAAAACAAGAAAACACATTGTGGGTAGAAAAATATAGACCACAAACTTTAAACGATTATATAGGAAATGAACTTCTTAAAGAAAAAGTTCAATCTTATTTAGATAATAATGATGTTCCACATTTACTTCTTTATGGTAAAGCAGGTACAGGTAAAACAACATTGGCAAAAATCATAGCAAACACAATTGAATGTGATTATATGGTAATAAATGCATCAGATGAAAACAATGTTGAGACAGTACGAAATAAAGTAAAGAATTTTGCAAGTGGTGCAGGTTTCAAAGGATTCAAAATCATTATATTAGATGAGTTTGATTATATGACACCAAACGCACAGGCAATCCTTCGTAACTTAATGGAAACATTCAGTAGACACACTAGATTCATTCTAACTTGTAACTATCATGAAAAAATTATCGAACCAATTTTAAGTAGATGTCAAACTTTTGCAGTAAATCCACCATCTAAAAAAGAAGTGGCAGTTCATGTAACTGATATCTTAACTAAAGAGAGTATTAAGTATGATATTAAAGATGTAGCAGATATTATTAGTAGTTTTTATCCAGATATTAGAAGGATTATGAATACCTGCCAATTACAATCATCTAAAGGTGAATTAAAGGTAGATAGACAAACTATATTGCAAGCCGATTTCAAAAATAAAATTGTAGATATTTTGGCAAGTGGTGAGGAAAAACGAAATGCATATGGACAAATTAGACAATTGGTGGGGGATAATAAAGTAAATGATTTTGCAGAACTTTATTCAGCATTATACGAAAGATTAGATGATTATGCAAATGGAAATACAGCAAATGTAATCTTAGAATTATCACAAGGACAATTTAGAGATGCATTGGTTATAGATAAAGAAATATGTTTTATGGCAACAATTATAGCAATTATTAACATTATAAAATAAAGAATATGAGTAAAGAGTTTCAATTAGCAAAACCAATTGGAGATAGATTATTATTAGAGATCGAAGTTACTGAAAAAACAATTGGTGGTATTATTATCCCAGATTCAGTAAAAACAGGTGATAACAAAATTGCAAAAGTAGTAGCAACGGGTGACGGGGTTTATACACAGGGTGGTGTTAAAGTTCCTATGACAGTAAAGGTAGGTGATAAAGTATTATTACCAACAAGTGAAATGGCAGTACAAAAGATTAAGTTAGGAGATAAGGACTACTTTATGTGTAGAGAAATGGACTTATTATTAGTAATTAGATAAAACATATATTATGCAACCAATGGATTTAAGCAAGTTAGGGCAATCACAACAAGCACCAGCAGATTTAAGTAAAACAACCGCAATTGAATGTAAATGTGGAGGACAATTTTTCTCACCTGGATTACATTTTAGAAAAGAAAGTGCATTAGCAAGTGCAAGTGGAAAAGAACAAGTTATTCCAGTAGAAATTTATTTATGTATTGATTGTGGTGAAGTATTAGAAGATTTATTACCAAAAGAATTAAGACCAGATAATGGCGAAAATTAAAAAAGAAACAAACGAAGTTACAGCAAAGAGATTGGGTTTATTTGACCATATCTCAGCTGTAACCGAATATCAAGATCCAAATTATTGGAAAAATATTTCTGATGATGATAAAAAAACCTTTGGTAATTTTATTATTCAAAGATATCTATCTATGAATCCTGATTGGATAGAATGGATAGCAGATGTTCAACCATATATTCAATCTCTACCTAATGAATATTTTTATCGTTTTTTTATTGATATGATTCCACCTAAAAAATATTATTTAAAATATATTAAAGGTAAGAAAGCAAATGATTATGAAGATTGGATAGTTGATTTAATTGTTAAAGAATATAAATGTTCAACAAAAGAAGCAAATGATTATTTGGAAATTTTATATTCAACTAAAAATGGTAGAGAACAAATTCTTAATATTTGCAACAAATATGGTATCGAAAAGAAATTGATAACATCCTTAAAATTAAAAATCTGATAATAATCATATGTTCCTTTATACTTATATAGGTAAAAGGAGTTAACATATGAAAGCAAAGTTATTAAAAATTGATTGGAAGCACTATTTTGAAATAGGTATCCTTAGTTTATTTGGTGCATGGGTTATATTTGCACTATGTTTTTCATTATATGCAGTTGGTTTGCATTTTTTTGGTGGGGAAGGCCAAGAACAATCATTAGCAAATCAATTTAGCTGGAAATTTGATGGAACATTCAAAAATAGTCCAGGTAACATTTGGTATAATGCAGATGAACAAATTTGGGTAGAAAGTGTAACTAACGAAGTTAAAATAGGTAAGTTAGCTGGTAATAGAAAATTAGAATTTGGTGTTAAGAATATTTTAGAAGAATATTTACAAGATAAGGGATATAATTTATCTCCAAATGCACCAAACAAATTATCAGTTCAAATCATCTTTTTAGATGTTTTAAATACAAAGAAAAATATTTCCGTTTTCCATAGTGGTGAAGAGGAAGTTGTTATCCGTTTGAGAGGTGTATTAAAATCTCAAGGTAAAAAGGATAAGGTAGTTATAGTAGAAGAGTCCTCATCTGAAATTTCAATGAGCACATTGATAGTTGACGAAGGTGGTAGTTTCAATCAAACAAGTTTAAGTAATGCACTTAAAAAAGGTTGTGACAAGCTAATCACAAAACTATCGGAGAAATAAATGAAAAAATTATTAGGATTGGTATGGGTATTTTTATTAATATCTCTATCATCTTTTAGTCAATTAGTAATTAACCAATCTTACTCACCATCAACTAATTTGAAAGTTGGTGATACCATTACGGTAACTTATAATGTGAGTGGAGCATCCAGAGCAAGATATGTGTGGTTAAGATATCAATACAATTCAGCAGCAATGAGTATGGTATCTAACAGCACTACATTTGGACAAGGTAACTCTACTCAAACATATTTTTATGAGTGGACAAATTATATATTCAATCCAAACGCAAATTCAGCAACAACTGATTTGTATGGACAATATGGACATACACCTTGGAATTATGTATCAACAACTGGAAACAATGTTGGACAATTGACAGTTCAAAGAACGGATAAAGCAATTACAGGAACATTAGCAACTCAAAAATTTGTATTAAAAGATATCGCTTCTTATTCAAATGTTCACAAATTGGATTTAGCATATGCGTTGGATAGTGCAACTGGAGCAAACATATCAAGTGTAACAACAACACAATCTACACTTTCATTAGGAACTGTCACAGGAGCAACATCGGCATTTACTATT
>Ga0214247_1000065_pt1 | contig 80531 bp, 81 predicted proteins | sample TroBogypolimnion_18_FD_153085 | JGI IMG/M metagenome (GOLD analysis project Ga0214247, IMG submission 153085) | Freshwater microbial communities from Trout Bog Lake, WI - 03JUN2009 hypolimnion | ecosystem: Environmental > Aquatic > Freshwater > Lake > Hypolimnion/Profundal zone ... | reverse complement strand
CTCTCTTGGCGTAGCCGAGAGCCAAGTGACAGCGCAAGGAACTGGAAATAATCAACAGATCGTTATTTCAGTACCCGGCGATACCGGAACTCGGATTGTCGATCTAGTCGGGCAAACTGCGGAGCTTCGCTTTCGCCAGGTCTATGCCGTGGGTGCAGCTAGCGCGAAGACGACATCTACTTCAACAACTTCAACCACGACAGTTACTGTCCCAAAGCCAGGAGCTAAGGCGACGCCTACTCCAAAGGCCTCAACACCAACAGCGGTAAATCCAACCTTTCCTACGGGAGTGACTGCAGACCTGAATGCAAAGTTCGGTCTCTTGGATTGCACCAAGGCGGCAAATCGTCAAGGTGGAAACATTGATGATCCAAGTGCGCCATTGGTTGCTTGTAATCGTGATGGAAGCGGCAAGTACATTCTTGGACCAGCAGAATTAGTCGGAACCGATGTGGCTTCAGCGAGTGCAAACCTCGATCAGACAAATGGAAATGGTTGGATGGTTCTTCTGAACTTCACCGGGTCTGGAACAACCAAGTTCGGGGCAATTACTACCCGCGTTACAAAGTTACCTTCTCCGCAGAATCAGGTAGCCGTTGTTCTCGATGGATTGGTCTACACATCCCCACAGATCAATCAGGCGATTACAGGCGGAAATGCACAGATCACCGGAAACTTCACTCAGGTTCAAGCTTCGGATCTCGCGAACGTACTCAAATACGGTGCACTTCCACTCGCCTTCGATCGGGGAAATGTGGAGCAAGTTTCTCCAACACTTGGCGCTAACCAATTGCATGATGGACTGCTGGCCGGTCTGCTTGGTTTGCTCCTGGTAGTTCTCTACTCCGTCTTCTATTACCGCGGGCTTGGAGTTGTCAGCGTTGGTTCGCTATCCATAGCTGGCGGAATCACTTATCTCCTCTTCTTGCTCTTGGGTAAGTGGATCGGATTCTCCCTATCGTTGGCTGGAATCGCTGGTGCTATCGTCTCTATCGGTATCACCGCGGACTCATTTATCGTCTACTTTGAGCGCTTGCGCGATGAGGTGAGAGATGGTCGATCGCTCCGAACGGCCGTTGACACGGGTTGGACGCGGGCAAAGCGCACGATCATTGTGGCCGACTCGGTCTCCTTGATTGCCTCTGCGCTTCTCTACTTCTTCGCAGTAGGTGATGTACGCGGATTCGCATTCACTCTTGGACTGACAACCATCGTGGATCTCCTCGTGGTCTTCTTCTTTACCAAGCCACTAGTAACACTGCTGGCACGGGTGAATTTCTATTCGAGTGGACATCCACTCTCTGGATTCTCTGCTAAAAGCTTGGGTGTTGTCACAAGAAAGGACGTCGCTTAAATGTCACGTTTATCCGGAATGGGTGGTCGCCTTTATCGCGGCGAAAAGTCCTTCAATATCATCGGTAATCGCCGTGGCTTCTATGCACTTTCTGGAATAGTGATTCTGATCGCCGCGATCTCACTTAGCGTGCAAGGTCTTAAGCTGGGTATCGAATTTAAGGGCGGCTCACAATTTACGTTGACCTCTCCTGGTGCAGCAATTGCAATGGGACAGCAGGCAATAACTGATAGTGGAATTACCTCTGAGACGATTGTTCAGAAGATCGGAACCGACAAGATCCAAATCACTACGAAGTCTTTGACAAATGCACAGAACGACGCTGTTGAGACTGCAATAGTGAAGGATTTCAAAGTCGCTATTGGCAATATCAACGTCATGAGCATCGGCCCTTCATGGGGTAAAGACATTACCCATAAGGCGATTCAAGCTCTGATCGGTTTCTTGCTGGTCATCCTGCTCTACCTAGGGCTAGCCTTTGAACCCAAAATGGCGCAAGCAGCAATTGTTGCCGTATTACACGACATATTTATCACTGTTGGTATCTATGCTCTTGTTGGCTTCGATGTCACACCTGCGACCGTCATTGGATTTCTAACCATTCTGGGTTACTCCCTATATGACACTGTCGTCGTCTTCGACAAGGTTCGAGAGAACACCCGTTCGATCACAAGCACGGGTAAGTACACCTATTCTCAGGCTGCCAACCTCGCGGTTAATCAAACGTTAGTGCGTTCGTTTAATACCTCATTGATCGCTCTCCTTCCAGTAGCATCGATTCTCTTCGTTGGCGCTGGTCTGCTCGGTGCAGGAACTTTGAAAGATCTCTCGCTCGCCCTCTTTATTGGTCTGGCTACCGGAACCTATTCATCGATCTTCATCGCAACACCTATCTTGGCTACTTTGCGTGAGCGCGAGCCAGCCATGAAGGCATTGGCAAAGCGCGTAGCACAACGTGGACCCCAGGTTCCTGGAGATGTTGTTGTGATCGCCGGAGTCGCCGATACATCTAATATTGTTACTTCTACGCACTCAAAGGAGAACCGCGATCGCGGTCCTCGCAATCAACCCAAGCGCAGAAGCCGTCGCTAAATACCATTGAGGGGAGTGATAAGCGATGAACACGCTTTTAGCTCCTCTTGCCCAGACTCTTACCGCCAATCTTCCCGAGTTTAAAAGCGCCGAATTAGAGCGCGCATTTGATGTAGCCAGTCTCGCTCATGCCGGTCAAGTTCGAAAATCGGGGGAGCCCTATATAACTCACCCCGTGGCTGTAGCGGAAATTCTGGCCGAGCTGGGCATGGATCAGGCGACTATCACCGCCGCGTTGCTTCACGACACGGTTGAAGACACCCCATACTCGCTGGAGACGTTACGCAGCGATTTCGGTGACGAAGTAGCTGAACTGGTAGATGGCGTTACCAAGTTAGATAAGTTGACCTACGGTCCGACGGCAGAGGCCGAGACGTTACGCAAAATGGTCGTCGCGATGTCTAAGGATATTCGAGTTCTGGTGATCAAGTTGGCGGATCGACTGCACAACGCCCGCACCTGGCAATTTGTCTCCTCCGAAAGCGCCACCCGCAAAGCGCGCGAAACTTTAGACATTTATGCACCCTTGGCTCATCGCCTTGGCATGAATGCCATTAAGTGGGAGTTAGAAGATCTCTCCTTTAAAGTGTTGGAGCCCAAGAAATACGAGGAGATTGAAAGACTGGTCAGCGAGAGGCAACCGCTACGCGAGAAATTCACCTCCGAGGTGACGGATCAAATTCAGCGAGACTTGGCCGCTGAGGGAATAAAAGCAACTATTAAAGGGCGCCAAAAACATTTGTACAGCGTCTTTCAAAAGATGATTGTACGTGGACGGGAATTTGGCGAAATTTACGATCTGGTCGGCATCCGAGTGATTGTCGATGACGTTCGAGATTGCTACGCCGTCCTGGGTGCCATACACGCGCGTTGGAGTCCTATTCCTGGACGTTTTAAAGATTACATCGCAATGCCCAAGTTTAACCTGTATCAATCCCTGCACACCACGGTGATTGGTCCCAATGGCAAAGCGGTGGAGATTCAGATCCGAACTGCCGATATGCATGCCCGTGCAGAATTTGGTATCGCTGCCCACTGGAAATATAAATCGAAGGGGGTTAAGAGTGCCGATAATGATCCAGGGGTTATATGGCTCAAGCAATTACATGAATGGCAGCAAGAGAGCGAAGATGTCAGCGATTTTCTCGATACTTTGCGCTACGACCTGCGTACCCCAGAAGTCTTTGTCTTCACCCCTAAAGGGAGCGTAGTTGCGCTACCTGCTGGCTCAACCCCGGTCGATTTTGCGTATGCCGTACATACCGAAGTTGGCAATAGGTGTGTAGGCGCAAAGGTTAATGGAAAATTGATCCCATTGGAGTCGGCGCTCTCAAACGGCGACGTTGTCGATATCGTGACAAATAAGAGTTTGAATGCTGCCCCAAGTAGAGATTGGCTTAACTTTGTAAAATCTCCGCGCGCCCGATCTAAAATCAAAGCTTGGTTCTCGAAAGAGCGCAAAGAGGAGGCGATCGAGGCCGGCCAAGAATCTATCGCTCGTCAGATGCGCAAGGCAGGGTTACCTTTACAGAAAATATTGGCGGGCCAGGCAATACTTGAACTTGCTCATGACTTACATTTCCCGGATATAGAAGCTCTTTACGCATCTGTTGGCAATGGTCACGTCTCTGCTGCCTCTATTATTGAAAAGCTATCGCATCAGTTGGGAAATGATCCCGAAGGTGCGGAAGATAATATCGATCACCTCTTCCGACGTCCCACCGTTTCAAAGAGAAACTCATCGGGGGTTGATGTCGAAGGAGCCGGGGATCTTCTCGTGAAATTGGCTCGATGCTGCACCCCAGTTCCTGGTGATGAGATCACTGGCTTCGTTACGAAGGGTAGTGGCGTCAGCGTGCACCGAGCCGACTGCATTAATGTCAACGATCTTAAAGAGCACCAGGGCGATCGCATCGTCGAGGTTAAATGGAATAACAGCGCACGTGCGCTCTTCCTCGTCAACATCCAGGTAGAAGCACTTGATCGTTCGGGGTTGCTCTCTGATATAACTCGAACACTTTCAGATCAACATGTAAATATTTTGAATGCCGCCGTTAGCACCAGTAAAGATCGCGTCGCACTATCCCGATTCACCTTCGAGATGGCAGATGCGCTCCATCTCGATACCGTCTTATCGGCGGTTCGCAACGTCGCAGGTGTCTACGACGTTTATCGCGTGACTAATAACTGATTATTACTTCTTAAAGTCAGCCAGACCCTTTTGAGCTTCGGCGAGCCATGATTTACGAGCCGCGGCGGCTTCGCGAGCAACGAGTGCTTTGGCAGCCTGTCCGGCGGCTTCAGCTTTGGCAGCCTGCTTCTCATAATTTGCAATCGCATCAAGCAGTCCTTGTACGACCGTGTTTGCATGCGCGATCGCCGTTGGATCACTTCGACGAGAGACCTCCTCGTGGAGGGAATCAATCTCGCTCTGTACCTTCTCAAGTCGCGCTTCCAAGGCGGCTCGCTTTGTTCGTTCCGTCATACCAATGCGCTCCCATTTTTCCTGAAGATCATGGAATTTGTGACGGGCGGATTTAATATCACTCACAGGCAACAAAGCCTCAAATTGCGCAATCAACTCTTCACGCTTGGCGAGGTTAGCGGCCATGGTTCCTTGGCGCTTCTCTAGATCAGCTTTCTTAGCGGCGAAGAAGGCATCTTGTGCTGCTTTAAATTCATCCCAGAGTCGGGTATCCACTGTCTTTTTGCCGCGGCCAGCTGCCTTCCAGGCATCCATAAGCTCTTTGAACCGGTTAGCGGTTGCAAGCCATTCCTTCGAGGTGGCCAACTTCTTGGCCTCTTCGATGATTGCAGCCTTTGACTGCGTGACAAGTGCGGTCTGACTCTCGAGTTGGGCAAAATGGGTACGTCGGCGCTTATCAAACTTATTTCGCGCACTGGAGAAACGCTTCCAGAGATCGGCATCCGCCTTCTTATCTAGACGGGGAGCGGCCTTCCATTCATCGAGGAGAGTTTTCAAACGATCTCCCGTGGATTTCCAACTTTCGGAGAGAGCGAGAGATTCCGCTTCGATAACCAATTTCTCTTTGATCTCAGTAGCTTCAGCGCGTTTGGCTTCCTTCGCCGCGTTCTCTACAGCCTTGCGAGCCTCATAGGCAGCCTTGTGTCCTTCAATGAGTTCAGGAATTTGGTCAACAGATTTCGCGAGAGTTGCCAGATCTCCCACTCCATTGAGGTTGAGAATCTGTTCCTTTAATTTTGTGACAGCCGCATGTGCATCGCTCGGAACCATAGCTCCACTTTTGATGCGAGCTGCTAGAAGTGCGACTTCTGATGCTAGTGATTCGAATTTTCTGACGAAATATGCGAGGGCTTCTTCAGCGCTCTTGCCAGGGTATGAGCCGACTGCGCGTTCCCCTTCTGGAGTGGTTACGTAAACTGTTCCATCATCACCCACGCGACCAAATTTTGCTGGATCGCCGATCAAAGCTGATGCTGCACTGAGATTCTCTGGAACTGTCATGACATACTCCTTAGGTTGCGCGTCGAGCACTCTCGCTGGGTCGACCCAGGAAGGGCGCTTTCCGTTATCGGATGGTTCTGACTAAGCCCACCTTGCTGCGGGTTTAGCCCTCTGATCAGGTTTAATCAGGGCTTAACGGTACCCTTAAAGCCTCTACCTGGGAAAATTGGTACCCCAGGGCGGCGAAAAGTAGGGCAGTTGAGTGATTCTTGAGGTGGTTCGAGCCCAGTATTTTGCGACAAATTGTTGGATCTTTGCTCCCGGCAAGAATTCGGAGTGCTTTATCGTCGACCCCGGCATTGCGATTCCAGATCTAGTCGGGGAGATAAGCGATGTCATCGCGCGACACAACCTCAAGCCCATCGCCACCATCGTTACTCATGGGCATTTGGACCATACCTTTTCAGTACACGCCTTCGATGAACGCTACGGCGTAGCAACATATATACATCCAAAAGATCGCGAGTTCTTGGGTAACCCAGAAGGGATATTGACTCGTGGAGGACCGACGACAGCGATTTTGGAGGCGATGGGTGTCACCACCTTTAACGAACCCAGTGATGTTAGAGAGTTGAAAGATGGCACGGTCGTTGATATCGCGGGGTTCACTTTGACCGCTCGCCATGCCCCGGGGCACACACCGGGCTCCACAGTATTCGTGGTCAACGATGAATATTTGATAAGCGGGGATGTTCTCTTCCAAAATTCTATTGGGAACACCTCTTTCCGCCTGGGTTCGAGCAGCGATATGAAGAAAACGTTACGTAACGTGATACTTCCACTCAATGACGAACTAATTGTGCTCCCAGGTCATGGCCCAGAAACTACAATTGGCCGAGAGCGGAAGAACAACGACTATTTGCAAGAGCGATATTTAAGGAGTTCCGACTAATGGCGAAGTTCCAAGCACCTAAAGGGGTTAGCGAGTACGTCCCTGATCGCTCATCACACTTTGATTATGTGCGGAATGTGCTTATCGATTCAGCTGTAGTTGCCGGATACCAGTTAATGGAGCTTCCAGTTTTCGAAGATACCGAGCTCTTCACCCGCGGAGTAGGAGAGTCGACTGATGTAGTCCGCAAAGAGATGTATACCTTCGAAGATCGTGGGGGACGCTCGATCACATTGCGACCTGAAGGAACTGCGGGTGTGGTGCGCGCTGTCATTGAGCACAACCTAGATCGCGGACAATTGCCAGTAAAGGTCTATTACTCTGGGGCATTTTTCCGAGCAGAGCGCCCTCAGGCAGGTCGCTATCGCCAGTTCTACCAGGTAGGCATCGAGGCGATCGGGGTTTCCGATCCCAGAATTGATGTTGAGGTGATTGCGGTAGCTGAACGTGCATTCCGACAGTTGGGTTTGCGCAACTATCGCCTTGAAATAACCTCTCTCGGTGATTCCTTAACGAGAGAGAACTACCTCACCGACCTTCGAAAATTTATATCCAGCATCGCACTTGATGAAGAGACAAGCGCACGAGCTGCAATAAATCCACTGCGACTCTTTGATGACAAGCGGCCGGAGATAAAAGAGGCGATGAGTAAGGCGCCGGTCTTGATGGATTATTTAACCTCCGAAAGCGCGGCAGATTTTGCCAAGGTGCGAGAAATGCTAGAAGCACTTGGAATAGATTTCGTGGTCAATACTCGAATGGTAAGAGGCTTGGACTATTACACCGGGACAGCTTTTGAATTCGTGCACAACGATCTTGGAGCACAATCGGGTATAGGTGGCGGAGGCCGTTATGACGGCTTAATGGCGCAGCTAGGTGGGCAGGAGCTCTCAGGGATCGGCTTTGGTCTCGGCATCGACCGAGTGCTGCTTGCTCGCGAAGCTGAAGGCCTATCGCTACCAGATGGGCTAGGGCTAGATCTCTACATCGTTCCGCTAGGTACGGGGGATGCCGCTCTTGGAATAGCCGAGGAGTTGCGAGAGCGGGGGATTCGAGTAGACCTAGCTTTCGGAGATAAGGCTCTCAAAGGAGCAATGAAATCTGCAGATAAGAGCGGCGCCAAGTTTTCAATAGTCCTCGGGGCTGATGAAATCTCTTCGGGGGTAGTCTCTCTCAAAGAGATGAAATTGGGGGCAACCAGTTCGGTTACTCTTAGAGAATTAGCCAATGAATTAATCGAACGTATCGCAAACCTTGGAGAGCGCCCTTAATATGTTACGCACACACGATGCTGGTTCACTTTCAAAGTCCGATGTAGGTTCTACTGTCGTATTAGCGGGATGGGTTGCGCGTCGCCGTGATCACGGCGGGGTGGCGTTCATCGATCTGCGTGATGCATCTGGAGCGGTACAAGTCGTCATCAAGGACGAGATCGCTGGAGCGCTACGAGCTGAATGGTGTGTTCTTATCACAGGAGTGGTCAGAGTCCGCCCCGAGGGCAATGAGAATCCAAATATTGCCACCGGTGCTATCGAAATCGATTGCCAGAAACTTGAAGTGCTGAGCGAGGCAGCGGCTCTTCCCTTTCCTGTTGATAGCGGAGATGTCTCCAACATTAGTGAAGAGATTCGTCTGAAATATCGCTACTTAGATTTGCGCAGGGAAGGCCCAGCAAAGAATCTACGTCTGCGCTCTCGCGTGACTTCTACCATTCGCACGGTAATGGATCGCCTGGATTTTCTAGAGATTGAAACCCCTTATTTAACGCGCTCAACCCCCGAGGGAGCGCGCGACTTCTTGGTTCCAGTTCGTCTACAGCCAGGAAGCTGGTATGCGCTGCCTCAATCTCCACAATTGTTCAAGCAACTACTTATGGTCGCTGGAATGGAACGTTATTATCAAATTGCCCGCTGTTTCCGGGACGAGGACTTTCGCGCCGATCGGCAACCAGAATTTACCCAATTAGATATTGAGATGTCCTTCGTGGACCAAGAGGATATCTTGCGGGTCGCAGAAGAGATTTTAGAAGAGGTTTTCAATAAGACCGTGGGTTACCACATTCCACGGCCTATCCCACGTATGACGTATGCAGAGGCGATGCGTCGTTACGGATCTGACAAGCCAGATCTCCGCTTTGGACTAGAGCTCGTTGATGTAAAAGAATTCTTCGCTGATACCACCTTCCGCGTCTTCCAAGCGGATTACGTTGGCGCAGTTGTCATGCCCGGTGGGGCCAGTTCGCCGCGTCGCGAGCTAGATGGCTGGCAGGATTGGGCCAAGGCTCGAGGAGCCAAAGGGTTGGCATATATTTTGGTGCAAGAGGATGGAACTCTGGCAGGACCTGTTGCCAAGAACCTTTCCGAAGCGGAGGCTGCCGGCATAGCTGCTCATGTTGGAGCTGCGCCAGGAGATGCGATCTTCTTTGCCGCGGGAAACAAGAGTTCCTCGCAAGCGCTACTTGGCGCAGTCCGTCTAGAGATCGCCCAGCGTTGTGCTCTTATTGCGCCTAACACCTGGGAGTTCCTCTGGGTCGTTGATGCGCCGATGTTTGAACCAGTTGACGCGGATAATCCAGATGCAGGTTGGACCGCGGTTCACCATCCATTTACCGGTCCGAAGCCCGAATTTGCCGATACTTTCGATAAGGATCCTGGCAATGCACTTGCCTACGCGTATGACATTGTCCTCAATGGCAATGAGATCGGTGGTGGATCGATCCGTATCCACAAACGTGAGATGCAGCAACGCGTCTTCGATGTGATCGGACTAACTCCCGAAGAGGCCAAGAGCAAGTTCGGCTTTCTGCTCGAAGCCTTCAATTACGGCCCGCCTCCCCATGGCGGCATCGCCCTAGGAATGGATCGACTCTGCGCTCTTCTTACGGGAGCTGACTCCATTCGCGAAGTCATTGCCTTTCCGAAGACGGCAAGTGGCGGAGATCCGCTTACTGGCGCCCCAACGCCTATTACCCCGGCACAAAGGAAAGAGGCTGCCGTCGACTTCGTACCCGAAAAAGATTAATTTAGCGCTCTACGCCTGAAGTTCAGGTAGGCTAATACGCATGGGTCCTGGAGGAATAGCAACAATCATTGCGGCTTGTTCGCTATTGGTCATTGCCTTTGCTCTGGGCTATTCGATCATTCGCGTCGGTAATTTAATCGACGAAGTTCAGAAGACCATCAAGAGCGTTAATCGCATCGTTTCAACTGCTGAGAATTTCACCGAGAAGGTGACTGGATCTATCACCTCGTTGGTTGAGAAGAATTCTGGTTTTCTAAAGGTGATTGGAACTCTTGTAGGAGCCTTCGCTGGTAAGAAATTTTCCCGTTCCGATCGGGAGCACGAGTAGTCGGTGGAATCTGCAGAAATTAGAGCGCGATGGCTGCGCTTCTTCGAGTCCGACAATGCCCTGGGGTTGAAACATACCGTCGTGCCATCCGCATCGCTGATCGCTGATGATCCAAACCTTCTCCTGGTAAATGCTGGAATGGTTCCATTTAAGCCTTACTTCCTCGGTGAAGTAAAGGCTCCATTCGCTCGTGCCACATCGGTTCAGAAATGTGTACGTACTTTAGATATCGATGAGGTGGGTAAGACCACTCGACATGCTTCATTCTTTCAAATGTGCGGCAATTTCTCTTTCGGGGATTACTTCAAAGAGGGTGCCATTACGATGGCTTGGGAGCTTTTAACAAAACCAATCAGCGCCGGTGGATTTGGTTTTCCAGAGGAGAAACTCTGGGTCACCGTTTATCTCAATGACGACGAGGCTGCAGATATTTGGCATAAGAAGGTTGGCGTTCCGCTTGAGCGAATTCAGCGTCGCGGCATGGCAGATAATTTCTGGTCGATGGGCGTTGCTGGGCCGTGTGGTCCATGCTCGGAGATTTATTACGACCGTGGACCGGCATATGGTCGCGAAGGTGGCCCAATAGCCGATGAAGACCGTTACCTTGAAGTCTGGAATCTGGTCTTCATGCAAAATATCCGTGCCGATGGCGGCTCGAAGGATGATTATCCAATTATTGGAGAACTTCCAGCTAAGAATATTGACACTGGTCTTGGCTTAGAACGTACCGCTGCTCTGCTACAGGGTGTAGAAAATATTTACGAGATCGACACGACGATGCAGATTCTTTCGAAGGCATCCGAGCTGGCCGGTGTTACATATGGCAAAGATGCCAAGAGCGATGTTTCTCTTCGAGTGGTCGCCGACCACGCCCGTACATCGATGATGCTTATCGGCGATGGAGTTTTGCCAGGAAATGAGGGACGGGGCTACGTCCTGCGACGAATGATGCGCAGAACTATTCGCAACATGCGGATCCTGGGAGCACCTGATCACAACTCTAAAGAATTATTAATGGCAGCAATCGGCGCCATGTCACCTCAATATCCCGAACTCATCGAGAAGAGTGCTCGACTCGTCGAGGTCACTGAAGCGGAAGAAGACTCATTCTTATCAACGCTCAGGAGCGGAACACAGATCTTCGATTTAGCTTCAGTAGATGCAAAGAGTTCCAAGAGCGCCACTTTGACTGGCGATACCGCATTTAAACTTCATGATACATATGGCTTCCCGTTTGATCTAACTTTGGAGATGGCTGCTGAAACTGGGTTGAAGGTCGATGAAGATGGCTTCCGTCGTCTCATGAAAGAGCAGAAGGATCGCGCTAAAGCCGATGCAAGGGCTAAGAAGAGCGGGCATACTGATCTCTCCGAGTATCGCAAGATCGTGGATAGCAAAGGTAAGACTGAATTCATCGGTTACCAACGCCTCGAAGGCGAAGGGAATGTTCGCGCAATCATGGTTGATGGGGCTAGCGTCCATGAGGTTCATGAGGGCGATGTTGAAATCATTTTAGACCGTACCCCCTTTTACGCCGAAGGGGGAGGGCAGCTCGCAGATGGTGGGATCTTGACGCTCTCAGATGGGAGCCGCATCGAGATAGATGATGTGCAATCACCAGTACCTGGGTTATATGTTCATCGCGGAACTATTGTGTCGGGTTCGGTGAAAGTAGACCAACAGATATTTGCTCAGATTGATCAGGGGCGACGCAAGGCAATCTCGCGCGCTCATACCGCGACTCACATGGTGCACAAGGCCTTCCGTGAAGCTCTGGGGGAAAGCGCAACTCAGGCTGGCTCAGAGAATGCACCAGGGCGTTTTAGGTTTGATTTCCCCGCTAATGGCGCAGTGCCGGCCAGCGTTCTTAACGATGTCGAAGCTCGAGTCAACTCTCTTCTCATTGAAAATTTGGAAGTTACGGCAGAAGAGATGAGCCAGGCGAAGGCGAAGGAGATTGGCGCGATGGCGCTCTTCGGCGAGAAATATGGCGATGTCGTTCGAGTCGTAAGCGTTGGAGACTGGGCTAAAGAGTTATGTGGAGGAACCCACGTCCATTCTTCTGCCGAACTAGGTGTTGTGAAGTTGCTCAATGAATCTTCGATTGGGGCTGGGGTTCGACGCGTTGAAGCTCTCGTCGGAGCCGATGCATTCTCTTATTTGGCTCGAGAGCACCTTCTCCTTAATTCACTCACCGAGATTATCAAAGGTGCTCGCGTTGAAGAGCTACCTGAGCGGATTTCAGAGCTCGTTAATAAAGTTAAGGTGATTGAAAAAGAATTAGCAACCTTCAAATCAGCGCAGGCGATGGCATCTATCAACGATCTTGTTAAGAATTTTGAGAGCGTAGGAGCATTTAAGGTTCTCTTGGTACAGGTAGCAGATGGAATCTCTGCTGATGACTTACGTGTTATGTCTCTGGATTTACGTAACAGAGATCCTTATGCCGTTGTTGGGCTACTCTCTGTTGTAGATGATCGAGTTGTACTAGTAGTAGCCGTTTCACCTCAGGCAGCGTCATCGGGTGCTAAAGCTGGTCAGCTGGTAAAAGCTGGATCGGTCATCCTCGGTGGAGGCGGTGGAGGGAAAGACGATTTCGCTCAAGGTGGCGGCAGTGATGCTACGAAGATTCCTGCTGCAATTGCAGGGTTAAAGGCAGCGCTAGGTTCTAACTAGTCGATGAAGAGCGGCCGCCGATTAGCTTTTGACTACGGGCAGGTAAGAATTGGTGTGGCGGTAAGTGATACCTCAGGCTTGATAGCTTCTCCAATCGCAACCCTTCTGGCTACCGATGCCGATCTTGCGTCGCAACTAAAGACTCTATTTAGCGAGTACGAGCCGATCTATCTCGTTGTAGGTGAACCTAAACATCTCTCTGGAGCATCTAGCCCATCTCTTATCGCTGCACATCAATTTGCCGACCTATTACGAACGCTTACCGATGCCCCGGTCTACTTTGTAGATGAACGTCTCTCTACGGTTTCCGCTGCGAGAAATTTGCGCGGCACAGGGCATAACGCAAAGACGAGCAAAACAAAGATCGATGCCATGGCTGCGGTGGCTATCCTGGAGAGCGCACTGGATCGAGAACGTATAGCGGGACACCTTGATTAAGAGACGCAAAGAGCGAAATCTCATCTCACTATTCATCGGTTTACTTTTGATTCTCCTCGCTATGGTTGCGGTAAGAATCACCTCCAACAACGCTCACTCTGATTACCCCAAGGGCACGCCCGGTCCACCGGTTCGCATCGTTGTAACGCAAGGAGAGAGTGGGACTGCTATTGCCAACGACTTAGCCGCCCAACACGTCGTTGCTAAAGCCGCTACCGTGATATCAAAGATGATCAAGCACAACATCGTTGGGATCGCCCCGGGGATCCACCTTATTCAGAGCGTTATACCGAGTGATGAGGCGCTCAGCGAACTTTTAGACCAAAAGCGTATTATCGATTCGATCTATGTCCTTCCGGGCTCTACCCAATCTGACATTTTAAAAGAATTGCACCTGATCACATCACTCACACAGAAGGACGATCTAAAGGGCATCGTTCCTTTCTATCCAAACCCGCGAAATTCCTTGGAGGGGCAGATCGCTCCTGTGCAATATTCATTTCAGCCTGGGACAAGTACTCATGATGCGCTCACAAAGATGGTGCAGAGTTTTGCCGACGAGGTATCTGCCACGAAATTAAGTGCTGGTTACCAGCACTTCACTCCTTATCAGGTTTTAACAGTGGCCTCCATGATTCAAATTGAGTCAGATCCTGCCGATAGTGGCAAAGTGGCCCGTGTTATTTACAATCGCATGAAGATCGGTATGCCTTTACAGCTTAACTCGACCGTGCAGTATGCCTTGGGGTTGCGTGGCCAAATAGGATTAAGTATCAAGTCAACCCAAGTTGATTCTCCATACAATACATACCTGCATCCTGGGTTGCCTCCGACACCGATTTCAAATCCATCTGTCACATCGATCGTAGCGGCACTTAATCCAGTGCCGGGAAATTGGCTCTACTTCATAACGGTCAAGCCCCATGACACAAGGTTTACAGATAGTTTCACCACCTTTGAAGGTTGGGTCGCGCTTTATAACCACAACGTTGCGATTGGCTTATTCAAATGATCAGAGCAGCCGTATTAGGTTCACCCATAAGCCACAGTCTCTCTCCCGTATTGCATAGCGCCGCTTACGAGTTTCTCGGGGTATCTGGAAATTATGAAGCGATCAATCTGGCCCCTGAGAATGCACGCTCCTTCTTTATTGCTGCACTTAAAGAAGAATGGACCGGCTTCTCCTTGACGATGCCGCTAAAAGAGACTGTCGTGGATATTGGCGGGGATTTAGGATTTGATATTGATCCAACAGCGCTGCGTATGCGATCAGCTAACACGCTCCTGCGAAGCGGAAATACCTTTGCGGCTTTGTCAACAGATAGGACCGCCTTTGCGTACCTCCTCGCGACGATCAAGAAAGATAACGTTGCAATAATCGGTGGCGGAGGCACGGCGCGAGCCGCTCTTAGCGCCCTCGATGGCCTCGCCACGAATATCGATTTCCTTCTGCGATCGCCAGCTCGACGCGAACTACTCTCTGCCATGGCCACCCAATCACAATTGAATTTCTACGATATGGATCACTCACTCGAGGGTTACGATCTGGTGATATCGACGGTTCCAGCGGGAGCGGGGGATTTGATTGCGAATAACCTGCAGTTCACGGTACCGACACTCCTTGAGGTTCTCTATAAGCCATATCCCTCTCCACTATTAGCTAAAGCCCGCGCACTCGGCAGCCACACTATTGATGGCATGGATCTCTTGGTGGAACAGGCGATCGATCAGATAGCGCTTTTCACTGGAGCGCTCTTCGATCGCGACAAGCTGCGCACTCAATTGCTCAAAGTGGGGCGATCTCACCTCGTTTGATGCTGTGATGAGGCGGCAATGGCCTCCTTTCTGACACAATACGCATATGTTGAGATGGCTTACTGCTGGTGAATCACATGGTCCCGCGCTCTCTGCCATTCTGGAAGGTCTTCCCTCCCACGTAGAGATTACAACCGAGATGATCGATAGTGATCTGAGACGTCGTCGACTCGGGTATGGCAGGGGAGCGCGCCAGAATTTTGAGGCCGATCAGGTCACCATTCTTGGCGGAATACGTCACGGAGAGAGCCAAGGGGGACCAATAGCAATTCAGGTTGGCAACTCTGAATGGCCCAAGTGGGAGAAGGTCATGTCTGCTGACCCAGTTCCCTCCGATGAACTCGCGGCGTTGGCTCGTAATGCACCACTTACCCGCCCTCGGCCAGGACATGCCGATTTAGTCGGTATGCAAAAATATGATTTTAATGATGCCAGGCCCATTCTGGAGCGTGCGAGTGCACGCGAGACGGCGGCGCGAGTTGCTCTCGGTGCAGTAGCTCGAGCCTTTCTGGAACAAACTGTGGGCGTGCGAATCATGAGTCACGTGCTTTCGATCGGGGCCGCAGGAAGCGAAGAGGGTTTCCCGCTACCGTCGTATTCCGATCGCGATCTTGTGGATGCAGATCCAGTTCGTTCTTTTGACCCGCGTGCGAGTGCAGCAATGGTCGCCGAAATTGATGCTGCTCATTCGGCTGGAGATACATTGGGCGGAGTGATAGAGGTCTTGGCCTTTGACCTACCCCCAGGTTTAGGTTCACATACGCATTGGGACCGTCGCTTAGATTCTCGACTTGCTGGCGCAGTGATGGGAATTCAGGCCATCAAAGGAGTGGAGATCGGTGATGGATTCACGACAGCAAAACGTCGCGGTTCGGTAGCTCATGACGAAATTGAACGCGATTCTTCTGGGAAAATTATCCGCCGCACCGATCGTGCGGGTGGAACCGAGGGCGGAATGTCTAACGGAGAGATCCTCAGAGTCCGAGCTGCAATGAAGCCGATATCCACGGTACCGCGCGCATTGGACACGATCGATGTTGCGACGGGTGAGCCTGCCAAAGCAATCAACCAAAGATCGGATGTCTGCGCCGTTCCCGCCGCCGGAATTGTGGCAGAAGCGATGTGCGCCCTGGTTTTGGCAGATGCTGTTATCGAGAAGTTCGGGGGAGATAGCGTTGCCCAGACGCGTCGAAATTTCCTTTCGTATATTCAAGCTCTTGAAATCAAGTAGATGCAAAAAGCAATACTTATAGGTCCGCCAGGCTCGGGAAAGAGCACTGTGGGCAAGGCCATTGCGCGTGAGTTAGGGATTGGCTTTGTGGATACAGATTCACTCATCGTTGAAGAACAGGGCAAGAGCATCGCTGAAATCTTCGCCACAGCTGGTGAATCGGGATTCCGAGCTATTGAACGACTCACCGTGCTTAAGGCTCTGCAATCAGATGTCGGAGTTATCTCACTGGGCGGGGGCTCAATCTTGGATGAAGAGGTACAAAGTGCTTTAGCGACTAGCTCGGCGCAGGTTATTTACCTCAAGGTAGGCCTGTCTAATGTTCTCTCGCGCATGGGCTCCAAAGGGGAGAGACCCTTGGTTGCCGATGACCCCAAGAGCCAATGGTTAAAAATATTGCAGGATCGCGCGCCGATATATCGCAAATTAGCCACAGCAGAAGTCAACACTGATAACAAGAAATCACATGAAGTTGCTCGAGAGATAATCGCTCTCATGGGGTTGAATCATGCATAAAGTCGCAGTAAACGCTGAGATCAATTATGACGTTCTCATCGGAAACGAATGGCGCCCCTTTCTCGATTCAGTTTTTTCAGCTCACAATAAAGTTTTAATTATCGCCCCTACCTTCATCGCCTCATCTGCACAATTGCAGTCGCTCGTTGAGGGCTCGACACGTCACCTCTTCACCACTCCAGATGGAGAGGCACAAAAGAATTACGCAACTGTTGAACGCCTGTGGGATCTCCTAGGCGAGATGGAGTTTGGGCGGAACGATGCCATTGTCGGTATCGGCGGCGGTGCAACAACCGACCTCGCAGGCTTTGTGGCGTCAACCTGGCTTCGAGGCATCGCTTGGTACGCGATTCCCACGACGCTCGCCGGGATGGTCGATGCAGCGGTGGGTGGCAAGACCGGAATCAATACGGGTTCTGGCAAGAATCTTGTAGGTTCTTTCTACTCCCCACGATCTGTATGCGCAGATATACATTGGCTAGAAACTCTCACTGATAGAGATTTCTCCGCCGGTCTAGCAGAAGTTATCAAAACGGGTTACATCCGCGACCTTTCGATAGTGGAACTCCTGGAAAAATCTGAAAACGTTGCCGCGGCTCGTAAAGAAGCTTTCGAACTTGTAGCCAAGAGCGTGGCGGTCAAAGCTGCTGTTGTCTCCTCCGATTTCAAAGAGGGCAAGCTTCGAGAGATCCTAAATTTTGGACATACATTTGGCCACGCCATCGAGAAGAATTCGCAATACTCGCTACGTCATGGAGAAGCAGTTTCCATTGGACTGCACTTCGCTGCCCTTCTCAGCGAGGCGATGTTGGGGTTCGACCCCGGCGAAACTGTGCGACTCAAGAGTTTGCTGGAGAAGTTCCACCTGCCCACGACGCTTGCCCCGGGTGTAAACAATTGGAGCGATCTTCTGGCCCTGATGAATGGCGACAAGAAGAGTCGGGATGGTCGAATTCGTTTCGTAGGATTACGGAGCCCCGGAGAGCCAGATTGGATCGAATCAGTCAGCGCCGACCTCTTGGAAGCGACCTATGAGAAGATACTGCTATGAACAGTCCCAAGGTCCTAGTTCTTAACGGAGCCAACTTAGGTCGACTCGATCTGCGCGATTCGACCATATATGGAACCATGAACTTCGCAGAGCTGAGCGAATTCATTACCAAGAGCGCCACTTCGCTGGGAATTGAGATTGAGGTAAGGCAGAGTAATTCTGAGTCCGAGATCATCACCTGGCTCCACGAGGCTGCAGATAACCGCAATCCCGTCATTTTCAATCCAGCTGCTTTTACTCATTATTCGTACGCTATTCGCGATGCCGCGGCGATGTTAACTGCGCCCCTCATTGAGGTTCACCTGAGTAATCCGCTAGCGCGTGAAGAGTTTCGCCACACCTCGGTGATTTCCGGGGTTTCTCATGGGACGATCGGGGGTTTTGGCCCTGATTCCTACCGCTTGGCCCTGATCGCGATGAAAGAGTTGATCTAACCTTCAGGTATTCTGCCCTAATGGCTACTACAAATGACCTTAAGAACGGCATGACCCTCGAGATTGAAAATAAGCTCTGGACCGTCGTTGAATTTCAGCATGTGAAGCCCGGTAAGGGTCCAGCTTTCGTACGCACCAAACTGAAGTTAGTCCCTGGTGGAAAGGTTGTAGAAAGAACCTTCAACGCAGGAATCAAAGTCGAAATAGCCCAAGTAGAGAAGCGCGATATGCAGTATCTCTATCGCGATGGCGATGGTTTCATCTTTATGGATACTCAAAACTTTGACCAAATCACGATCAGCCCTGAGGTGGTGGGAGATGCCGCCAACTACATGCTAGAGAACGTGGAGGCGCTCGTTGCCGTGCACGCCGGCACCCCGCTTTACATCGATCTTCCGGCCTCAGTTGAACTTACGATTACTTATACCGAGCCAGGTCTTCAAGGCGATCGTTCCTCTGGTGGAACAAAGCCCGCCACCGTCGAAACTGGAATTCAAATTCAAGTGCCACTGTTTATAAAGCAGGATGAGAAGGTTCTCGTTGATACTCGCACCGGCGCATACCTCGGTCGCGCGAATTCTTAGGGGCGGTTCTCGAGATGAGCGCTAGACGTAAGGCGCGTAAGCGTGCACTCGACATTCTCTTTGAAGCAGATATGCGGGGAGTGGTAGCTTCGCAACTCCTGAATCTACGCCCCATCGAGGAGATTTCTGAATCGGAATACGTTCGGACTCTAGTTCTCGGCGTCGCTGAACATAGCCTCAAGATAGATGAGCTCATTCATACTTATGCCGAAGGCTGGGATATGGATCGTATGCCCATCATTGATCGCAATCTCTTGCGGATCGCTCTCTACGAGATCCTCTGGCTGGGTGAGTTAGATGACAAGATCGCGGTCTCCGAGGCGGTGGAAATTGCTCAGGAGCTATCCACGAAAGACTCTGCCTCCTACATCAACGGCATCCTCGGCCGCGTAATCCTGCTCAAGTCGGTTATCTCACTCTCCTAGACGGGCTGGTAGGCTTTCCACGCGGAATCAACCGCATATCCTTTAACTGACGTCCTGTGAGGCGGCAAAGGAGAGTAGATGAGTGTTGTACTAGAACAGAGCGAGATTGATCGTTCGCTGCGACGTATCGCCCATGAAATTATCGAGCGTAATCATGGGTTGCAATCAGTTGTACTTCTAGGAATCCCAACGCGCGGGGTGACTCTGGCGCAACGCATTGGAAGTTTCCTCGCCTCAATAGATGAACCAGTGCCTGTCGGAGTTCTCGATATAACTATGTTCCGCGATGATTTACGACTGCGCCCACCCCGACCATTAGTACCAACACAGATACCCTCTGAGGGTTTAGAGGGCAAAGACCTGATACTGGTAGATGATGTCCTTTATTCGGGCAGAACGATCAGAGCTGCTCTCGATGCTATAGGAGAGTTAGGACGGCCCAAGACGGTACAGGTAGCCGTGCTCATCGATCGAGGTCACCGCGAATTTCCTATTCGTGCAGATTATGTTGGAAAGAATATTCCAACCAATGCCCGTGAAAGTGTTCGTGTGCAACTGCAGGAGATCGATGGCATCGACCAGGTAGAACTGAGCGCCTGATGCATTCACCACATTTACTCTCTATCAATGATCTGACTAAAAACGAGGCTCTAGAACTCTTGGATACCGCTCGGGAGCTCTCGCGGATCACCGATGGGGCCATTAAAAAACTTCCAACGCTACGTGGCCGGACCGTTGTGAACCTCTTTTTTGAAGATTCCACAAGGACTCGCCTAAGTTTTGAAGCAGCTGCGAAAAGACTCTCGGCCGAAGTCATCAATTTCTCCGCCAAGGGCTCCAGCGTGAGTAAGGGGGAATCTCTCAAAGATACTGCGCAAACACTCGAGGCGATGGGGGCCGAGTTGATGATCATCCGCCACCCCACATCTGGATCCGCCCAGCGTTTGGCTGAGTCGGGTTGGGTGAACTCTCATATCGTCAACGCTGGTGATGGGATGCACGAACATCCTACTCAGGCTCTCTTGGATGCCTACACGATTCGATCGCACTTCCCAGAGCACGATCGGGATTTCACTGGCTTGCGCATTGGAATCGTGGGAGACATCTTGCACTCCCGAGTTGCGCGCAGCAATGTTCTTCTCCTTTCTGCTCTCGGAGCGAAGGTAGTTCTTATCGCCCCGCCCACCTTGATCCCAATCGGGGCGAGGAGCTGGCCAGTCGATATCTCTTACAGTCTCGACGCCGAGATAGAAAATCTTGATGCGATCATGATGCTACGTGTGCAAAGTGAGCGGATGAGTGATGCTTTCTTCCCGACCGAGCGCGAGTATGCCCGAGATTTTGGCCTCGGTACTCAACGACTCAAAGCACTTAAGAGCAGCGCCATAATCATGCATCCAGGTCCCATGAATCGTGGATTAGAAATATCTGCGGCGAGTGCAGACTCACCGAAATCGGTAATTTTGGAGCAGGTATCTAATGGAGTTCTGATCCGAATGGCGGTTCTCTATCTCCTTATGGGTGGGACGCCAATTCCGACCGAGGGGGTTTTGGTATGAGCGATTCTGATTTTCTTTTAAAGGGCGCGGTAATGAGTGATGGAATTTCAGTAGATATTGAAGTTCGCGAACATCGCATCGCTCGAATTGGCAACTCTCTTGCTTCTGATCTTCCGGCGATGGATGTTGATGGAGCCATGGTATTGCCAGGTCTTGTTGACCTACATACCCACTTACGTGAACCGGGTAAGGAAAGTTCTGAGACTGTTCTCACCGGCAGCCAGGCAGCAATCAAAGGTGGGTATACCGCACTCAGCGCGATGGCTAACACCTTCCCAGTTGCAGATACCGCAGGCGTGGTTGAGCAGGTAGCTCGATTAGGTAAAGAGGCGGGCCTCTGTGACGTATTTCCAATCGGCGCTGTAACCGTTGGACTCAAAGGAGAGTCACTCGCTGAACTTTCAGCTATGGCGCAATCAGCGGCTCGTGTTCGAATTTTTAGCGATGATGGTCATTGCATAAGTGATCCGCTCTTAATGAGACGCGCCCTGGAATATGTAAAGGCATTCGGAGGAGTGATAGCACAACATGCCCAAGACCCGCTTTTGACAGTGGGATCTCAAATGAATGAGGGCATCATTTCCAGTCGACTCGGCCTAAAAGGGTGGCCCTCGGTAGCAGAAGAGTCCATTATTGCCAGAGATATCCTGATGGCGCATTACGTGCAGAGCCGACTACACATCTGTCACCTCACGACAAAAGGTGGCGTTGAGTTAGTCCGTTGGGCAAAGGGGCAGGGCATTGCGGTTACCGCGGAGGTCACTCCTCACCACCTTATGCTAACTGACGATTTGGCAGAGAGTTACGATCCGGTCTATAAAGTGAATCCTCCGTTGCGCACTCAAGATGATGTACATGCGTTGCGTGAGGGTTTGGCTGATGGCACTATCGACATTGTGGCTACCGATCATGCCCCACACCCAGCAGAAGATAAAGATTGCGAATGGAGCGCAGCAGCCTTTGGGATGATCGGCCTGGAGACAGCTCTCTCCGTAGTCGCTAAGGCCATGGTGGAAACCGGCTTGATGGATTGGCCAACACTCGCTCTTCGAATGTCATCAACCCCAGCACTGATAGGTGGTTATGAAGACCATGGCGTCATAGAAGTAGGTAAGGTTGCTAATTTCATTGTTATAGATCCAGCCGCTTCATGGAAAGTTGACCGTAATAAGCTTCTCTCTAGAAGTTCCAACACTCCTTTTCACGATTTCACACTTCCGGCGCGGGTTACGCATACCTTCTTCCATGGGGTTCAGGTACTGAGCAATGGCCAATTGACGGGATTGAAATATGAGTAAGGCTTTTCTAGTACTGGACGATGGCACAGTCTTTGAAGGCGAGAGTTGGGCCAGCGTTGGTGAAGCTTTCGGAGAGGCGGTCTTCTCAACTGGGATGACCGGGTATCAAGAGACTTTGACCGACCCTTCCTATCATAAGCAGATCGTTATCATGACGGCTCCACATATTGGTAATACCGGAATGAATAACTTCGATAAAGAGTCTGAAAAGATTTGGGTGGCGGGATTCGTAGTCCGCAATCCCTCGCCACGGACAAGCAACTGGCGTTCAGAATATTCCTTGGAGAGTGCCCTTATTGAATCTGGCGTTGTAGGAATCCAAGGGGTAGATACACGAGCGATCACTCGCCACCTGCGTGAGCGAGGGGCGATGCGTATTGGAATCTTCTCCAACACAACCTTGACTCGTTCTGAGATGGTTATCAAGGTCCGTAAAACCGAAGTGATGGCGGGGGCCTACTTGGCTAACGACGTAACTACTAAAGAGAAGTATGTGGTCAGCCCTGCCAAAGGTTCCGAAGTACGTTTTCGTGTAGCAGCGATTGATTTGGGGATAAAGAACGCAACCCCTCGCTCGATGTCTGAACGAGGTATTGAAGTAACTGTCTACCCTCTGGGTACAACTGCTGCGCAGATTATGGCAACCAACCCCGATGGATTGTTTATCTCTAATGGTCCTGGGGATCCAGCCACGATGACGCAGGTGATAGAACTTGTTCGTGAATTCTTAATAGCCGAAATCCCGATCTTCGGCATCTGTTTTGGACATCAAATATTGGGGCGCGCCCTCGGGTTTGATACCTACAAATTGCCATTCGGTCATCGTGGGATCAATCAACCAGTGAAGAATCTCAAGAGTGGCAGAATCGAGATAACCGCTCACAATCATGGCTTTGCAGTTGATGCTCCGATTGATGGGAATTTCCGCACTACCTTCGGAGCGGGCCACGTCAGTCACATCTGTCTCAATGATGGAGTTGTAGAGGGACTCGAATTGATAGAGCGACCTGCATTTAGCGTCCAATACCATCCAGAATCCGCAGCTGGCCCGCATGATGCGGCCTACCTCTTCGATCACTTCGTAGAGTTGATGAGCAAGTCGAAGGTTAATAATGCCTAGAGATACCACCATTGAGAGCGTCCTCGTTATCGGCTCCGGTCCGATCGTAATAGGGCAAGCTTGTGAATTTGATTATTCGGGAGTGCAGGCTTGCCGAGTACTTCGCGAAGAGGGGGTCCGAGTTATCTTAATCAACTCCAACCCAGCAACAATTATGACTGATCCAGAGTTTGCAGATGCCACCTATATCGAACCTATAACACCAGAGTTTATCGAGAAGATTATGGAGATTGAAAAACCCTCCGCAGTCTTAGCAACCCTTGGAGGGCAGACTGCACTCAACGCCGCTATGGAGCTGAGCGCTCGTGGCTCCTTTGAGAAATATGGAGTGCGATTAATTGGGGCGAATGTGGATGCGATAAAACGCGGAGAAGATCGAGAGATTTTCAAGACCATTGTTGCAAAGGTAGGGGGAGAGTCAGCCCGCTCGCGAATCTGCCACTCCATGTCTGAATGTTTGAACGCGGCATCCGAGCTCCACTACCCGGTGGTTGTCAGGCCCTCATTCACGATGGGTGGACTTGGTTCTGGAATTGCCTTCAATCAAAGTGAGCTGGAATTAATAGCCGGTGCCGGCCTGAGACATAGTCCAACAAATGAAGTACTCCTTGAAGAATCCATTCTAGGTTGGAAAGAATTCGAACTGGAAGTTATGCGAGATCATCTCGACAACGTTGTTATTGTTTGCAGCATCGAAAATGTCGACCCTATGGGCGTTCATACGGGAGATTCCATTACGGTAGCACCCGCTTTAACGTTGACTGATGTTGAATATCAGCGACTACGCGATTTATCGATCGATATCATCAGAGAGGTGGGGGTTGAAACCGGGGGATGCAACATCCAATTTGCGGTAAATCCCAGCGATGGAAGAATAATCGTCATCGAAATGAACCCACGAGTTTCGCGCTCATCGGCCTTGGCATCTAAAGCAACTGGATTTCCAATCGCGAAGATTGCAACCAAATTAGCGGTCGGGTACACCCTTGATGAGATTCAAAATGACATTACAAAGAGCACTCCAGCCTCTTTCGAGCCCACATTAGATTACATAGTGGTTAAGGTTCCGAGGTTTGCCTTCGAAAAGTTCCCCGAAGCCGACCCCCGTCTGACCACAACCATGAAATCGGTAGGAGAGGCGATGGCAATGGGGCGTTGCTTCGCAGAGGCTTTGCAAAAAGCTTTGCGCTCATTGGAGAAGAAGGGCAGCACCTTCTCGTGGGAGAGCCAGGGAGAGTCGATTGAATCGCTCCTTTCTAAGATTGGTATTCCCACCGAATGGCGTTTGCAACAGGTGCAGCGGGCACTCTGGCTAGGTGCATCTGTCGATGAGGTCCACAGGATCTCCAAGATCGATCCATGGTTTCTGGCCCAGATACACGGCATAAATGAATTAGCTAATGAGATTGCCGCCGCCCCAATTCTGGGCGCTGAACTTCTACGTAAAGCCAAGGTGAGTGGTTTTGCCGATTCCCAAATTGCAGCGTTGCGCCATCTCTCTGAATCTCAGATCAGAAGTGACCGCGCAGCTTTAAATATCCATCCTGTTTTCAAGATGGTTGATACCTGCGCAGCAGAGTTCGAGTCCAGCACTCCGTACTATTACTCATCGTATGACCTCGAATCTGAGGTGTTACCAAGGGTGAAACCTGCAGTTATCATCTTGGGAAGCGGTCCCAACCGGATTGGGCAAGGGTTGGAGTTCGATTACTCATGTGTCCACGCCGCCTTCGCACTGCGCGAAGCAGGTTTTGAAACAATTATGATCAACTGCAATCCAGAAACTGTTTCCACCGATTATGACACCTCTGATCGCCTCTACTTTGAACCACTGACGCTCGAAGATGTCCTTGAAGTAATAGCGGCAGAATCAACAGCCGGTCCAGTACTCGGAGTCATTGCTCAGTTAGGTGGGCAGACTCCTCTTGGTTTAGCTCGTGGACTTCTAGAAGCGGGGGTGACGATTCTGGGAACCAGTCCGCATGCCATCGACATGGCAGAGGACCGAGGAGAATTCGGCAGAATTCTGCAGGAGAATTTACTCAACGCACCAAAGTTTGGATTAGCGCGCTCATACGAGGAGGCGCTTGAAGTGGCCAGAGAAATTTCCTATCCAGTTTTAGTGCGACCTTCCTTCGTTCTTGGTGGTCGAGGGATGGAGATTGTGTATGACGATGAATCCCTCAAGGGATTTATCGAAAAGGCGACCGAAATTACTCCCAATCAACCAGTCTTAATAGATCGATTCCTCGACGATGCGATCGAGATAGATGTAGATGCCCTCTTTGACGGTACCGAGCTATACATGGCTGGAATAATGGAACATATTGAGGAGGCTGGAATTCACTCCGGCGATTCGGCCTGCGTGTTACCGAGCATCTCCCTGACAGTTTCACAACTGGAACAGATTCGAATCGCCACCGAGAAGATAGCCCGTGGAGTGGATGTGAGAGGCCTTATCAACATTCAATTTGCGATTTCTCGTGCGGATCAAGTTCTCTATGTATTAGAGGCAAATCCACGTGCTTCTCGAACCGTCCCATTCGTATCTAAGGCAACCGGTATTCCATTAGCTAAGGCTGCTGCATTGATTTCAATAGGCAGGACTATCACCGAACTTCGCAGGTCGGCACTCTTGCCTATCGCTGGCGATGGAGTCCCTTTCGGCGTCTGCGTAAAAGAGGCAGTGCTCCCTTGGAATCGATTCAGGCGCGTTGATGGGATGGGTGTTGATTCAGTACTGGGGCCAGAGATGCGCTCTACCGGCGAAGTCATGGGTATAGCTCAAACATTTGGTGAGGCCTACGCCAAGAGTCAGACCGCCTCATTCGGCGCACTACCAATGAGCGGAAATGTATTTTTATCACTCTCCGAGAGAGATAAAGCAGCGAGCGTGCAGCCGGCTCGAGAGCTCACGGATTTAGGTTTTAAACTCTTCACCACAGTTGGCACTCATCAACTCTTGGCCAGGTATGGCATTCCATCAGCGATAGTGCGCAAGAATTCCGAAGCAGGAGAAGGTCTATCAGCTGTCGATATTATAAGTACCGGGCAGGTCGATCTTGTTATCAATACGCCACTTGGGCGGGGCACTAGGCACGACGGATGGCTAATTCGTACCGCATCAGTACAACGCGGAATTCCAATTATCACCACCATAGCTGGCTTTAAAGCAGCTGTCGCCGGTATCACGCAATTAAGCAAGAGCGAACCTTCAGTTCTCTCATTGCAACACTGGCAGAAGTTGGTGGGAAGATGATCAATCCAAAGGCGGTTCAAATCTCCGCAGAGGTCGTCTCCAACAAGCGAGTCGGCGCTTATCACCACATGGTCTTCTCAGTCGGTGAGATGGCGGCGAGCTGTCGACCTGGTAACTTTGTAGCTATCTCAGTCGGTGGAACAAGCTCTTCCCTCGTTCTCCGCCGCGCCTTTGCAATCTATCGCGCCTCTCTTCGCTCCGACGGAATTGGGCTCCTAGAATTAGTTATCGCTCCACTTGGCAGTGGAAGCAAATGGCTCGTTGCTCAAGACCCGGGTGATCGGGTGGATCTCATCGCACCACTAGGGACCGCTTTTGGGATTCCCAAGGAGCCAATTAACGCCCTTCTGGTTGGTGGAGGATATGGTTCCGCCCCACTCTTCTCTCTCGCCGAAACTTTAAAAGCTCGTGGTTGCCGGGTGGATATGGTGCTCGGAGCCAGTACCGCGGGAAAGATTTATGCCCCGCTCGAAGGCAAGCGTTCCGTCAATTCTCTGACAATAACAACTGATGATGGAAGCGCTGGATTTGCAGGGCGGGTCAGCGATGTTTTGCCCCAACTTATTAAAGAGCACGATGTCGATGTTATCTATTCTTGCGGACCAATGGCGATGTTGGAAGCTATTACGATTATTTCACAACAGGCAGATGTACTGCATCAGTGCTCCGTCGAGGAGTCCATGGCTTGCGGCATCGGCGTTTGTATGACGTGTGTGCTGCCAGTTGAAGGTGATGATGGGGTCATCCGCATGACTCGCAGCTGTATCGAAGGTCCAGTGATGGATGGTAACAAGGTGCTGTGGACTAGATCCCGTGAAATTCCCGATGGAGTGTGGGGTAAATGAGCATTAACTTCAGCACCTCCATTGCCGGAACCTTCTTTACCAATCCCATATTTACCGCCTCTGGATGCGCCGGATCAGGTAAAGAGCTATCCCATTTCTTTCCATTGACCTCGTTAGGTGCAGTTGTCACCAAGTCGATCATGGTTAAACCAAGAAGCGGTCGTGCAACTCCGCGTATGGCAGAGACTCCGAGCGGAATGCTCAATTCCATAGGTTTGCAAGGTCCAGGAATTGACCTCTTCCTAGAGAACGATATTCCATGGTTACGTGAGCAGGGCGCTCGAATTATCATAAGCATCGCAGGTGAAACCACAGATGATTACGCGGTCCTGGCTCGAAAGTTACGCAACATTCCAGGCATCAGCGCTTTAGAAGTGAATATCTCCTGTCCCAACGTGGAAAATCGTGGCCAGGTATTTGCATGCAACCCTGAAACCGCCGGCGATGTAATTGCTGCAGTGCGAAGAAATATCGGAGGAGAATTACCGATTATCGCAAAACTCTCACCCGATGTGACAGACATTACCGTTATCGCAGAGAGCGTAATAGCCGCAGGCGCCGATGGACTGGCGCTCATAAATACTCTGCTGGGTATGGTTATCGATACCACTTCGATGTTGCCCAAGTTATCGCAGAAGACAGGTGGGCTCTCGGGTCCCGCCATCCGACCGATCGCGGTGAGGGCCATCTATCAGGTCAGAGCAGCTTTTCCCAAGATCCCAATAGTGGGAATGGGTGGAGTGACCAATGGCCGCGACGCCTTCGAGTTGGTCCTCGCTGGTGCCAACGCTATATCCGTTGGTACTGCAACTTTTGGTAATCCAATGGCCGCAATTAATATTAAGAATGAACTGGAAGAGCTCTGCGAGGCGCGTGGATTTACCTCTTTCGCAGATGCTGTGAGTTACGCGCATAGAGTGGAGGCGTAATGAATAAAGTTGATGCACCCATCATCTTGGCGCTCGATACCGACGAAATCGCTACGGCGACTGCATGGATTGAAGCTACCTCTAATAGCGTTGATATCTATAAGGTGGGGCTTGAGTTCTTTCTGAAACATGGCACAGATGGTTTACGCGAATTGCGTGCAGTCAGAAACTTTGAGCTCTTCCTGGATCTTAAACTCCATGACATTCCTAATACAGTGGCTGGCGCCGTCCGCTCCATTCGGGAATTACAACCAAGATTTCTCACTGTACATGCCTCTGGCGGTGCCTCGATGATCAGAGCGGCAGCCGAAGCGGCACCAGATATCTCCATTACAGCCGTGACTGTGTTGACTTCGCTTGATGCGGCAGAGCTTTCAACTATGGGGATCGGACTAGCTCCATTAGATTTCGCAGTGGCACTTGCGCGCAATGCAGTCTCATCGGGAGCTCGAGCTATTGTCTGTTCCCCCATGGAGGTGGCGGAGATCCGCCAGGCAGTGGGAAGTGAAGTAGAAATTATCACTCCCGGGGTACGTCCCACAGATTCCGCACTCGGTGATCAAAGTCGGGTCATGACCCCTCGGGAAGCGATTGCAGCTGGTGCAAATTTTCTAGTGATTGGTCGTCCAATAACCTCTTTCTTCGCTCAATCGCCGCAAGCCATGAGCGAGCGAGCGCTTCAGATATTGGAATCGCTCACTTGACGCCAACCCCTCCACCACAACTCTCTGAAGCGGAGCGCAACGCGGCGCTGGAAAAAGCCAAACTCTCACGTCAGGAGCGTGCCGAGGTAAAACGTTTGATCACTGTCGGAGAGATGAATATTTTCGATGCCATCAATGATCCCAGGGAATCTATTCGCCGAATGAAGGTCATAGAACTTCTCTCTGCGCTGCCAGGAGTTGGCAAGGCTCGCGCTACATTGATTATGGAGCGTCGAAAGATATCCCCGACCCGTAGAATTGGCGGTCTGGGGCATCTGCAATTAAAAGCGTTGGGGAAGGAGTTGGCGGTGACGAAGGTAGATCCGATTCGGGGAAAGTTGATAGTCATCTCCGGTCCTGGCGGAGTGGGCAAGAGCACCATCACGGCACAGTTGCGAAACGACCCCAGATTTTGGATCAGTATCTCTGCGACCACCCGCGAACCTAGGCCAGGTGAGCGAGATGGGGTCGATTATCTATTTCTCACCCCAGAGCGGTTCCAAGAGATGATCGAGAAGGGAGATTTTCTAGAGTGGGCTGAATTTGCCGGCAATCGCTATGGAACTCCGCGTGGACCAGTGGAAGAGTGGCGCACGATGGGTAAGCACGTCATCCTGGAGATAGAGATAGCGGGAGCCCGTCAGGTCCGTTCGCGAGAAAGTGGGGCCACCTTAATCTTTATCGCACCTCCCTCCTGGGAGGAGCTCGTCCGCCGCCTCACCAGCCGTGGCACTGACTCTCCTGAGAGACGCGCCGCGCGCCTTGCCCTGGCCGAAGAAGAGATGGCCGCAGCCGGTGAATTTGACGCAATCCTGGTAAATGAGAGCGTCGAGGGGTTGATCACCCAACTGGTATCCTTGGCGACTGCATAACTGACGAATAGAGGGACACACATGTCTGCTGAACTTACCGATGGAATCACTCATCCTTCAATCGATGAACTTCTCGAAGCTGCTGGATCTAAATACAGCCTCGTCCTCTATGCCGCCAAGCGTGCGCGCCAAATCAATGCTTATTACTCCCAACTGGGAGAGGGACTCCTTGAATATGTAGGACCACTCGTTGAGACTTATGTCCACGAGAAACCGCTTTCTATCGCGCTACGCGAAATCAATCAAGGTCTTCTCACCATTGAAAACCTCGAACCTGTCGCTGAGGCCGCTCACTCAGAAGTTTCTGCTTAACTAAAAGAAGATGTATCCACGCGGGCGTGAAATCGTCCTCGGCATTACCGGGGGAATTTCCGCCTACAAATCCTGTGATCTTTTACGACGATTGCAAGATCTAGGTTTTCTAATCACCGTAGTTCCTACTCGGTCGAGCTTGAATTTCGTTGGAACGTCAACATGGGAAGCGCTCTCCGGGAGATCGGTGCCTACAGATTTATGGAACAACGTCCATCAAGTTCCACATATCTCGCTGGCTAAGAGTGCTGATGCAATCATCATTGCTCCTGCAACCGCAGACATCATGGCTAAGGCAGCTGCTGGGATAGCCGATGACCTTTTGACCAACATCCTTCTAGCTGCCAGCGTCCCTGTAATCTTTGTACCTGCGATGCATACCGAGATGTGGCTTAATGCGGCAACTCAGGCGAACGTAGAACTCCTTCGCAGTCGGGGTTATCAAGTAGTAGAGCCCGATTCTGGGAAACTGACAAGTGGCGATGTAGGTGTCGGAAGATATCCCGAACTCTCGAAGATAATCGATTGCGTAAACGCCGCGCTACAAAGTCGAGCAGACTTTCAAGGTCGCTCTATTTTGATCAGCGCAGGCGGCACTCGGGAACTAATAGATCCGGTTCGCTACATCGGAAACCGCTCCTCAGGGCGGCAAGGGTACGCCTTGGCATATGCCGCAGCAGCCCGTGGGGCAAAGGTCACGTTAGTGGCTGCAAACTCTTCGATTGCGGATATTGAAGGCATCGAGACTATCCATGTAAGCAGCGCCTTAGAGATGCAGGCGGCGTTAGAGAAACACTTTGACCGAGCAGATGTAGTAATAATGTCGGCAGCGGTCTCCGATGTGCGCCCCAGCATCGCCAGTACAGCCAAGATCTCTAAGAACGATCTCAAGGCGATATCGCTCACGGAGAATCCCGACATTACCAAAGGACTTTCGCTGAGAAAAGTTAATCAGGTGATGATTGGCTTTGCGGCGCAGACAGCAAGCTCTCTGGATGAAGGTTTGGAGCTGGCTAGCGCTAAATTGCGGGAAAAAGGACTAGATATCATCTACTTCAATGATGTCACGGGCGGTGCAATCTTTGGATCAGACCGTACTGAAGGGGTTATCCTGACGGCGAAGGGTCAACGATATGATTTTGGTGCCGCCTCAAAGATGACACTTGCGAACAGACTTCTAGATTTAGCCCTTGATAAGTTAGGTTAGCCCAATGACTAAGCGACTATTTACCTCCGAGTCCGTTACAGAAGGCCATCCAGATAAGATCGCAGATCAGATATCCGATGCCATTCTCGATTCGCTTCTTAGTCAAGATGCCAAGAGTCGAGTAGCGGTCGAAACGCTCATCACCACTGGACAGGTCCACGTTGCTGGCGAAGTGACCACCAAGGGTTATGCGGATGTCATGGGTATTGTTCGTGACACCGTTCTCGAGATTGGCTATGACTCTTCAGATAAGGGTTTCGATGGCAATTCCTGTGGAGTTTCTATTTCGCTAGGTCAGCAGTCGAGCGATATCGCACAAGGCGTTAATTCCGCGATTGAAAATCGTGTCGCATCTTCCATCGATCCACTTGATGCGCAAGGTGCGGGAGACCAAGGGTTGATGTTCGGTTATGCCTGCGAAGACACTCCAGAACTTATGCCACTGCCTATCTCGCTAGCGCATAAGTTAGCTCAACAACTCTCGCATGTACGTAAAACCGGAGAGCTAGATTACCTTCGCCCCGACGGCAAGACTCAAGTTACGATTGAATATGATGGTGATCGCCCAGTTGCGCTCAACACCATCGTTATTTCGTCACAGCACGCGGCGCATGTAGATCTCGACAAGGTGCTAGCACCCGACATTGAGCGATTAGTTATTCGCCCAGTATTATCTGGAATAGCTCTCGATCACTCCAATGTTCGTATTTTAATCAACCCCACAGGCCGCTTTGTGACCGGTGGACCAATGGGAGATGCCGGTCTGACCGGACGCAAAATCATCGTGGATACTTATGGTGGAATGGCTCGGCACGGTGGTGGCGCCTTCTCTGGCAAAGATCCTTCAAAGGTGGACCGCTCCGCTGCCTACGCAATGCGTTGGGTAGCTAAGAATGTGGTGGCGGCAGGTCTTGCAACTCGTTGTGAAGTGCAAGTGGCTTATGCGATTGGAAAAGCCCAGCCAGTTGGGCTCTTTGTGGAGTGTTTCGGAACTGAAAAGGTCCCAGTTCTTCAAATTGAATCTGCCATCGAAGCGGTATTCGACCTGCGTCCAGCAGCCCTCATCCGCGATCTGGATTTACTTCGTCCGATTTATCAGAAGACCGCTAGTTACGGCCACTTTGGTCGCGAGCTTCCCGCCTTCACATGGGAGAAGAGTGATCGAAGTGCTCTCTTGCAAAAGGCCGTTAAGGGTTAAATCACCGTGGCTGAGGTAAAGCCACTACGGCTGCGCCAACAGAAGGCTCAACATTTTCGTCCTCGAGCGAGCGTAAATCCAGTTGCTCGCGTGTTAGTAGATCATCAAGTTCTTCATCTCGATCAGATATACGAGTACGAAGTCCCTGAGCTATTTAGCGATAGCGCATCTGTGGGCGCGCTTGTAGAAGTTGAGTTTGGCCACCTCCTCACACAAGGAGTCATTCTCGAGAGACGAGAAGAGTCTGAAAGCGCTCTACCTCTCAAAGAGATTCTCAAGGTTCTCACCGTTGAACCGTATGTGATGCCTGATCAACTACTCAACATTGAAAGGGCGGCAGCGCTCTATGGGACAAATCCGTGGGATTTCCTGCGTCGGTGCGTTCCTCCTTTCTCTAAAGTCGGAGAACGAAACTTTCGGAGCACCTCGGTACACATTAACAAAACCGTTGATTCAGATATGGTTTTACCTCAATCCCTTACTGCGATACTGAAGGAAACTGCCAGACTCGTATGTGCTGTCGAACTACCCCCTTCTCGACCATATTGGAAATTGATAGCTGCTGTTGCAATAGAGCGCAAGCGCAACGGTTCGGTGCTAATACTGTTACCCAGCGAGAGGGAGATTCTTCTCCTGGAAAGCTTCCTCCATGAAGCTGGCCACGATTCCATTACCATTGCTAGCACAGCAGGCAAGAGCGAACGGTATGCAAATTATCTGAAGAGTCGTTCCGCGCAACCAGTGATCATCTTGGGGGCTAGAAGCTCAGCCCTTCTCTCCCTAGGTTCCAATGGATCAATTTTAGTGGTGGACGATATGGATGAATCTCACTACGAAAGGCGCGCCCCAACGTGGAACACCCGCGACTTGGTTTACTTACGTGAGGCGGATCTTTCTGTCATTTACATAAGTGCATCCATAAGTTTAGAGATTGCGCTTCGTATCTCAGAAGAGTCTCTACCTCTTTACAGATTCCCAGCGCAGGTGCCCATTCGATTTCATAGCGCTAACTCAGCGCAAGAGGGCGAATATTTTCCTATCATCTCCGAAGGACTTAAAAAGGGCTCAGTGCTGGTCAGCGTAGGAGCCACTGGTTATGTCACCTCTTTTTCCTGCCAGAAGTGTCGCAATATCGCGTTCTGTTCCTGTGGCGGCAAACTCTATTTTCCAACGCGCAGCGTGAACCCGCGCTGCGCCACATGCGCTACAGAATTTTTAGAGTGGCGTTGTGCGTGGTGCCAAGAGAACAAGCCACGAATTGTTAAGAGTGGCGTTATGCGAAGAGCGGAAGAGTTTGGACGTTCTTTCCCGCGTTATTCGGTGCTGACCTCCTCCGCCACAAACCCAATTTCCCTGCTTCCAGATGGCGCTCATTTAGTCATTAGCACTCCAGGAGTTGAGCCGCGTGGCGACTACCATGCTGTGGTTTTTCTAGATCTCGAGGGGCGACTTCTCCGAACAACTCTGCGCGCTACCGAAGAGTTGCGATTGCACATTTTACGAACGCTTACAATGGTGATCGGTGGGGGAGAGGCTTACTTCGCCCTCACTCCATCTGACCCTTTCTTGCAATCCATTATGCGGGGTAAGCCTTTGGGAGCGGCAGAGCGAGAGATCTCAGAGCGCGATGCTGCTCAACTCCCCCCTCGTTTCTGCACGGTAATGATATTTGGTGAAAGGGTGGAGGGTTTGAAGGAAGTTCTAGCATCTCTTACGCAGATAGATCTATTAGGTCCATTCCTGCGAGATGGGAAGAAAGCCATCTTGGTTAAAGCACCACGCGAAAGTCAGAGCGAAATAGTTCGACTTCTCTCTCACGTGAATCGCATCAATAGCATGCGTAAAGAGCCGCTGTTGACCTATCAGATCAACCCTTATTCTTTGAATTGAGGCACTGGCTAGTAGACTGAGCATATGTCTATTCAGCCCATTCGCCTCTTTGGTGATCCTGTACTGACGACGCCAGCAGCTCCAGTTGAGAGCTTTGATAAAGAGATCCGCAACTTGATAAAAGATTTAATGGAGACAATGCACGATGCACCCGGTGCGGGCTTGGCAGCTCCACAAATCGGAGTGCCACTACGAGTATTCGTCTGGGATGTTGATGATGAAGAAGGACATCTCATAAATCCATCACTCTCCCTGAGCGAAGAATTGCAAGATGGGGAAGAAGGTTGCCTATCCTTTCCCGACCTGCGCTATAACACTCCGCGTGGGCTACGAGTAGTAGCCCGAGGATTTAATATGCATGGAGAGCCTATTGTCGTCGAAGGCACCGAGTATCTATCACGCGCGATCCAACATGAGACCGATCACCTCGATGGGATTCTCTTCATCGATCGGATGCCGAGCGAAGCTCGAAAATTGGCGATGAAAGAGATACGAGAGAGCGAATGGTTCGGATCTGCGATCGCGCATGGTCGTGTACCAGTTATTAAAAACTCACCACATGCCACTCATGGCTTAGGAATATAGGTTACCTTGCAAATATCTGTTGCTTCCTCTTCTCTCATCGCCCTGCCGATCATTGAAGCGATCATCGCCTCTGAACATACTCTCGCCTCTGTCATCACGACTCCTAATAGAAAGGTGGGACGTGGGCAGGTCGAAACTCCGACGGAACTCGCAGTATGGAGCGAGAAGCAGGGTTACCTCGTTGCTAAACCTTTCGACACCCCTACTCTCAACCAACATCTCCTGGCGGCGCAGCCTCAACTTATTATTACCATTTCTTACGGTCGCATGATTCCCGTTGAGGTTTTGCATGGACCTAGGTTCGGCTGGCTTAATGTCCACTTTTCTCTCCTCCCACGTTGGAGAGGAGCTGCACCGGTGCAATGGGCACTTCTCGAAGGGGACTCGGCAACAGGTATATCGATTTTTAAGTTAGATAAAGGAATGGATACTGGGCCGATCTTTCTGCAAGAAGAAGTCGAGATTGGACCCACAGATACCACTTCAGATCTTCTCGATCGTATGAGCAAGTTGGCGGGTATGCGTATCATGAACGTGGTTGCAGAGATCCGCAAGGGAGTAAAACCTACGGCTCAACCAACCGCCGGGATTACCATGGCGCCGAAGATTTCCAAGGAGATGGCTGAGTTGGATTGGAATCTGGGTGCAGATGCCATCATGCGAACAGTTCGCGCCTTAGATGACCGACTTGGTACATGGTCCACATTCAATGGTGAGAGGGTTGCAATACACCGGTTAACAGAATCACTCCTTGCCAATACTCTCGAAACGCCTGGGGAGATTGCCCTTGTCGATAACTCTCTTCTCATTCGTTGCCAAGATAGCACCCTAGAAATTTCAGAGCTCACGCCAGCTGGCAAGAAGCGGATGAAGGGTAGTGATTTTGCTCGTGGTGCACATCTTGCTGGTGGAGAGCGCTTCGAGTAGTGGCTAACGTGGGAAAGAAGCCTAAACCAGAGGCGGCACGACTACTGGTTTTTCACTTACTAACTCAAGTCAATCGCCAAGGCGCTTTTGCAAATTTGCGCCTTCCTGAATTGCTCTCGGAGTCCTCATTAGAAGAGCGCGATCGCGCCTTTGCAACCGAGCTGGGCTACGGAACGCTACGCATGCAGGGAAAGCATGATGCGCTGATCAAGCGTCACATAGATCGCCCCTTTGACGAGGTTGACTCAGGCATAATTGATCTCCTTCGCATGGGCATTCATCAGGTGAAAGAGATGCGTGTGCCTGACCACGCCGCCGTTAGCGAGACCGTTGAAGTTGCGCGCGCGACGATCGGAGAGTCAAAGGCAACATTCGTTAATGCGATTCTACGAAGAGCGAGCGCAGATCCGACTTTCGAATCTGATACCGCCGCTATCTCAGATCCCAAGCTGAGATTAGCGACGCTCTTTTCGCATCCAGAGTGGATTGTCGCCTCCTTCTACGACCAGCTGCAAAGCTGGGAGAGTGTGGAGGCACTTTTACAAGCCGATAATGTACCGGCAAAACCTCACCTCATTGCCTGGCCGGGCCGTAGCACCGTTGATGAATTGATTGCTGAAGGCGGAAATACTCTAGATTGGACGAAGAACGGTGTGATTTCGGCGAAGATGCCTGGCGCCTATAAGGCCATTAGAGAACGTCGAGCTGGAGTACAAGATCGCGGATCGCAGCTGGTCTCGCAAATATTTCTCAATACCGCAGCAGGAGCTGGAGAGGGCCTCTCGTGGCTCGACATGTGCGCCGGTCCAGGAGGTAAAGCTTCAGCGCTCTTTACCGACTTATTGCAGAATCGTCCGCAAGACACTTTTATCGCTAACGAGCCAAGTGAGCATAGGGCCCGCCTCGTCTCGCACGTTATACCAACGGAAAACGTGATGATCCATTCCGGTCAAGAGTTACCGGCTCTAGGTGAGCTGTACGACCGCATCATCATAGATGCCCCTTGCACCGGGCTCGGCGCACTACGTCGTCGTCCCGAAGCCCGCTGGCGGCGGACTCCTCAGGATCTTAAAGAGTTAGTGATGACCCAGAAGGAGCTCCTTCTCGCTGGGTTGCAACTTCTCAAGCCAGGGGGGGTGCTCGCTTACGTGACCTGTTCTCCACATCTCTTAGAGACCAAGGCCCAAGTTCTTGAAGTTCTGCACCGGAATAGGGATCTCCAGATCGTTGATATTAAGCCTTACTTGCCGCAATCTGTCCCAGATCGAACAGTTACGGCAGATGGCGCGCTCCAACTGTGGACTCACCTTGACGACTCCGATTCAATGTTCATGGCTTTATTCACTCGTAAATAACGGTTCGCTAGAGTGGGCTAATGACAACTCGCATCTGTCCCAGCATTCTCAATGCCGATCGCTCCCATCTCTTCGAGGAGATAGAGCGGGTTGCTACCGCAGATCTTCTGCATCTGGATGTTATGGATAATATCTTCGTACCGAATCAAACCTTTTCGCTGCAAGAATGTCGCGAGATAATCGAGCACTCACGCATTCCCGTGGATTCACATCTGATGATCTCAAATCCGGATGAGGATGCAATTTTGTATGCAGAGGCCGGAAGTTCAAGCGTCACCTTTCACTTTGAAGCCAGCAAGAATCCCCGCGAGACGATTGCACGGTTGAAAAAGTCTGGCGTGCGCGTGGGCTTGGCGATTAAGCCAAAGACCACCTTTGAAGCAGTAGCTGATCTTCTAGGAGAGGTAAATATGCTCCTGGTAATGACTGTCGAACCAGGCTTTGGAGGACAGAGCTTTATGGCCGATCAACTTCCCAAAATCGAGAGGGCGAGGTCTGCTATCAACCAGTTGAGTGGGGAGCTTCCTTGGCTACAGGTTGATGGAGGCATCTCTCTTGAGACCATAGCCCTCGCCGCGCAGGCTGGGGCAGATACCTTCGTGGCTGGTAGCGCGATCTACAAGGCGCAAAATCCCGCAGAAATGATCGCCATTCTGAGAGTTGCGGCAGAGTATTAGCCCTCGGCGCGGCATTTGGTGTCACCTATGAGAGAATTGGTTCACGTTGTTCCGGGGTCGGTGTAATTCCGAACCGGCGGTGAAAGTCCGCGACCCGATGGCATCCAGCTAGCGGTGGATTTGGTGAAATTCCAAAACCGACGGTTAAAGTCCGGATGAGAGGGACACGTATAGGTTTGATTCTTCGTTGAATCACGCCTTGATGTGGCTACCCCGGAGTATGCGCTGAAACTAACGCAAAAAGGGGGAACAACCAATGTCAGTAATTCACTGGCTATTTAATGCACAAGTTCATTTTGGAAATAAATATACGCAATCTATTTATTGGAAAGAGATCATCGGAAATATCTTCGGGTTGGGCAGCGCCTTACTTGGAATGCGACGCAAGATGTGGGCCTGGCCTATAGGCATCATCGGAAATGTCCTTCTCTTCACGCTCTTCATTGGAAGTATGTGGGATCCACATCAGACCAGTCGAATCATGTTGGGGCAGGCAGGTCGCCAACTCCTCTTGATTGCAGTCAGCCTTTATGGCTGGCAGAAGTGGAGTCAAAACCGCAAGAGGTCGGCCGACTCATCTAAACCACCAGTCGAGATCCGCTGGACTACTCCCCGAGAGAAGATGGTTCTCATTCCAGCCACGATCGCCTTCTACTTCGCGACGTTCTACACGATCACTGCCATCGGCGGATCGTGGAATATTGCTGCCGATACCTGGATCTTCACTGGTACAGCTCTTGCCACCTATGGGCTAGCCCGTGGTTTCGTTGAATTCTGGTTGGTATGGATTGCAGTAGATGCCGTCGGTGTACCCCTGGATATTCGAGGCCATTACTATCCCACTGCCTTCATGTACATCTTCTACGGCGCCTTTGTCATCTGGGGATTCATCACCTGGCTCCTCGTGGCTAAACGGGAAAGCCAGCCTCTTCTCGTTTAATCCAGCACCAGCCCAGTAGTTCGACACTTACACTATGGCAATGAAATCCTTCGATGAACTGTGGATAGAGCTCAATGAAAAGGCCCGTACTCGGCCCCCGGGCTCTTCCACAGTTAGCGCTCTCGACGATGGAATCCACGCCATGGGTAAGAAGATTATCGAAGAAGCGGGAGAGGTCTGGCTAGCGGCCGAGCATGAAAGCAATGAGGCGCTGGCTTTAGAGATATCTCAATTACTTTATCGAGTGCAAGTTCTTATGCTCGCTCGTGGAATCTCTCCGTCCGACATTTATAAAGTTCTATAACAGAGGCAGGGAGCACAATGCTTAAAGTAGCCGTTCCTAATAAGGGATCTCTTTCGGACTCTGCCATCGCCATGCTTAAAGAGGCGGGTTATCGCCAACGTACCGATTCGCGCGATCTCACCCTCATCGACCCAGAAAATGAGATCGAGTTCTATTATCTTCGTCCGCGAGATATCGCTGTCTACGTTGCTAGTGGAGAGCTCGAAGTAGGCATCACGGGACGTGATCTGCTGATCGATAGCGGAGCAGTTGCCAGCGAGCTCCTCGCCTTGGATTTTGGAAAGAGCACTTTTCGTTTCGCAGCCCCTATTGGAAATTCGTTCACCGAAGAGAGTCTGGCGGGAAAGCGTATTGCGACGGCGTATCCCGGGCTAGTAAGCAGCCATTTTCAGAAAGCGGGAATCAAGGTCGAAGTAGTTCGCTTGGATGGAGCGGTAGAAAGCTCAGTCCGACTGGGAGTAGCTGATGCAATTGCCGACGTTGTTTCAACAGGAGGAACGCTGCGCCAAGCGGGATTATCAACCTTTGGAGATCCGATACTTCATAGCGAAGCGATTCTCATCGAGCGCCCTGCAGCAACACGCTCTTCGGAAGTTGAAACGCTCCTGCGTCGCCTCCAGGGAGTAGTAATTGCCAGGCAATATGTCCTCGTTGACTACGATGTGAAATCAGAGTTCCTCGACGCTGCGTGTGCACTCACGCCTGGTATTGAATCGCCGACGATCTCTCCCTTGCAGCGCAGTGACTGGAATGCTGTCCGAGCGATGGTAAAGCGAACAGATATCAATCGGATTATGGATGATCTCTGGAAGGTCGGCGCGCGCGGAATTCTTGTTACTGACATTCACGCCTGCCGCCTGTAACTAAGAAGAATCTTTTACTGGCTGATCTCCATCAGCTCGAGCACTTGCAGCAAATTGCCATCAGTGATCGAGAACATGGCAGCAGCTTGAACTTTAGGTTTTGCATTGAAGGCGATGCTTAGTCCAGCAACTTCCATCATGCCTAAGTCATTCGCTCCATCTCCAACTGCTACCGTTTGAGCTAAGGGAATTTCTAGTTGGAGGGCTATCTCCTTTAGGAATTCCGCCTTTCCCGAACTCGTGATAATTTCACCCGTTGTCCGCCCTGTAAGCAGGCCATTATGGATCTCGAGCTGGTTGGCGCGAAAGTAATCGACTTGTGCCGATCTCAAAATAGGATGAATAATATTTTCAAAACCTCCGGAGACAACGGCAACTTTATGACCAGCGAGGTGAAGTTGATCTACCATCTCCTGCGCGCCTTGTGACAGTGATATCTCCCGACGAATCTGATCAAAGATTTCCACGGGCAAGCCTTGGAGAAGTGCGACACGCTCTGCTAAGGAGGCGCTGAAATCGACATCGCCCCGCATCGATCTCTCCGTGATGGCGGCGACCTCTTCGCCGACCCCGGCATAGGCAGCTAGAAGATCGATGACCTCCTGTTGAATGAAGGTTGAATCCATGTCTAGGACTACCAGGCGCTGCCCGTTCATGAGAGTGCCTTAGACCGTTTCGGAATAATCGATTGCGACGTCAAAACCGGTTCTGGCACCAAATTCAACGAGATCAGCTTCGATAGCGTGCACATGGGCGCGATCACATGTGATCAAGAACCCCAAGATTAACCGCCCTCGCAGGGCAATCCGCTGGATCTCCTCAATTGTTAGAGTGAAGGGCTCCAAGACCGCTCTTAGGGAATCTTCAACCCCCGGCTCCTCTTTCGAAGAGAGCAATATAAGTGCGTTAAATTCATTTTTGAGTGCAGCCATGGGACGAAGATTAGCCTGTATGACCAGATGAAAGGGTATCTTTCACCATTGTGAGCCTCGTATTAGATCTGCAAGACGTTTCAGTGATTCGGGATGGCGCAACAATTTTGGGTCCCCTCTCGTGGAGAGTTTCCACTGGCGAACGTTGGGTGGTCCTTGGCCCCAATGGCGCAGGCAAGAGCACCCTCTTTGCCCTCGCCGGTTCACTGATCCACCCATCACGAGGATCCGTATCAATCCTAGATTCGCAGATGGGCGCAACCGACGTATTTGAACTCCGTCCGCGGATCGGAATGACCTCTAATGCAATTGTCGAATTAATTCCAGAAGATGAAAGCGTTATGAACGTTGTCATGACCTCGGCCTATGCAATTATCGGACGCTGGCAAGAGAGTTACGACTTGTGGGACGAATCACGAGCCCTTAGCCTGCTAACGATCCTCGGAGTTCGCGGACTCAAAGATCGCACCTTTGGCACGTTGAGCGAGGGGGAGAAGAAGCGAGTTTTGATAGCTCGCGCACTCATGCCGAACCCAGAGTTGCTCTTACTCGATGAGCCAGCGGCGGGGCTCGATTTAGGTGGCCGGGAAGATTTACTTCGTCGCTTGAACGCTCTTGCTTTGGACCCCGCAAGCCCTGCGACGATCATCGTTACACATCACGTCGAGGAGATCCCGCTTGGAACAACTCATTGTCTGCTCTTAAGCGATGGACTTGTCGTGGCACAGGGAACCCTTCAGGAAGTTCTTACATCAAATAATCTTTCGATCGCATATGACATTGCAATCGATGTGCAAGAAGAGAGCGGCCGATATTTCGCCCGCGCCAGCGACCGATAGGAGAATAAATGTTCCATTTCACATTCTTACAGGCTGGCATCACTGGCTTGATTCAAGGCCTGACAGAGCTCTTCCCTGTTTCGAGTCTGGGTCACTCAGTATTAGTACCAGCTTGGCTGGGGGGTTCGTGGCGCGCCTTCTCGAATACTCCACAATATCTTCTGGTTGCAGTTGCTCTTCATCTTGCCAGCGCAGTGGCTCTATTCATAGTTTTCGCACCGCGTTGGATCACCATCTTGCGATCTGTTATTTCTTGGAAGAAGAACTCTTCAAACTTTAGACTCTTCTGGCTGCTAGTTCTTGGAACTATTCCCGTGGCCCTCATCGGAGTGGCCTTTAGCAACTTTTTCCAGAGAAACTTCCAGAAACCTTTGAGCGCCGCAATCTTCCTTACAATTAACGGTTTGATCCTTTTCAGCGCTGAAAAACTCACATCTAGAAGGCGCCCGCATTCGGTACCTACCGATGAAAACCTCGCCATCATCGAACGTGTCTCACCCGGGCAGGCTCTCGTCATCGGAGTAGGCCAGAGCGCCGCCCTCTTTGCCGGCATCAGTCGCTTCGGAATCACGGTCTCGGCTGGAATGTTGCGCGGGCTCTCTCGTTCCGTGGCTGCCGATTTTGCCTTTTTGCTCTCCTTCCCGGTAATTCTTGGCGCTTCAATTGTTAAGTTGCCTAAATTGCAACATGGGGCCTTGGCTGGTTCATACGGAGCTCTGACATTTGGAGCTGCTGTTGCGTTTATAGCAACAATATTCAGCGTTAAAGTTCTTACCCGTTGGTTTAAGAGCAATTCTTTGCGTCCATTCGCGGCTTATTGCTTGGTTGTCGGAGTGATTTCGATTATTAAATTCGGCTTCATTAACTGATGTTTGTAGGCCTAGGCACAGTACTTAATGTAGGGACTATCGTCCTGGGTTCTGCGCTGGGAATTCTAGGCGGATCGCGCTTTCCGCAGAAGTTACGCACTCTGGTGACAGATGTTCTGGGGTGCGTGGCTCTGATAAATGCGGCAGATAATCTCAGAAGTGTATGGACTCACTCTTTTGTTTCTGCAGTACCGAAGGGTTGGACCACTTTGGGAACGCTTTCGGCTCTCATTCTTGGAGGAGTAGTCGGGTATCTATTGCATATTGAAGATCGCCTAGAGAATTTTGGCGTAAGGATTAAGGTGCGATTCGGGGCACGAGATAAAGGTTCATTCTTGGAAGGCTTCATGGCTGCATCATTGCTCTTCGCTATTGGGCCTTTAGCGATCCTGGGAAGTGTCAGCGATGGAATGCGCACTGGAATTGCCCAACTAGTTTTGAAAAGCACCCTGGATGGATTTGCCGCTATGGCCTTTGCCACAACATTTGGTTGGGGGGTGGCATTTTCTGCTATCCCGGTAGCGATTTATCAATTTAGTTGGACGGCCATAGGTTTTTTCTTGGGAAATATCCTGACGCAATATCAGGTGCAAGCCCTGACGGCTGTGGGTGGAGTCATGCTCTTTGGCATTGGATTACGTCTTCTCAATATCAAGGTTATGGCGATCGGTGACTTACTCCCAGCCTTGGCTTTTGCGCCACTGGTCGCTTTAGTGGCGCATCAATTTATTTAAACTCTTAGAAAGTCGAAGCGTCTATCACAAAACGATATTTCACATCGCTGGCAACCGTGCGTTCGTAGGCCTCATTGATGTAGTCGGCGTTAATAACCTCTACATCGCTCAAGATATTCTTCTCAGCGCAGAAATGTAGCATCTCTTGCAATTCTGGCAGTCCACCAATCATGGATCCTGCTAGAGAACGCCGTAGGCGAAGTAGATTGAAGCCACTTACTTCGTAAGGCTTGCCCGGCAATCCAATCACGACCAGAGCACCATCTAATTTTAAAAGAGTTAAATAGAGATTGATATCAAGGTCAGCGGATACGGTGTTGAGAATCAAGTCAAAACTCTCACTCAGCCCTTCAAAGGCTTGGGCTTCTTTGGTAACAACGAAATGCTTTGCACCCATACGTTTGGCATCGGCCTCTTTGGAGGCGGTATGTGAAAAGACTGTTACTTCGGCTCCCATAGCAACTGCAAACTTGACGCCCATATGCCCAAGTCCACCCAGACCTATAACTCCGACCTTGCTGCCAACCCCTGCTTTCCAGTGGCGAAGAGGGGAGTAGAGCGTGATTCCAGCACAGAGCAATGGCGCAACTCCTGAGAGTTCAAGGTTCTCCGGAACCAAAACCGCGTAGTCCTGATCGATGATGTATTTATTGGAGTAGCCACCCATGGCAACTGTCGTTCCATCTCGCTCATATCCGTTATATGTGCCGGTCATTCCCTCGAGGCAATATTGTTGTTGTCCAGCCAAGCAGTTCTCGCAGGTGCGGCAGGAGTCGATAAAGACTCCGACGCCAACGCGATCCCCGACGGAAAATTTTGTGACGGATGAACCAATGGCGGTAACTACTCCAACTATTTCATGACCTGGAACCATAGGGAATATCGCCGGCCCCCACTCTTCCCGCGCCTGATGGATGTCAGAGTGGCATATTCCAGAGTACTTAATATCGAAGGAGATATCCCCAGCGCGCAGGTCGCGTCTGGTAAATGAATAGGGTTGAAGAGGAGTTTTAGCTTCTAATACTGCGTAACCACGAGTTTCCATGGGGCGAAAAGTACCTTACTTATCTCGGAATTTCGCAGGGAGATTTCCTGAAGGTCTAATGACTTTCTTGTGTCCGAGAAGGGAGTTGAACCCTCAAGCCCTTGCGGGCACTAACACCTCAAGCTAGCGCGTCTGCCAATTCCGCCACCCGGACCGGTGCAGCCATTGATCCCTAATGGGAGCGACTGAGTGAGTAAGGATACCAAAACAATCTTGGTTAAGTTGCCACCGCTAAGGCAGAATGAGGCCATGACAAGCACAGAGTTGAGCGCTATAGAAGACGACTGCATCCAGATCCTCCAGGAATTAATCCGTATTCCAAGTGTCAATTACGGAGAGGGTAAGGGAGATGAAGAAGCGGTAGCGCGCTATGTCGTGGCTAAGTTGGCTGAGGTTGGGATCGATTCCGAGCTCATTGAAACCGCCCCTAAAAGATTCAATGTTGTTGCAAGAATCGCTGGGAGAGATACGACCCGTCCTGGGTTGGTAGTGCATGGCCACCTCGACGTCGTACCTGCCAATGCAGCCGATTGGAGCTTTGAGCCTTTCTGTGGAGACATTAAGGATGGTTACGTCCTTGGGCGTGGAGCCGTGGATATGAAAGATGGCGATGCCATGTTCTTATCTATCGTTCGATCATGGGCACGAACTGGTTTCGTTCCCCCTCGTAATATTCTCTTGATCTTCTTCGCGGATGAAGAGGCGGGAAGTACCTTCGGTTCACATTGGATGGTTGAAAATCGCCCTGAGATTTTTGAGGGATATTCCGAGGCGATATCTGAAGTAGGAGGTTTCTCTGTAACAATCACTGGGGGCCATCGCCTCTACTTCATTGAAACTGCAGAAAAAGGAATTCAATGGATGGAGATCACTGCGCGTGGTTCGGCTGGTCACGGTTCATTCATCAACAACGACAATGCGGTGACAAAGTTAGCGCGAGTAATCGCTAGAGTCGGTTCACACGTCTGGCCACAGCGGGAGACTGCTACGGGGGCTAAGTTCTGGGGGAAGGTCGCAGAACTGACTGGGGATAAATACGATCCTGCGAACGCAACTGACCTTCTCAAACATATCGGCGGGGCAGCTCGCATGATGGGTGCCACAACTCAGAACACCGCCAATCCATCGATGCTTAACGCTGGATATAAGGCGAATGTGATTCCAGGCTCTGCAACGGCCGTTGTAGATGGACGTTTCCTTCCTGGATTCGAGCACGAGCTTGAAGAGACAATGCGTCAGCTCGTTGGTCAAGATGCCGAGATTTCAGTTTTGGTTCGTGATAAATCGCTCGAAGTCGATTTCTCTGGGCCACTGGTAGATGCGATGACAGCTGCTGTGCTCTCTCAAGATCCTGATGGAATTCCGGTTCCGTATCTCATGAGCGGTGGTACAGATAACAAAGCTCTCAGCGAATTGGGAATCATTGGCTACGGGTTTAGTCCACTCCGACTTCCCGATGATCTAGATTTTTTCGCACTATTCCACGGGGTAGATGAGCGAGTACCGGTCGAGGGAGTTAAATTTGGAGTGCGCGCTCTGGTGCACTTCTTCGAAAACTGTTAGCTAGAACTTTCGGGTAGATATCTCATCAAGGGCTACACGCACCGGCGTAGGTATTTCAATCTCTTCAACTGATAATGCGCCACGAAGTTGCGCTCCAGTTCGTGCTCCCACGATCGCGCTGCTAACTCCAGGTCGATCCCTCACCCAACTCAGAGCAACTTCGATGGGGGAGTAGCCCAATCCCTCCGCCGCAACACAAACGGCATCGACGACGGAACGCGCTCTCTGATCCAAGTAGGGCGCAATAAAGCCAGAGAAGTGAGGGCTTGCACCCCGAGAGTCGGAGGGGGTTCCGTTGCGATATTTGCCAGTCAAGACGCCGCGTCCAAGTGGAGACCATGCGATAAATCCGACTCCTATCGCGTCACAAGCAGGTAACACCTCATTTTCTATCTCGCGATTGAGAAGTGAGTATTCCGACTGCGCTGAACTTAATGCCACCTTGCCAAAGAAAGGATTTTGAATTGTGGCCGCGCGGGCAACTTGCCATGCCGCGAAATTGGAGACTCCAACATAACGAGCCCTCCCACTGGATACTGCAAAATCTAAGGCGGAGAGGGTCTCTTCCAGCGGAGTAGAAGGATCCCACTGATGTATCTGCCACAAGTCGACGTAATCCACGCCAAGTCGTTCGAGTGAGGCGTCGAGATCGCCTAAGAGTGAAGCTCGGGAATTATTAATGGATCGCTCACCGCTCTTGAAAGAGATACCTGCTTTGGTCGCTAACGTCACCTCATCGCGCCCTACGAGAGTTCCTAAGAATCCGCCAATAACGCGTTCAGCATCTCCGTCTCCATAGACAGCTGCGGTGTCGATAAAACTTCCGCCGGCATCAAGGTATATACGGAGCTGATTAGCCGCCTCGTGCTCATCGGTGTCCCGGCCCCAGGTCATTGTTCCGAGTCCAATGCGTGAGACTTGTAGACCTGACCGTCCTAAGGTGCGCTTCTCCATGAGGTGACCCTAGCAACTTGCCAGCGAAAATCTCGGTAACCTACGAACATGGCAAAATCATCTGGTTGCGAGGTAGTCCTCCTGCGCCATGCCCACTCCACGGCCAACCTCAAAGGGGTACTCGCTGGTCGAGACAATCGCGTGGGACTTTCACCCCGCGGTAGGAGAGAGGCCGAGGAGTTAGCCGACCTTCTTGCCACCCAAAAATTTGATGCGATTTACTCTTCACCTTTGCGCCGTTGCAAGGAGACCATCGCTCCGTTACTCGTCCTGAAGAAACAGAAGGTGGAGTTCTTGGATGATCTCCTCGAGATGGAGTACGGCCGATGGTCCGGAAAATCTCTTCCACTTCTCGCCAAAGAGGAGCTTTGGAAGGCGATTCAAAGCCGTCCAAGCACGGTTCGCTTTCCTGGTGGAGAGAGTTTCCCGGAGATGTCTGTACGCGCAAACCAAGCTGTTATGACCAAAGCGGCGGGGAAGAGTCGGATATTGATCGTTTCTCACGGCGATGTGATTAAATCCATTGTCGCCTTCCACTTGGGATTGACGCTCGACCTCTTCCAACGTATCTCCATTGATCCAGCCTCCATTACTACGATTCGTCTTCCACATTCCCAAGTGATTCAAGTTAATTCAACTGCACATTTACAGAAGATCTCATCAGGGGTCAAAGCAAAGCGGGATCGCTTCAACTTGGGCGGAGGACAAGGAACTGTATGAGTAGATTTATTTATAGCCACGAGAATGTTTCGCGTTGCATCGTTGGAACGGTTGGATTACCCGGAGAGCGCCAATTCTTTCTGCAAGTAGTTTCCCCACAAGAGACGACCTGTGTTGCCATCGAGAAGTCTCAAGCGATGGCACTCTCTGAGCGACTTCGCATCATGATGCGTGAACTGCGCAGGAATCAATTGGCGAGTCTCGATGAGCTCAATGTCGCAGTAGAGCGTGATGATACTGCGCTGGAATTTCCTATTACCGAAGATTTCCGAGTTGGAGTAATTGGCATCAGTTGGGATCAAGAGACGCAACGCATTCTTGTTGAAGCTCAGGCGATAGGTGACGAGACGCTTACCGAGTTATTGGATGAGGACGAGGCCGCGCTCCTTGAAGATGCACCCGACCTTCTCTCCTTCAAGTTGCGCATTCATCAAGCCCGCTCCTTTTGCGATCGGACCGATGCCGTCGTGGCTGCCGGCCGTCAACCCTGCCCGTTTTGCGGTCTTCCCGTTGACCCCACCGGTCACCTCTGTCCTCGAGCTAATGGATACCGCCGTTGACTCCTGCGCAAAGAGTGATTCGCAGCGGCGATATGCAGGTAGAAGGTCGCTTTGTAGATGCGTCGAATGCCACCCTCTTTGCGAAATGTGTTTTGGGCGAAGAAGAGGTAGCAGTGATTTACAAACCTATAGCGGGGGAGCGCCCCTTGTGGGATTTTCCAGATGGAAATCTGGCACAACGCGAACTGGCCGCTTACCTGCTCTCTGAAGCTCTTAATCTGCACCTGGTGCCTTTTACCATCATGCGTGAAGGCACATTCGGACCGGGAATGGTGCAAGAGTGGATCGAGATCGATGATGAACTTGACCTTGTCGAACTGGCAAACGGCAATAACCAGCGAATTCGAGAGATGGCGCTCTTTGACGCCATAATCAATAATACCGATCGAAAATATGGCCACATCCTCGTAACCAAAGAGAGAGAGATTTTCGGCTGTGATCACGGTGTAACTTTCCATGAAGATCCCAAGCTCCGAACAGTTATCTGGCAATTTTCCGGAGTGGAATTTACCTCTGCCGAGATGCAACTACTCGACGTTGCCCTGGATCTCGCTCCCCGCGTGACGGAGGATTTAATCTCTGACTCGGAAGTATCTGCTCTGGTAGCAAGAATTGAAAACCTTTCAGCAGCAAAATCCTTCCCAGAGCCGAGTCAGGAGTGGCCAGCCGTCCCTTGGCCACCTTTTTAGGTAGCCTTACTCCCTCATGGAGATCCTAAATAAGCCCTGGCCGAGCCCGACACTTCCGGAGTTAGCCCACACCATTCCACCCTTGGTTTTGCGCAGCACGAGTGGCTCCTTCGAGATAGCACCTGGCTCGGAAGAGCGGATGTATGTCTGTGGCATCACCCCTTACGACGCGACCCATCTAGGGCATGCAGCTACATATCTCACCTTCGATCTAATTAATAGGTACACACGGCTTAGCGGTGGCGTGATGCACTTTGTAGAAAATATTACAGATATCGATGAGCCACTTTTAGTCCGTGCCGAACGCGATAACACCGACTGGCAGAGCCTGGCACAGAAGGAGACGGATCTCTTCGCAGCTGACATGACAGCGTTGCGCATTTTGGCTCCTGAGTGGTTTGTCCCAGCAACTCAAGCGATGGAGCTCGTTGATTATGCAATTACAGCTATGGCGCGCAACGGCTTTGTATATTCAGTGGGAGATGATCTTTATTTCAGAACTAAGGAATTTCTAGGTGATCTGCCCTATTCTGAGCAAGAGTGCCTCTCGATATTTGGAGAGCGTGGTGGTGACCCAGAGCGTGTTGGTAAAGAGCATCCACTAGATCCCGTTCTCTGGATTGCAAACAAGCAGGGTGATCCCGGCTGGGATTCATCACATGGTTTTGGACGTCCAGGCTGGCATATTGAATGTGCGGTAATTAGCCTGCGCTATCTCTTGGGCGCCGATTTTCTTAGTGGTGATTCCAGCAGAACTTCCTTGATAGATATTCAAGGTGGCGGAAGTGACTTGATCTTCCCGCACCATTTCATGTCAGCAGTACAAGTGAAAGCAATCACGGGAAAGCAATTTGCTCGTGGTTATGTACACACTGGAATGGTTGGACTCGATGGTGAAAAAATGAGCAAGAGCAAAGGCAATTTAGTCTTTGTATCTTCGCTTCTACAAGATGGTGTGGATCCCGTCGTTATTAGATTCGCGCTACTGCGTGATCATTACGCTTCAGATCGAATGTGGAATCAAACTCTTCTAGTTTCAGCGGAAGCGGATGTTGCACGAATCAGATTAGCTCTCTCTCGCAATGAAGTGGCACCTACTTATGATGCGGTATCAGAGATCATTGCGGCCTTGAGCGATAATCTAGATACGCCCAAGGCTATGACCGCTCTCTTCAACTGGGTAAACGCAACGGAATCCGGGCTCGTTGGGGGATCGGCTGGGGAGATGGCAAGGGCATTAGATAGCGTTTTAGGTCTAGCCTTCTAGGCTAAACTCAGCACCTTATGAAGAAGAACTCTCCATTAGGTGCTGCCCTCAGGCAACAAACTAGTATCAACCCGCGCGAATATCGTGCACCATCCCGAAGCTAAGTACTTTTACGTCGTAAAAAAAATGGAGCCCTTAAAAATGGAAGCAGTACTTTTCGATATGGATGGGACTCTTATCAATTCAGAGCCTTACTGGTTGATCGCAGAAAGATTTCTGATGGCTCGATATGACCACGAGTGGACCGAGGAAGATCAGGCTTACTGTCTGGGAGGCCCGCTTCCCAAAGTGGGCGCTTATATGTCCAACCTTGCTGCTCAGGCGCATGATGCCATCTATTTTGAAAATGAATTAGTTAGATTGGTAGCAGAACAGTTCACGTTTGGCTTGGAATTCATGCCAGGTGCGCAAGAACTTGTCCACGATCTCATGGAATCTCAGATACCCATGGCTCTGGTCTCCGCCAGCCCGCGCCTGCTCGTGGATTGCGCAATCGATCTCCTACCTCCTGGGACATTTATAACGAGCGTCTCCAATCAAGATGTAAAAGTCAGCAAGCCAAATCCCGAGAGTTACCTCAAAGCGGCTACCCACCTAGGTGTAGATATCACTAAATGTTTGGTACTCGAGGATTCACGAACTGGAATCGATGCGGGGTTAGCTAGCGGTGCGGTTGTCATCGGTATTCCTCAATTAATCACATATCCTCCCACCTCCCGACTGCATTTGCGACGCGACCTCGTTGGCCTTAAGACCGCTGATGTTCGAGAGATTTTTCATATAGAGAGCAATGAGGGAAGCAATGCGTCCAGAATTTAATTATGGCGATCGTGTTCAACTTACCGACGCGAAGGGAAAGCTGCACACCATCACGCTCAAAGAGGGCGGCGAATGGCACACGCATAAAGGTTGGTTGATTCACGATCAGATTGTGGGAATGCCGCAAGGATCGGTTGTTGAAACCACCGCTGGCCTTAAATTCCTGGCCTTCAAACCACTTTTAGGTGACTACGTTCTCTCTATGCCTCGTGGCGCCACTATCGTCTATCCTAAAGATGCTGCCCTCATAGTTGGTTTCGCTGATATAGCACCAGGTCTGCGTGTTCTCGAAGCAGGCGTTGGTTCTGGCGCCCTGACGATCTCGTTACTACGTGCAGTCGGTCCCACTGGAGCCGTTGATTCCTTTGAACGACGCGCAGAATTTGCCGAGATCGCTACGAAAAATGTCACTAACTATTTCAATGGCGCACCAGAAAACTGGTCTCTGACATTGGGTTCCGTGCAAGATAAGTCGCCTGATGTTAAGTACGACCGAATCGTCCTCGACATGCTAGCTCCATGGGAGTGCGTTGAACTGGCAGATAATGTGTTGCATCCCGGGGGAGTACTCCTGGCTTATGTTGCCACCACAACCCAACTCTCTGCGATGGCGGAGGCAATCAAAGAGTCTGGTCGTTTTACTGAGCCGGAAAGTAGCGAAGCGCTCATTCGCCAGTGGCACCATGAAGGGCTCGCCGTACGTCCCGTGCATCGCATGATTGGACACACGGGATTCTTAATTCAAGCCAGGCGTTTAGCTCCTGGTGTAACTGCACCTCTACGCAGGCGTCGCCCCTCTAAAGGTGCTTATGGCCTCCCCGAAGATGAGAGCGTTATTTAACTCCTAGCAGATCTACTACGAATACCAAGGTCTCATTGGCTGGAATGTTTCCCGCTCCCTGTGCGCCATAGGCCAAAGCAGGAGGAATGATGAATAGTCGACGTCCACCAATTTTCATTCCGGGAATACCCTGCTGCCATCCCGCAATGAGGTTAGCTAATGGGGCAGTGAATGGTTGCGCGGTCCAAGAAGTCTGATAAACCACTCCGGTCTTCCACGACATCACTACATATTGCGCTGTCACGGTGGAGGAGGTAAGAGCAGCTTGACCCTTGCCAACGATAATGTCTTTTGTAATTAATTTAGTAGGGGCTGCTCCAACAGGTTTTCCAATCACGGGAGCAACTCCGGCTTGTGCCGATACGGAAGGTAGAGCGAGGGTATTCATTGTGGCCTTTCCATGTGCCTTCGGTGCTTTTGATGCCTTCGGGGCCGCGGTTGCGGCATGAGCGAGTGATGGCAAGGCCCCACTAATAGCGATCAGTGCTACAGATGCCAGACGGACTGCCTTCGATGGGTAAAAATTCATCAAGCTTCTCCTTTAAAAGTGCTATCAAATCAGGTGGCGATAGTAGCAAACGCCTAGAGTATGGGTGTGTCAGATCAAAAGACCGAAAGGCTTATCAACCTTACGATGGCTCTCTTAGCCACTAAGCGTTTTCTCAGCAAAGCCGAAATCTTCCAACAGGTCGCTGGCTACACGGGTTCTACTGAGACCAAGGAGAGGATGTTCGAGCGCGATAAGGATGACCTGCGGGCGTTAGGAATCACGATTCAGGTCGGAACTCATGACCCACTCTTTGATGATGAACCAGGTTATCGCATCTTAGAAAGTGAGTATGAATTGGATATAGGCGAGCTCACACCCTCGGAACTTTCATATCTCTCTTTGGCAGCCACAATCTGGCGCAATCAACTCTTCTCTGCCAGTGGCGCTCTGGCCCTGGTCAAGATCGATGCATTGGGCGGAACCGCTTTACGCGAAGATTTCGGTCATGCGACTCTTTCACTGGAAAATGAATCGCCTCTTTTTCCTGCACTCTGGGAGGCCCTTACCGAAAACAGAAACATCGCCTTTACGTATCGCAGTTCTACTACGAGCACTCGACATATCTCACCGTACGGCCTAACTCTCTGGCATGGCTCCTGGTATTTGGTGGGGAAAGATCTTGAAAAGAGCGAGTTGCGTGTCTTTAGGGTATCTCGCATAACCTCACAGATCAGCTCGGAGAGTAATGCGGGGGCATTTACGATTCCAGAAGAGTTCAATATTGAAGCGCATCTGGTGATGTTGCAACCAGAACCACTCACTGTCTTTACCGCCCGTATTCGCGTAGGACGATGCCACAGTCTGCGCTCGAAATCGAAAGTTTCAAATATAGATGCAGAATGGGATCGTGTCGAGTTCTCCCTAGGTAACAACTGGCGTGAAGAGATATTGTGGTTTGGCTCAGATATCGTCCTCGAGAGCCCGAGAGAGAACGTTGCAGAGATCGCCTCACTTTTGAAGAGCAAACTATGAGTGAAACTGCTCTAGATCGTGTTGCACGCGCACTCAATTTGATTCCATTCATTGCTAGTAACCCTGGCCTCTCCGTTATGGAGATAGCCCTGAGATTTAATTCAACTCCTACGCAGATATCTAAGGATCTATCACTTCTACATATGTGTGGTTTACCTGGATATTCACATCTGGAATTACTCGACATCGATTATGAGGATCCGGAATATGTCTCGGTAACCGAAGCCCAAGTGTTAGATCAGCCACGATCTCTCACTCAGGTGGAAGCACTAACCCTGGTTCTGGGGCTGCAGTTACTTGGAGAATTAGCATCCGATGAAGACGAGGCTATTGCCATATCCTCTCTGCGAAATCGGATCTCTACCTTATTTGGCCAGCAGTTAGCGCAAAAAGTGACAGTTGCCGATGCGATTGTCGATTCTCCAATTGCCAGAAGTCTCTTCCAAGCAATCGCGCAGAGTCAACACCTAACAATCCAGTACAACTCTGCATCTAGTGATTCTGTTAGTACGCGTGAGATATTTCCACTCGAGATTAATTATCACGACGGTATTGGATACCTCAATGCATTTGCCACCTCTGCGGGGGAGTTGCGTACTTTTCGATTGGATCGTATTGACAGCCTCCAAGTCGGACCAATGGATACAAACTTTGTCGAGCGCGTAGTCCGTCAGGTGCAAAGTCCAGGGGATAGCGAGGTCGAAATCGAGATGGGCCGTGACGGGTTCTTCTTCATGGAAAAACATAGTGAAATTGTTACTTCCTATGACGAGATTGGGGAACGCTTTCGCATCACATTAAGGGTAACCTCGAGCGAATGGATAACGCGTACTCTGCTTGCTTGGCCAAGCCCAATCTCGGTATTGCGCCCGGCTGCTCTGGCGCAGGCGATTCACGAGCGCATTGCGGGCGCCCTTGCCAATTACCACTAAGATTGTCCCACCTCGAGATTGGAATATAAATGGGAGACCTTAAGCCCTGGCACATCATTATTGTCGTACTTGTCTTTGTCGTACTGTTTGGAGCTAAGCGACTTCCAGATTCCGCGAAGTCGGTTGCCAAGTCACTCCGTATTTTCAAAGATGAATTGAAGACGCCGGAAGAGAAGAAAACAGATGGCGGCTCTTCTACTACGCCTTCCAACTAGGAAATAGTCGGTGACCACTGAAGATAGTGGTCGGATGTCATTGTTGGAGCACTTTAGAGAGCTTCGCAAGCGCACTGTCCGTTCTGCTCTATCGATCGCAATTTTCGGAACTCTTGGGTGGGCTTTCTACACCAAAATAGTCCGTGTTCTCACCAAGCCCGTCTGCGATCTTTCACGCGCCCAATCAACCACGCATCATTGTGGGGTTCTTTATATTGACGGAGTACTCGGACCTCTCAATTTACAGGTCTCGGTAGCCATCGTCACGGGTGTTGTTCTGGCTTCACCGATCTGGCTTTATCAACTTTGGGCTTTCGTCTCGCCAGCGCTCCACAGCAAAGAGAAGAAGTATTCAATCTTCTTCATCGCGATAGCAACGCCCTTCTTTATTGCGGGGGCAGCTCTGGCTTATTGGATCTTGCCGATAGCCATCCGCGTTCTTCTTGGTTTCACGCCAACAACCTTGACTAATCTTATTAAATTTAGCGACTACCTAACTTTTGTTCTCCATCTCATTCTGGTCTTTGGTCTCGCATTCGAACTTCCGGTCTTTCTCGTAGCCCTCAATTTCGCTGGAATTCTCTCTGGGCGATCAATTCTTAAACCTTGGCGAATCGCGGTCTTTGGCATCACGCTCTTCTCCGCCACTTTTGTTCCCACAAGTGATCCACTCACCATGGGAATACTTGCGATCCCTCTTGTAGGTTTCTATTTTGCAGCAGGTGGCATCGCGCTTCTTAACGATCGGCGTAGAGCCTCAAGGATCCAAGAGTGAAAACGCTAGTCGTTATCAATCCAACTGCGGGTGGCGGCAGGGGATCGGCAATGGGAGCAAAAGTTCGCGCTAATTTTGCGCCATTGGGAGCATCTATTACATATATCGAAGCGCCTTCGCTGAAGCAAGCTCTCTTGGAAGTAGCAGATGCATGTGCCGTAACTACATTTGATCTCTTGGTCTGCGTAGGGGGAGATGGACTAATCCATGATTTGTTGCCAGCTCTCATCGAAAACGATCTACCCCTCCTGGTTATACCGGCTGGAACTGGTAACGATTTTGCGAGAACATTGGGATTGCATGGAGAGAAACTCTCCCTGCTTCTGGCTCAACCTGCACTCTCTAAGCCTTCACATGTAAATGTTGGACTTATAAAACATGGCGAAGCAGAGACGCCATTTGTCCAAATATTGAGCACTGGATTTGACGCGGTTGTGAATGAGCGGGCGAATAATTTCACCTTGGTTCGCGGCAAAGTCAAATATATAATTGCCGTACTGCAGAAAGTATGGGGATTTCGCGCCCTGGAATTTACTTTAGAGATCGATGGACACAAGTACCAGCAAAAGGCGATGTTGGTCTGCGTTGCTAATGGTCAAAGCTATGGTGGAGGCATGAATATTGTTCCACATGCTAAAGATGATGATGGCCTGCTAGACATAATGGTCGTAGATCGTGTTAATCCTTTTCGCCTCCTTATGGTCTTTCCGCGAGTGTTCTTCGGAACCCACGTAACGCATCCAAAGGTGCACTTTTTCACGGGGAGAAATATCAAGATTTCAGGTAAGACCCAGGCCTTTGCCGACGGAGAGAGGATCTCCGACTTGCCCGTCGAAGTGCGAATCTCTGAAATCAATTTACAGGTCTACCGTTTATGAGCACGCCTGCGGAACGGTACGCAGCGGCTGCGCTGCGCAATTCATTTAAAGCGACCAATGAATTTGCTGCTAAATTTGATTTTCCACTCGATGATTTTCAAATTAGCGGCTGCCACTCGCTAGAGGCCGGTAGGGGAGTCCTAGTTGCAGCACCCACGGGGGCTGGCAAGACCGTCGTCGGCGAATTTGCTGCATTCTTGGCTATGAGTCAGGGGAAGAAGTGTTTTTATACCGCACCAATTAAGGCGCTCTCTAATCAGAAATATTCAGATTTTAAGGAGATGTTTGGAGAGTCTAACGTCGGACTGCTCACCGGAGATACCAGCATCAATTCAGAGGCGAACATCGTCGTTATGACGACTGAAGTGCTACGAAATATGATCTACGCAGATTCGCGAACACTTAACAACCTGCAATTTGTTGTCATGGATGAAGTGCACTACCTCGCAGACAAGTTTCGTGGCGCTGTTTGGGAGGAGATCTTGATTCACCTTCCAGAGAGCACCCAAGTGGCTTCGCTCTCAGCTACAGTCTCAAATGCAGAGGAGTTTGGGGATTGGCTCAACGAGGTACGAGGAAATACTGATGTCATTGTTTCTGAGACTCGCCCCGTTCCGCTCTATCAACACGTTCTCTTCCACAACCGTCTTCTAGATCTCTTCGTCGATGATGGTCGGGTCAATCCAGAGATCGTTCGCCTCGAAAAGGAGAGCTACCGCAACGCTCGCGCGGCAGGTGGTGCCCAGAAGGGACGTAATTCTGGTTGGAACGACCGTGGGCCAAATGTTAAGCAATTAGGGCGAGCGGAAGTCATCGAGAAGCTTGATCGCGAAGGTCTCTTGCCTGCAATTACCTTTATCTTCTCTCGCAACGCATGTTCAGCAGCCGTTCATCAATGTCTCGTAGCGGGAATACGACTTACTAATGCGGAAGAGCGGAGCGTCATTCGCGAGATAGCTTTCCGTGCTACATCCAATATTCCGGAAGAAGACCTCGTTGTCTTGGGCTTTGCAGAGTGGCTTGATGGATTGGAACGTGGCATCGCCGCCCACCATGCTGGCTTGCTCCCGGCATTTAAAGAGACGGTGGAAGAACTCTTCCAGCGAGGCCTCGTGAAATGTGTCTTTGCTACCGAAACTCTCGCCCTTGGAATCAATATGCCGGCCCGCACTGTGGTTCTCGAAAAGTTGGTGAAGTGGAATGGCGAAGCCCATGTTGCTATATCGCCTGGCGAGTTCACTCAACTAACTGGGCGAGCTGGTCGAAGAGGCATCGACGTTGAAGGCAACGCAGTTATCTTATGGAGCAAAGAGATTGACTCGGGTTCGGTAGCCGGATTGGCATCGACACGAACCTATCCGCTGAAGAGCAGTTTTAAACCAACGTACAACATGACAATCAATTTAATATCGCGTTTTGGAAGTGTCAGCGCCCGCGAATCCCTGGAATCATCATTTGCGCAATATCAAGCCGACAAAGCGGTCGTCGGTCTTGCGCGACAGATAAAGAGAAATCAGAGCGCAATCGCAGAGCTCCGAGAGACGATGACCTGCCACGCCGGCGATTTTGAAGAGTACGCAGATATCCGTTCTGAGATCAAGGCGATAGAAAAGTCTTTTGCAAAGCTCACGAAGGCGAAGAGAATATTGGCTGAAGATGAACTGATTGCGGCTCGTAAGGCCCTGCGCTCCCATCCCTGTCACTCATGTGGCGATAGAGAATCGCACTCCCGTATCGCCGAAAAAGTAGATAGGTTGGTTCGCGAAACGCGCGGCTTGGAAGAGCGCGTCAGCACTCGTACCGATCTCATCGCTAAACGCTTTGATAAAGTCCAAGTCATGTTAGAGCGTTCCGGGTATCTGAAAAATGGATTAATCACCGAGTGGGGCACCTTGCTCGCCAAGATTTACGGAGAGACCGATCTACTGATCGCTGAACTCATCAAACGCGGTAGCTTCGATACACTCAATGGTCCAGAGATGGTCTCGGTGCTCTCTGCCCTCGTCTTTGAAGCCAGGAGGGATGAAGCTCCCAAGATACCAAAGGGAGCAGTGGAAGAGTCGCTCAATGATCTCATTCATCAGTGGTCGCTGATTCACGGCAATGAAATAGATATAGGTTTAGAGCCAATGCGTGAACCTGATCTAGCCTTCTGCTGGGTTTCATACCGTTGGGCCAGCGGACATTCGCTCGCAGCGATACTCAAGGGAACTGAACTAACGGTTGGTGATTTCGTGCGCTCGATGAAGCAGATTATCGATCTCTTGCGCCAAATTGGAAATGCGTCTCCACATCTTGCTCAAACAGTCGAAAACGCACTGAAGCGGATCGACCGTGGAATTATCTCCTACGCTGGAATTGTCGGATGACACTTCTACTCCTCGACAGCGCTTCACTCTGGTATCGCGCATTTTTCGGTATGCCAGATACGCTCCTTTCGCCGAGTGGAGAGCCAATCAATGCCATCAAGGGTTTTCTCGATATGTCTGCGCGATTGATTAATCAATATCAGCCATCGAGACTTGTGGCCTGCTTAGAGGGAGATTGGCGCCCCAGCTGGCGGGTAGAACTTTTCCCCGGCTACAAAGCTAATCGAGTAGACGAGAGTGGTGAAGAAGAAGAGCCCGATACTTTGGGACCACAGATTCCTATACTTTTAGATATTTTAGAAGCGCTCGGAATTCCGATGGTTGGCGTTGACGATTATGAAGCCGACGACATTATGGCCACTTTTAGCGTTAAAGAGCGCGGGCCAACATATGTAGCGACTGGTGATCGCGATCTCTTTCAGCTGGTTGATGACAAGCGACGCGTAAAAATTGTCTATCTAGCAAAGGGAATATCTAATCACGATCTCGTAGACCGAGCTTGGATAAAGAATAGGTATGAGATCCCAGGGGAGAGGTACGCCCTCTTTGCGATGCTTCGAGGTGATGCATCGGATGGTCTTCCAGGCGTAAGGGGGATTGGCGAAAAAGGAGCTGCCCTGATCGCAAATAATTTCGCAACAATAGAAGATGCACTAGCTGCAGCTCATGCGGGAGATGAAAAACTCACTCCTGCCTTGCGTAAGAAGTTGATCGAGGGTGCAGATTATGTAGCAATTGCCCCCAAATTAGTCCATTGTGCTTTGGATGTACCAATTCCTTCCATGTCTATAGCGATGCCGACGCGCCCTGAAGATATGTCGCAGATTTGGAGTTATAAGGAGCAGTACGGACTCGGTTCTTCCGTCGACCGAATGATTGCGGCACTCGGATGGTAAACGCTAAAACTCTGGTTATCGTTCCAACGTACAACGAGGCAGCGAATATCATCGATGTAATTCAAAGGTTGAAATTAGCGACCTCCGATGTAGACATACTTATTATTGATGACAATTCTCCCGATGGGACTGGCGTCCTCGCAGATTCTCTCGCCGATAATCGCACTCATATTCTGCATAGACCAACGAAAAGCGGATTAGGACCGGCATACCTTGCGGGCTTTTCATGGGGTTACAAAGAGGGATATGACTTCTTTGTTGAGATGGATGCTGACGGTAGTCATCAACCTGAAGAGCTTTCCCGATTACTCGCAGTCGCCCCAGATCACGATCTAGTTCTCGGTACCCGATGGATGCCTGGCGGTTTAGTCCTCAATTGGCCAATTTCCCGTCGCCTAATCTCCCGATTTGGAACCAAATATGCAGCGCTTGCCCTGGGTTTATCCTTGAGAGATTTAACCAGCGGATATCGACTTTTAAGTCGCCAATTAATTGAAGATATATTTGCAGCACAAATAACCACCATAGGTTATGGATTTCAAATTGAGATAGTTCGAGTTGCCAGCAATAACAGTAGAGAGATCACTGAAGTGCCTATAACGTTCATAGAGCGAGTAGCGGGAAGCTCAAAGATGAGTCGAAAGATCGTAATTGAGGCATGGAGAAAGACCACCCTCTGGGGTATTCAGCGTATGGTCAATCGCCGATAATCTACATTATGTAAAGTAAAAGTTTAGCCGTTGATGGCCAACTCCTCGATCGGTGTACAAGAGCAGACCAGATTGCGATCTCCATATACCCCGTCGATTCGCCCAGTTGCAGGCCAGTACTTGCCCTTGTGGGCCATCTCAGGGTCACTTCCCAACGGATATGCACCAATCTCGCGCGAGTACTTCCGATCCCAATCAGCTCGCAAAAGGTCGCTATCTGTATGAGGCGCGAATCGCAATGGAGATTCCTCGATGGTTATCTCGCCATGTTCAATATCGGAAATCTCCGCCCTAATCGAGATCATGGCGTTAATAAAGCGATCGAGCTCACCAATATCCTCAGATTCCGTCGGTTCGATCATCAAGGTTCCGGCCACTGGAAAACTGACAGTAGGGGCATGGAAGCCATAATCCATGAGTCGTTTTGCCACATCATCCACAGTGACGCCAGTCCGCTTGGTAATTTCACGGAGATCGACGATGCACTCATGGGCAATAAATCCATGTGCGCCCTTATATAGAACTGGGAAATGTGGATCTAACTTTCGGGCGATGTAATTGGCCGAAAGGATTGCAACTTCGGTAGCGCGGGTGAGGCCATCTCCCCCCATCATCTGGATGTAACTCCATGAAATCGGCAAGATTCCTGCTGAACCAAATGGCGCCGAGCTAACAGGTCCAGGACCTTGCGCAGAACCTACTGTGCTATCGAGCGGATGGTTGGGCAGATACGGTGCTAGGTGAGCGCGCGAAATAACTGGGCCAACACCTGGTCCCCCACCGCCATGCGGAATACAGAAAGTCTTGTGGAGATTGAGGTGAGAAACATCTGCACCAAATTTGCCTGGTTGGGCGAGCCCAACAAGTGCATTGAGATTCGCACCATCTACATAAACCTGACCGCCTGAATCATGTACCAGTCCGCAGATCTCAGAGATAGCTTCTTCAAATACTCCATGAGTCGAAGGATATGTAACCATAAGAGCTGCAAGTCGGTCACTGTATTCGGCGATTTTGGCTTTCAGATCATCGACAGAAACATTTCCTGCCTCATCACACGCAATTACGACAACCTTCATACCCGCCATTACCGCACTCGCCGCATTAGTTCCGTGCGCGCTCGACGGAATCAGACAGATATCTCGATGCGTCTCACCTTTATGATCAAGATAATTGCGAATTGCTAAAAGGCCAGCAAACTCACCTTGTGACCCAGCATTCGGTTGAAGTGACACGGCGTCGTAGCCCGTGATAGCAATCAGCCAGTCCGAAAGTTCTTGAATCAACCTACGAAATCCTAGGCTCTGCCCCGCCGGCGCAAATGGGTGTAATGATGAGAATTCGGGCCAGGTAATTGGAATCATCTCAGTGGTTGCATTCAATTTCATCGTACATGAGCCAAGCGGAATCATGCTGCGGTCCAAAGCTAGATCACGGTCCGACAATGTACGAATGTAACGGAGCATCGCGGTTTCTGAATGATAGGTGGTGAAGATGCGATGGGTAAGAAATTTTGTGCCACGCTGCAACGACAAGGGAACGCTATCTTCATGTTTATCCAGGGAGGTTGAAAAAATGGAGAGAAGGTCTGCGATATCTCGATCAGTTACGGTCTCATCGAGAGAAATACCCACGCTCTCTTCGGAAACTTTGCGCAGGTTAATTCCACGATCAGAGGCAGATTTAATGATCTCCGCTGCCTTTACTTGACTCACAACGAAGGTATCAAAGATCTCCCCCTGTGCGATTTTGAAACCTTGCCCGAGCAGCGAAGCTCTTAAGGTGTGAGCGTGAGCTCTGATGCGATTGGCAATTGATTGCAACCCATCTGGTCCATGCCACATGGCATAAAAGCCCGACATAACAGCGAGCAATACCTGGGCGGTACAGATATTAGATGTGGCCTTGTCACGACGAATATGTTGCTCTCTCGTCTGCAAAGCTAAGCGAAATGCGGGGTTACCATGAACGTCAAGACTCTGCCCCACCAAACGACCTGGAATCGAACGCTCTAAGCCTGATCGCACTGCCATGAAACCAGCGTGCGGCCCTCCAAAGCCCATAGGAACTCCAAAGCGTTGCGCCGAACCAATAGCCACATCAGCGCCGTACTCCCCCGGAGACTTATACAAAGTAAGAGAGAGCAGGTCGCAGGCCACAATCGCTAGGGCTCCCACATTATGAATTGCTGCTATGGCTGGCGCAAGATCAAAGATCTCACCATAAGTTGAAGATTGAGTAATGATGGCACCGAAAATCGCTTCACTCATATCTTGCAAAGTGTTCTGTGTACCTTCAATGATTGAAATTTTCAGCGGCTTGGCTCGCGTGTGTATGACGGCTTTTATCTGAGGATGAAGATGTGAATCTACAAAGAACGCTGCTTCATCGCTACCAGTCCATACTCGTCTAGCTAAAGTCATGGCTTCCGCTGCCGCTGTCGCTTCATCGAGCATTGATGCATTCGCAATCGGCAACGCAGTGAGATCCCCGACGACGGTCTGGAAAGCAAACATGGCTTCTAGACGTCCCTGGCTAATCTCAGGTTGATACGGTGTATACGCGGTGTACCAGGCGGGATTTTCTAGAATGTTGCGTAAGACAACAGGCGGAGTAATGGTTCCGTAATAGCCAAGTCCAATATATGAACGCATCACCTTATTTTCAGCTGCGAACTCGCGCAATCTCTCGATAGCAACAACTTCGGATATACCCGCTGGAAGAAGATTGACTAACTTCTCTCGCATCACAATATTTTCGGGGACAACCTTCTTAATCAACGCATCTAAAGATGGCTCTCCGATATCCGCCAACATTGATAAAACTTCTCTTTGGTCTGGCCCAATATGGCGATCTACAAAGTTCTCGCGTAAAGACACCTGTCCCCCTTAAGGATGTGAAATCTCCTAGAGCAAGGATATGGAGTTTTAGGCCCCCTTGCTCTTCCTGCGCAGGGCTAATTCATCGTTACTTGATGTGATAAAGGACCCATCTACTCCGGATTCACCTTGGAGATTTGCCAATGTTCCCTCTACTTCGTTCCACACCTTGTTGATTGCGATTCCAAAGACTCCCTGGCCGCCTTGCAATAGATCAATAATTTCATCCGGCGAATTGCATTCATAGATTGAGACACCATCGCTCATGAGCGTCATGCTCTCCAGGTCTGCCACTCCCCGCTGGCGCAGATGCTCTACCGCTGTACGAATATTTTGCAGTGAAACACCAGTATCCAACAGGCGCTTTACAATCTTTAAAACGATGATGTCTCGAAAGCTATAAAGGCGCTGCGAGCCTGACCCAGCTGCGCTCTTGATACTAGGAGAGATGAGATCGGTGCGAGCCCAGTAATCGAGTTGACGGTAGGTGATCCCCGCAGCAACACATGCCGTTGCACCACGGTAGCCGACCTCAGGGGTTACTTCACTCATCATGACTCACTTCTCGGGAAAGAAGGCCGAAGGGGATCGGCACCTGTAAAGAGTAGAACTTCCGCAACCAAAAGAGGGGGCGCGACACGGGAAACTTTAAACCTTTACTTGAGGCTTAGGATTCTCAGGAGGAGTTATGAGGCGAAATCCTCAGGATTGATCTGATCGAGGAACTCTCGGAACTTCTCCACCTCATCCTCTGATTGGTCAGGTATCTCGATCCCAGCCTTAGCGAAGAGAGATTCTGCCGCAGATATAGGGGCGCCAGCCCGTAAGGCGAGGGCGATGGCATCGCTGGGGCGAGCAGATACGGTAATCGCTCCCCCAAGATGAAGTTCGGAATAGAAGACGCCATCGATGAGGTCGGTGATCTCTACTCGCTCTACCTTGGCGTTCAGGATATGAAGGATAGAGGTAAAGAGATCGTGAGTGAGCGGTCTGGCAGGCACCAAACCCTGTTGTGCAAAGGCGATGGCCGAAGCTTCGACCGCTCCCACCCATATCGGAAGATAGCGTGCGCCATCAACCTCTTTAAGAAGAACGATCGGCTGATTCGAAGGCATCTCTATGCGAACGCCTACAACTTCGACTGGGATGCTCATAGAAGAATATTACTTCGCGCGATGAAGACCGGCGCGAACCAGAGAGGCATGGAGTTTCACGGAGAGAGATGCCAATTCATTAGCCACCTCATCGGCGCGAGCCTTGGCATCTGAACTCTTTTGACGCAGGATCGGAGTGATTACTTGTTCGACTAGGCCAATCTCTCGGTCAGCAGCAGATTTGAAGGAGCGCAGATGGCGAGCTTCAATTCCAAATGCACCTATCGCGGAGATAATCCGTGCGACCGCCAGGGCATCGGCATCATAAAACCTTCCACGTATAGAGATCAGGCCAAAGGACTCTACTTCAGTCAATTGCTCATCTGTAAGTTCGGAAGATTCCAACAACTCGCTGCGAGAAAGTCGAAGATCGCTCTCGCCCGCAAAATGGCCGGGGGCAAATTCGCCATCAACGGTAGCTAAGCGTGGCGTAGCGCTGCCTCCGGGCACCGCTGCAGGCTCTAGACCTCGATCAAGGGCATCCAAGTTCTCTTTAATAACACGTAAAGGAAGATAATGATCGCGCTGGGCGGTGAGGACATAGCGCAAGCGCTCTAGGTCAACACCAGTGAACTTGCGATATCCCGAAGGCGTCCGCTGTGGCTCAATGAGACCCTCGGATTCCAAGAAGCGAATCTTAGAGATAGTAATGTCAGGGAAATCTCCACGGAGTTTTCCAAGAACTTCTCCAATGCTTAAATAAGCGCGCGCTGGAACTGCCATTAGTTCGCCCTCCCCTTAAAATATGTCAATCTGAATTTTCCAATTTGAATCTCATCTCCAACAGCTAGCCCCGACTCTTGCACCTGATGTGCATTGAGGTAGCTACCATTGAGACTTCCGAGGTCAACAACTTTAAAATCTCCCTGTGACGTACGAGAGATCTTGGCATGCTTTCGTGAAACGGTTACATCATCTAAAAATATTTCGCTCTTAGGATCCCGACCGATAAAAGTTTCATCGGAATCGATAAGAAACCTGGCACCTTTATTAGGTCCTGCAATAACAATTAACATAGCTGAGCCTTGTGGTAATTGGCTTACTATCTCTCGCTCCTCCAGCGATAGGACTGCAAATATCTCCTCGAGGGGACGAGGCTTTGGAACGGATCGAAGTGCAGAAAGGTGGATTGTCGAAGTGAGGTCAGGTTTAACTGGCTCGTTGGGAGCTTTTGAATCGTTCACTTCACTCCCCCCTTTTAAAGAGCGAGATTAACCCTCAATCTCTATCTTGACTAGAGGCTGACACTATTCAACGCCTGCAGAAAAATCAAGCCGTCAGGGTTTCGTACTCTGCGTTGGTAAGAAGATCTGTTGGTGACGCAGAAATCTCAATCTCTGCAATCCATCCTGCAGCGTAAGGATCTTGATTGAGCAATTCAGGATTAGTATCTAATGCCGGATTGACAGATTTGACTATTCCAGTCAAAGGAGAATAAATCTCTGAAACAGATTTCGTGGACTCTACTTCGCCACATACCTCACCAGACTTAACGTTCTGGCCCACCTTTGGAAGTTGGATGTAAACGATATCTCCGAGGGCGCCTTGCGCAAAGTCAGTGATACCGATCTGAAAAGTATTTGCAGAAGTTTCGCGAACCCACTCATGTTCCTTCGTGTATTTCAAATCTGCTGGGACGCTAGACATACTTTCTCCTCTGCTCGGAAATGGCAATTTTAGAATAATCGACTGCTGCTAGAAGGTACAACCCTATCCCCCATATCGCAAACCCCCACCCTAATGAATGAGCAAACTCCCCCCATCTACTGGTGCTGCTGAGTAACAAAAATGGGAAGGCGTACAGCAAGTTAAAGGTCGCTGCCTTCCCCAAAAAGGTGACGGAGAATAGCTTTCCACTCCGGCGCCTATAAATCCCCAGCAAGAAGATCATGTACAGGTCGCGGGCACCAAGAACTGCCACCATCCACCATGGGATGTAATGCTTTAGCGCCAAACCGATGACGGTTGCCGCAATATAGAGGCGATCAATGGTTGGATCCATTGCCGCACCCAACTTTGATTCTTGGTGCAACCAGCGCGCAACTTTTCCATCAAGGTAATCAGTAGCGGCACCTATTGCCAGCACGATGTAGCTCCACCCTTTAAGATCCGCCCCCAAAAGTAGCCAGAGAAATAAAGGAACTCCACACGCCCGGATAAGTGTCAACCCATTGGGAATAGTGAGAACTTCCCGACGCGTAATTTCCATTTAGTACTTTCTTTCTTCTCGCTCTCGGACCTTGATCGATACCTCAACGGGGGTACCCTCAAAGCCAAATTCTTCTCGGAGACGACGCTCAATGAATCGACGATAACTCGGTTCAACCCATTCACTAGAGAAGACCACGAATTTAGGCGGAGCGATTGTGGCCTGGGTGGCAAAGCGAATCTTCGGTTGCTTTCCCCCGCGCACAGGTGGCGGAGTGGCCGATACTAAAGCGCCAAGGAAGGCGTTGAGTTTTGCAGTAGGAACCCGCTTCTCCCAGCTTCGCAGCGCGGTGCGGAGTGCAGGAGCTAGGCGATCTCTATGCCAACCAGTCTTGGCTGAGAGGTTGACTCGCTGCGCCCAGGGATAGCGCTCGAGATTTCTCTCCAACTCTTTATCCAGCTGTTCGCGCCTCTCATCATCGACGACATCCCATTTGTTCATCACGAGAACCATGGCGCGACCCGCCTCTTCAGCCATCGTGACGATACGCAAATCTTGTTCGGTAAGTGGAAGTGAAGCATCGATAACTATCACGGCAACCTCGGCGCGATCGAGAGCGGCCGCAGTTCGCAAGCTGGCGTAGTAATCAGTACCGCTGTCATGAATAGCGCGCTTTCGAATTCCTGCGGTATCGATAAAGCGCCAGGTGTCTCCACCCAGTTCGATGAGTTCATCGACGGGATCACGAGTTGTGCCGGCCACATCATCGACGAGAACCCGCGACTCTCCTGCGAGTGCATTGAGGAGGCTGGATTTTCCGACATTCGGACGACCAACAATTGCGATTCGACGAAATCCATCATCGGGAAGCTCGGATCCAACTTCAGGAAGTTCCTGCACGAGAAAATCTAGAAGATCACCAGATCCGCGTCCGTGGAGCGCTGACACAAATCGTGGCTCCCCCAAACCTAGATTCCAGAGTGCGTGCGCATTCTGCTCTTCGGGTAACCCATCAACTTTATTGGCGACAAGAATGGTCTTCTTTTTAGATTTACGGAGCAACGAGAGCAACGAGGAATCCTCATCGAGCGCTCCAACTTGAGCATCGACCACGAAGAGAACAACATCTGCTTCGGCAATCGCCATCTCCGCGCCAGCGGTGATCTTCTCGGAGATACCCTCGGGCTTAACCTCCCAGCCTCCGGTATCAATCAAGACGAAGGTTCTGCCGTTCCATTCCGCTTCATACTTAACTCGGTCACGGGTAACTCCAGGAGTATCTTCAACGATCGCCTCTCGGCGCCCAATGATTCGATTAACTAGAGTCGATTTTCCGACGTTCGGGCGACCAATAATGGCCACCTTAGGTAAGCCCAGAAGTGAGCGTTCCTTCGCCCATTGCCAAATAACATCCACTACCTCTGGAAGGTCGAGCAGAGTTGAATCAATCTCTAGAGCATCCTCGGCCATCCGCAGCGGTGAGATCTTTCGCGTCGAATCGATCAGATCGCGCTCTTGCAATGATTGGGATACCTCATCAGTTGAGGTCGGATCTGATAATTCGCGTTCGCGGCGTAGCGCCCGCTGCTGCAGATCGGCGTACAGGAAGATTTTAAGGGGCGCATGAGGAGCAACCACTGTTCCAATATCTCGCCCTTCTACAACAATCCCGTGCGGCGCTTCATCGATAATTCTCTGCTGCACTTCAAGCAGATAGGCGCGCACCTCGGGGTAGGCAGAGAAGATCGAAACTTGATCGGTTACTCGCGCCGAGCGGATATCTGCGGTGATATCTATGTCACCGATAAAGATACGAGGCTCAATTGGATCTCCGTTGAAAATAATCTCTTGATGACGGGCGCTCTCAACGAGCTCCTGCGGATCTGTCAGGCCCTCTTTAATCGCCAGCCAAGTAACCGCGCGATAGAGCGCTCCAGTATCGAGGTACTGCCAATTGGCGCGTTGGGCTACTGCGCGGGCGGTGGAAGATTTACCTGATCCGCTAGGACCATCTATTGCTATAACGACGGTCGACATATGAGTACCTTAACGCCTTATGCATACGGCAGATTTCCTCAGCCGATGGATTCCCGCGGTTGATGGACCTTCCAGCCATCTTTCAAAAGCTGTCCATAGACCTTCGATGAATCGCTCTTAGATAAGGCGAGGGTCACAAGGCCGCTCTCCTGTCCGGGAGTGTGTTCGATGGTGAGGTCTTCAACGTTCGCCGAAACTAGCGCACAGGCGTCAAATATCTCGGCCAACTGTCCTGGCTTATCCTCAATGATGATGGGCAAGTACCAATAATCGCGCTTCTTGCCGCCATGTTTGCCAGGAATCCGAGCATGATTCTCTCGTCCTAGCTCCAAGATCTCCCGCGTCTTGCGCATATCATCATTTTGTAGAGAAGTCGATAAATCTTCAAGGTGCTTTGACAATATATCCAAGTAGGCCATCACTGCGACGCTATTGGCATGGAGAAGTTCAGACCAGAGTTGCGGGTTTGAGGCGGCCAGTCTCGAGACATCCTTGAGCCCCTGCCCTGCTAGTCCAATATCGCGATCGGAGATATCGATCAAGGTTGCCGAAAGCAGAGAGCTCACTACTTGAGGCAGGTGAGAGATCCCGGCTATGGCCTGGTCATGCTCTTGCGCGCCAAGAGAAATCGCTTTGCCCCCCAGGGCGCTGATGAGTTCCAACGCTCGCTCTACCGCTAGCTCTGAACTCTTTGATGTCGGGGTGTAGATCCAGATTCGTCCTTCAAATAGATCCCCTCTCGCTGCCAGGGCACCTGAGATCTCTCTTCCCGCCATAGGGTGGGTGGAGCAGAAGCGTTCCGATATCTCTGGAAATATCTCTATCTCCGCCACAACTTCAGACTTTAGCCCTCCTATATCCATAACTATCGCGTCAGGGTATTGAGTTGCGCACTGAAGGACTAGTTTGGGAATGCTTAATATAGGGGTGGCTATCACTATTAAATCTGGTCTGCTCCCTTCACCAACCTGCCCAATTAGGGATTGCGCAATCCCCTCTGCAAGAGGGTCCTCATCTTCAATAGAGACTAGGTACCCAGATCGCTGCATACCTAGGGCGATCGATGTTCCAATAAGGCCGGCTCCAACTATATGAACTCGCGAAAAATTGGCCATTACTGAGCAATATCCCGGCGTAGAACCTCAGCTCCACGCTTATAAATATGTTTTATCTCCTCGTGGGTCCGGTCGGAATAAGCATGAACCATGACTCGAACGGCGCGTGGCAGAGAACCTATAACCGGGATTTCCCGGGCGCACATCAGCGGGATATCCCCTAGATCTAGCGTTCGCGCTGCAGCGGCCGGAAAGTCGCAGAGCAAGTCATCCGTTGAGGTGAAGAGGATCGAGACTAGATCCTCTTTGGTTAGAGCATTCTTTTCAAAGATCTCAGTCAGAAGTTCAGTAACAGCGGAAACCATCTCGAGGGGATCATCAGCCGTCAATTGCGTTGCCCCACGAATCGCTCGAACTTTCATGTGATCAGCCTACAGTTCCCGACCACCAATATGCTGACGACTTCCGTATTGGTTCTATAAAGATCTCTTAATAAATTAATATGTCTGCATATTGATACTGAGCAATATCGACTTTTGGTATACCAGAATTTATCCGTTATCTTCAATATCATTATATCGATAATTAGTTGTCTCATGACGCTTAATTAAGTCGATAAAACCATTTTAATTGCTACCGATAAAGAGTGAATATCTATAAATTGCTTTTCAAGTTTTCCTTTTATCGATTTAACTTTAAAACTTTAAAGAGATTAGCAAGTTCTACCTCGTTGAGTTTACGGTAGCGACCTACCCCTGTCTCACCTAATGCGATAGGACCAAAGTCTGTTCGCACCAACCTGAGAACGGGCAGCTCGTAGTGCTCAAATATTCTACGAACAATATGGTAGCGACCTTCGTGAATGGAAATCTCGACCCAGGAATGCTTGGGGTTGATCTCTCGCAAAGTTTTGATCTCCAAGGCCCGAGCCAGCCCATCTTCAAGCTGTATCCCTACTGAAATCTCCGCGAGCTGTTCTTTCGTCAGAACGCCCTCGATCTCTACCAAATATTTCTTCACCATTCCATAGGAAGGATGGGTAGCGCGATGCGCTAAATCTCCATCATTTGTAAGGAGGATTAGGCCTTCACTCTCCCGGTCTAATCGCCCCACGTGAAAGAGTCTTTCGTTGCGATCCTTGAAGTAATCACCGAGGGATGGCCGGCCATCTGGGTCTGACATGGTGGACAAAACCCCTGCAGGCTTATGAAAAGCAAGGTAAACATTAGTCTTTTTTGTTGAAATAGACTCACCATCAACCTCGACTTTAGAGATTTCTGGATCACACTTGGTACCTAGTTCTAGAATTTGTACACCATCTACGCTCACGCGGCCATCTAGTATCAACTGTTCACTGGCGCGACGGCTAGCGATGCCGGCATCGGCGAGAACCTTCTGAAGGCGGGTTAGAGCCATTTTGATCTCCTCTCATCACGGCCAATCTGGGCGTGGCTGACCTAAACGGTCATCGAGAAGTCTAAAGGGTATGTCGAGAGGAGGGAAATGGGGTCAATCGGTGAGAGTAGCTAAGACCTCGTCCAACCCATCTACATCGGGAAGGAAGGGCGCCAGCGCTGGAAGGTCTTCAATTCCCCGTACCCCAATCTTCTCTAAGAAGAAGCTTGTCGTCCCATACAAGATCGCCCCAGTCTCGGGCTCGACACCGCGCTCTTCGACTAGACCTCGAGTCAGAAGTGTCTTCATCACTGCCTCAACATTTACGCCGCGGATCGCGGAAACTCGAGCTCGTGAGACAGGCTGTCGGTATGCGATAACCGCGAGAGTCTCTAAGGCCGCCTGAGTGAGCCGGCTCTGCTGCCCATCAAGCACAAATTTTTCGACTAATTGAGCTTGATCTGGGTGGCTATAGAAGCGCCATCCCCCAGCTATCTCACGGAGTTGAAAACCCCGTCCCTGCTCTTCATAGCTCTGCGCCAAAGCATGGAGCGCTGCGGTCACAATCTCTGTCGGTACCTCGGTTATTTGAGCCAAAATCAACTCATTAATAGGTTCATCGACCACCATCAGGATCGCTTCTAGCGATCTATTCAGTTCAAGTTCAGACATTTATTCCTCTTTTGTCTCATTATCAAGGGCCTCTACCGGCAGATCAAATTCGTTACTTACTGAAATTTCATCATTCGCTCCAGCCACCCAGGTAATTTGCAACTCTCCCAGGGCGACGACCTGCTCAAAGCGGACCGCTCCTTCGCGATAAAGCTCTAAAACAGCCAAGAATCGAGCCACGACGACCAAGGTTGATTCGGCATCCCCGATAAGACTGCGAAAGCTCGCTCTGCCACTCTTGCGCAGGGCTTCAACGATCTTGCTCGCCTCTTCGGTTACGCTCACGAGGGTCTGATGAATATGGGCGATCGATAATATGGGGGCTGTTTTGGGTTGTAAGACCCGTTCGGCAATCGCAGCAAAGCGATTGGCCCCAACCCCAATCAATACCTCCGGCAGTAGCGCAGCGAAATGGCTCTCCATGGCTACCAGACGAGGAAAACTCTTCTCAGCCAATTCAATTCGACCTTGAAATATTGCGGCAATCTCTTTAAAGGCGCGGTACTGCAGTAGGCGGGCAAATAAGAGGTCGCGGGCTTCAAGCAGAGCTAGATCTCCCTCATCCTCGATCTCTCCACTAGGGAGCAAACGGGCCGCTTTCAGGTCTAACAGCGTGGCAGCGACGACGAGGAATTCGGTGGTCTGATCGAGATCCCAGCCCTGCTCTGCGCCCTCTAAAGCCCGTATATACGCAATGAAATCATCGGTCACGACACCGAGTGCAATCTCTGTGATATCCATCTTGTGGCGGGAAATAAGTTGCAGAAGGAGGTCAAAAGGCCCATCAAAGTTGCTGAGATGAACTGAAAAGGCGCTCTCGCTTCCCTCAACAATTAGATCACTCATGAGGAGAAAGGTACTCATATCGCGCTTGCCTTGCTGACCGCATCGCCGTAAAGTCCGCGACATGGCAAATAGCACTTCAAAGGTTTCTCGACTGGCAGATAAATCGACAAATCGTGATGAGGAGCTCGCAACTACATCATCTGTTCTTGGCCGCGCCCTCTTAGATTTTCCAAACGTAGTCAGCGCTCCAGAGCCAGGGTCCGCTCGAGTTATCTCAATCGTCAACCAGAAAGGTGGGGTCGGCAAGACCACGACCACCATTAATCTCGGCGCCGCATTAGCCGAATTGGGTCGCCGCGTTCTGCTCGTCGATTTCGATTCGCAAGCTTCGATGACAACGGGCCTGGGAATCAAGCCCTCCCAACTTAAGGAGCAGTACGGCTCGATCTGGTATCTCCTCAATGACCCGCAATCTGGCATTCAGAATTTCATCTTAAAATCTAATGTGCCAGGTCTCGACTTTGTACGTGGCCATGAGGACCTTGCAGCTGCAGAGGCCGCTTTTGTCACCGAGATCGCCAAAGAGCACAAGCTGCGCAAAATTTTGGCCCCAGTCTTAGATCAATATGACGATATCTTGATCGATTGCTCCCCCTCTCTCGGGACGCTAACCATCAACGCTTTAACCGCCTCAGATGGAGTACTAATACCGATGGAGTGTGAATACTTCGCAGTCTTAGGGCTATCGCTGGTTAAGAAAACAATCGAGAAGATCCGAGAGAACACAAACCCGCACCTGGTCATTGATGGAATTCTCGCGACCATGTTTGACCGAAAGACCGGGCACTCTCACGATGTTCTCGAATTGATCGACAAGGAATTCCCTAAAGAGTTACTCGACACAATCATCTCCAGGACGGTGCGATTCTCAGAGTCCACTGTAAAAGGTGAACCCATCACAACTTATGCCAGTACATCGCCAGGCGCGCTCTCCTATCGCCGCCTTGCTCGCGAACTTATTGCACGAGGAGGAGCCAAATGAGCCGCAGAGTAAGCCTTCCAGGAGCTGAGGAATTATTCCGACAGACCACAACATTGAGCGCAGTGCCATCGAGCAACCCAACGCCCATTGAAGATCAACCTCAGGCCTCGATTTCGGCCACGCCCAATAAGAAGTCGGTGCGAACCACTCCGCGTCGGCGTGTAAATAGCTTTGATCGCTCCCCCAGCGGGCGTGAGCGACACGATGAGAAAATCACCGTATACCTATCTCCCGAAGAACTTTACGATTTAGAGCAGGCGCGTCTGGCGCTTCGCGGCGATTTAGGTTTGGCAGTAGATCGCGGTCGCATCGTCCGCGAATCTCTGGCAATTATCATCGCCGATCTGGAATCTAAAGGCGATCAATCAATCATTGCTCGCAGATTGCGTGGTCGTTAAGCCATCACTTCTTAGCGCGGGGATGGGCATTTGAATAATTCTCACGCAATTTATCGATCGTGACCAAGGTATATATCTGAGTCGTCGTCACAGAAGAGTGCCCTAGCAACTCTTGAACAACTCGTACATCCGCGCCTCCATCGAGCAAATGCGTCGCATATGAATGTCGCAGCGAATGGGGCGAAACTTCAGTCTCAATCCCCGCTCTCTTGGCGGCCTCTGAAACCACGGTCCACATACTTTGTCGAGATAACCTTCCGCCACGATCGTTTAGAAAGAGCGCCTCTTTATCTTTTGTAACGAGGGAAGGTCTCATTCGAACGAGATATTGATCCAACGCGGCGCGGGCAAAAGATCCCAATGGGACAACTCTTACCTTGCCGCCCTTGCCCGTGAGACGAAGGTTCGCAACCTCACCTCCATCAATCTTCATCACATCGCTCACGTTAAGCCCAACGATTTCGGAGATTCGCGCACCGGTGCCGTAGAGAAGTTCGACGATAGCGCTCTCGCGAAGAGCCCGGGGATTGCTAGGTGAATTTGTAGCTGCGATTAATTCGCTGACCTCGGATATCGAGAGCGCTTTAGGTAGTCGTCCTTTAACGCGCGGAGGCTTGACATCTTTTATTAAGTTGAAAGATTTACCCTCCTTGCAGGCAAATTCCACGAGGTTGCGAATAGAGACCACTGCCCGAGCGATAGAACTTTCCGCCAGTCCACTCGCTCGCAATCTCGCGATATGGCTTTCGACATCGCGCGGAGCTACCAAAGTGAAGTCGGGGACTTCGCCATCGGAGATAAAGCGTTCCAAATCGCGCTGGTAGGAGGAGATAGTGTTCTTACTCAAGCCACGCTCAACAATCAGGAAATTGAGGTACTCGCGCAACTGCGAGTTAGCGAGCGTCATTTTCCTTAATCGCAGCGGCAATCAGCCCTGCAAAGAGCGGATGTGCTTGTGTAGGTCGCGATAGAAACTCAGGGTGGGCCTGAGTTCCAACATAGAAAGGGTGCACCGCTTTATCTAGTTCCACGAATTCAACAAGATGGCCATCAGGAGAAAGTCCGGAGAAGACCAGGCCTGTTGCAGCAACTACATCACGATAGGAATTATTAACTTCATAGCGATGACGATGACGTTCATTAATTTGAGATGTACCGTAAAGGTTGGCGACAATTGATCCTGGTAGGAGATCTGCCGGATAGAGACCTAGACGCATTGTTCCGCCCATGTCGCCCTTGCCCGCCACGATATCTTCCTGGCTCGCCATCGTTGAAATAACGGGATCAGGTGTGTTCTCATCGAATTCAGCTGAGTTAGCTAAAGCAAGACCAGCCAAATTCCGCGCCGATTCAATAACCATGCATTGCAACCCAAGGCAGAGTCCGAGAGTTGGGATCTTATGTTCGCGAGCATATTTGAGGGCACCTACCTTGCCGTTAATCCCCCGCACTCCAAATCCACCGGGAACGCAGATGGCATCCACCTCAGATAAAAGTTCCGCCGCTCCTGCCTCGCTCTCGCATTCATCGCTGGCCACCCATTTAATTTTGACCCGCGCATTGTGCGCAAACCCACCCGCGCGTAAAGCTTCGGTTACTGAAAGATAAGCATCTGGAAGGTCGATGTACTTTCCAACTAGGGCGACCGTTACTTCATGAGCTGGGTGATGTACCTTCTCCAGCAATGCATCCCATTCTTCCCAGGCCACTTCGGTACCGCCTAGCGCTAGACGGCGAACAACATAAGAATCTAGTCCCTCGGAGTGAAGCACTTTAGGAATATCGTAAATACTTGGGGCATCAACTGCTGCGACCACAGCTTCGAGGTCAACATCGCACATAGCCGATATCTTCCGCTTCACTGCATCAGGAATAGGGCGATCTGAGCGAATAACTATTGCATCTGGGGCAATTCCAATGGAACGCAGCGCAGCGACGCTATGTTGTGTTGGCTTTGTCTTCAATTCGCCAGATGGACCGATATATGGAACGAGAGAGACGTGTAAATAAAATACATTTTCTCGGCCCACATCTTGGCGTATCTGACGTGCTGCCTCAAGAAATGGAAGTGATTCAATATCCCCGACCGTTCCACCCACCTCTGTGATGACGATATCTACTTCAGGGCCGGCCATCGCTCTGATGCGTTCTTTAATTTCATTGGTGATGTGCGGGATTACTTGAACAGTATCCCCTAGGTAATCTCCGCGTCTTTCCCTCGCGATCACGCTGGAATAAACTTGACCCGTTGTGACGTTCGCAAAACCCGCCAAGTTGCGGTTGAGAAACCTTTCGTAATGCCCAACATCTAAATCTGTTTCTGAGCCATCGTCGGTGACGAAAACTTCTCCATGTTGAAAGGGGTTCATCGTCCCAGGGTCTACATTGATATAGGGGTCTAGTTTCTGCATTGTTACCCGTAGCCCGCGATCAGAGAGAAGGCGACCCAGACTAGAAGCCGTAAGTCCTTTTCCGAGGCTTGAGGCGACTCCGCCAGTTACGAATAAATGCTTTGTCACATGATTACTGCTCATGGAGTACTAACTTATCACGCTTTCATGGACCATCTCTAATAGCTCGCGCGCGTGTTCGCGTGCCGTGGCCGACTCCTCTTGCCCAGAGAACATTCTGGCTATCTCCACACTGCGCTCTGCCTCATTGAGGGCGATTACATCCGAGATACTGACTATTCCACCCTCACTCTTTCTCACAACAAGATGGTGATCAGCCCAGACGGCAACCTGAGCGAGGTGAGTGACCACGATGACTTGGGCCTCTTGCGCTAGTTGGCGCAATCTACGACCGACTTCTACTGCAGCTTTGCCGCCTACCCCGGAATCAACCTCATCAAAGACATATGTTGCCACTGGGTTTACCGCAGCGAGTACAACTTCAATCGCCAACATGACTCGTGATAATTCACCACCACTCGCGACCTTGGTAATAGCTCCAGGGGCTGCACCTTCGTGGCTGGTGAAAAGCAGTGAGACCTCATCGAGACCATGAGGTGAATAATCTGAGATTGCGCTGCCGGGTTTTGAATGCAGGTCAACGATAATAGAAGAGTGAGGCATTGCTAAGGAGTGCAATTCCTGCGATATCTTCATCTGCATCTCTAGCGAGGTTGCGCGGCGCAGCTCACTCAAATGGGAAGCACTCCGCTTTAAACGCTCGAAGATCTTCTTTTGATCAATCTCCAGATCTGCGATGCGACCTTCTCCACCTTCTAGGTCTGCTATCCGCTTTGTGCTATCAGCGGCGCGGTTGATCAGTTCAATGAAAGCTGATTCGCGATCACTACCCTCGCCATACTTTTTGATAAGAGAGTTGATGGAACTCTTTCGTTCCTGTAAATATTCTAGACGTGATGGATCGGCATCCAGGGCAGCGATGTAGCGGTAAAGAGAGCCAAGGGATTCTTGGAAATCGTAAAGGGTATCTCCCAATTTCTCTGCCAACTCATCGAGAAGAATATCCTTCCCGGATACATGATCCAAGGAGCGCTTCGCATTCACGAGCGCCGCTGTCACGGAGAAATCCTCGCCATCTATAAAATTCAATGATGCACTCACCGATTGCTGTAATTCATCGACGCTATTTAATCGATTAAGTTCAGATTCGATCTCCGATAGATCCCCCTCCTTGGGGAGAATCAGGTTGAATGCCTTCATAAATTCAGTGAGGCGTGCAATTTCACGCTCTCGGTTTGCTTGATCGCTTCGCAATGCGGAGATTCGAGCCGCCATCTCCTGATGCTCTTGGTAAATTTCCGCGACCTCGGTTGCAAGACCTTCATTTCTACCAAACGCATCGAGCGCTGCCCTTATAAAAGCCGGCTTTGTGAGGCGACTTGTACTCGCTTGAGCATGCACTTCAACTAGCTCCGCTGCCAGTTCGCTCACTCTCGTTGCAGTGGTCGGGGCTCCTCCAATATTTATACGCGACTTTCCATCCGTGGTGACGGTTCGAGATATGAGAAGAGAGCCCGACTCAACCTCCGCACCTACTTCATCTAAAGAAGAGAGAAGCGAATCTGAAATCAAGAATCGACCGGAGACAACCATTCTCTCGGCACCTGTGCGCACCTTTTCCGAGTCGGACTTTCCGCCTAGTATCAATGAGAGCGCGGTGAGCACCATTGTCTTGCCTGCACCAGTTTCACCTGTCAGGACATTAAGCCCCGCTTTAAATTGAATTTCAGCGGATTCAATTACTCCTAAATTGCGGATACTTATTTCTTCTAGCCCGCGAAAATTCTCACTCACCGCGCCAGCCTTCAATGGGCAATTTAAATTTGGCGACAAGGCGGTCGGTGAATACAGCTGATTCCACATGGAGAATTTCAACGCGCTCTATGGATTTAGTAATGATTACGCGGTCACCAGTGAGGAGTGGAATTTTCCGCATTCCGTCGGCGGTGACCATCGCTTCAGGTGACTCAATATCAATAACCACAGTGGAGGCTGGGGAAATAACCATAGGCCGCGAGAAGAGGGCATGGGCCGCTAACGGCAAGACAACTATTGCTTCGACTTCAGGCCAGAGGACTGGACCGCCGGCTGAAAATGCATAGGCCGTTGAGCCAGTTGGTGTAGCGCAGATAACGCCATCACACCCCCATCGAGAGAGAGGACGGTCATCAATTTGAACAAAGACCTCTACCATCTGCGAATGGCTGCGTTCGATAGTAAATTCGTTAAGCGCCCAGCCCGTAGCGATCACTTCCCCACCGCGTCGAACCTCATGACCCAAAAGCAGTCGAGACTCACCGCGATAATCCTTCGCTGCTATCGCCTCTGCCAAAACATCAGCGGCAGGTCGATTGATTTCAGCTAAAAATCCCACATTCCCCAGGTTAATTCCCAGGATAGGAATATCAGTTCCCAACACCAACTCGGCAGCTCGCAGGATGGTTCCATCCCCACCCAAAACGATTGCGATCTCTTCGCTACGAAGATCAGACATGGCTTCGGAATTTGGTAGACCACCGGGATAATTAGTCGCAGATGCAATACCTACCTTGCCAAGCGCCAGAATTAACTCCTGAGCGAATTCAATGGCTTCGGGGCGAGTGGGGTGAATTACTAGTAACGCTTTACGCATCTCCCACTCCTCTCTTCCCGATATAAATTACTGCGGTCCATCAACGATCGCCGCCTCTAAAGCATCCGCGGTTAACTCTGCACTACCCCGGCGAAGCCAGAGAAAATACTCAACATTTCCAGCTGGCCCAGGAAGTGAACTTGCAACCACTCCCAAGCAGCCCAACCCCATATCGTACGCACAGTCTGCTACCTCTTGGACTGCCACTTTACGCATTTCGGGATCTCGCACGACTCCACCGGCCCCTAATCGTTCACGCCCCACTTCAAATTGCGGCTTAACCATCACCAGAAAATCAGCGCCAGGTGTTGAAACACTTACAAGCGCTGGTAGTACTAGGGTCAGCGAAATGAAGGAGAGGTCTGCAACGACTATCTCTGCAGCTTCCCCAACTTGATCAAGAGTTAAGTGGCGTACATTTGTCCGATCTAAAATAATTACCCGTGGATCTTGGCGGAGCTCCCAAGCCATCTGCCCATATCCAACATCTACTGCAACAACATCTTTGACTCCCCGCTTGAGGAGTACATCGGTGAAACCACCTGTTGATGCTCCCGCATCCAGCGCCCGTTTGCCAGCGACAACAACTTCACTGAAGTGATCGAGCGCGCCCGCCAATTTGTGCCCACCACGAGAAACAAAGTCATCACGTTCGCCTTGGATGATGATAGAAGTTTCAGCATCAACTTGTGAGGCTGGTTTGCTAGCGGGAATTCCGCTGACTAAAACTGTTCGGGACTCGATGAGATCGGCAGCGTGATCGCGTGATCGCGCCAACCCACGGCGCACCAATTCCGCATCAAGTCGGGTCTTCATTGGTTACCTACTTGCCATCAATCGATCGCAGCGCCTCTTCAAGCTTTATGTGAATCTCTTCATATGCTCGAGAGTGATCATTGAGTTCTAGGACCTGCACCAGCGCTATTGCTTCACGCAGCTCATCAAGGTCACCTGTCGAGGAGTTGTTCTCATTCATGGTGTAACCGTACCTATAACCTGCGCAATTGGCTCGCTTCAACCTGCCAACGACTTGCAAGCCCCGTTGGGGATTTCCAAAATCTTCGCCGTATCGCGCCATCAATCGAAACCCAATCATCGACCTGGAGGGCTAGAGCGCTCCTTCGCGGTCGTGCTAGCCAGACCGCCACATCTAAGGCGTCGACCTCACGCCTCTTTCCGCGGCGCTCTGCACGGTCTATAACTATCCGAAACTCAACTACTCGATCACCGCTTGGCAGAAGTTTCTCTAGCGGCGGACTACTTACACGCCCCTCTAAGAAGACTTCATTGCGGGGATTTCGCAAGGGTGCACTATCTCTCTTATCTTTCTCTCTCGAACTCATGCCAAGAAGGTATTGACAATCGAGCCAATAAAGATTGGGAATCTCAAGGTAATGTGCACGAATTAAAAATGTGCATAAAAAAAGAGCGCCAGCGTTCTGAAATTAATCAAAACATTGGCGCTCTTTGTAAATGATGTCCGGCGGCGATCTACTCTCCCACAAGGTCCCCCTTGCAGTACCATCGACGCTGAGAGGCTTAGC